>Ga0098035_1001472_pt1 | contig 11355 bp, 10 predicted proteins | sample 3_EtaG_FD_75046 | JGI IMG/M metagenome (GOLD analysis project Ga0098035, IMG submission 75046) | Marine viral communities from the Subarctic Pacific Ocean - 3_ETSP_OMZ_AT15126 metaG | ecosystem: Environmental > Aquatic > Marine > Oceanic | place: Pacific Ocean | collected 2015-01-07
ACAGGGCGTCGAGCGGGCCAAGCTCACCGGCACGGTGCAGAACGACATCCTCAAGGAGTTCATGGTCCGCAACACCTACATCTATCCGCCCGAACCCTCGATGCGGATCATCTCGGACATCTTCGCCTACACGGCGGACCACATGCCGAAGTTCAACTCGATCTCGATTTCCGGCTACCACATGCAGGAAGCCGGGGCGACGCAGGTGCAGGAACTGGCCTTCACCATCGCCGACGGCATGGAGTACGTGAAGTACGGCGTGGCCTCTGGCCTCGACATCGACAAGTTCGCCGGCCGCCTCTCGTTCTTCTTCGCGATCGGCATGAACTTCTTCATGGAGATCGCCAAGCTGCGCGCCGCGCGCACGCTGTGGTATCGGGCCATGACCGAGCTCGGCGCGAAGTCCGAACGCTCCAAGATGCTGCGCACTCACTGCCAGACCTCGGGCGTCTCGCTGCAGGAGCAGGATCCCTACAACAACGTCATGCGCACCACGATCGAGGCGATGGCCGCTATGCTGGGCGGCACCCAGTCGCTGCACACCAATGCCCTCGACGAGGCGATTGCGCTCCCGACCGACTTCTCGGCCCGCATCGCTCGCAACACCCAGATCGTCATCCAGGAAGAGACCGGCATGTGCAATGTCGTCGATCCGCTGGGCGGCTCCTACTACATCGAGGCACTGACGCAGGAGCTGGTCGACAAGGCCTGGGAGATCATCGAGCGCGTCGAGAGCGAAGGCGGCATGGCCAAGGCGGTTGCCGCCGGCTGGCCCAAGGCGATGATCGAGGAAGCCGCTGCCGGTCGCCAGGCACGCGTCGACAAGGGCGATGACGTGATCGTCGGCGTGAACAAGTATCGCCGCGATCAGGAAGACGCGATCGAGACGCTGGAAGTGGACAACCACAAGGTCCGCGAAGCGCAGATCGCCCGCATCAAGCGCGCCCGCGAAAGCCGCGACGAAGCGGCCTGCCAGGCTGCGCTCAAGGCGATCACCGAAGGTGCGAAGGGCAAGGGTAACCTGCTGGCGCTGGCAGTCGAGGCTGCGCGCCACCGCGCGACCCTGGGCGAGATCTCGGACGCGATGGAAGCCGTCTTCGGCCGTCACGGCACGTTCCCCACTCCGGTCAAGGGCGTCTACGGTTCGGCCTATGCCGGCGACAACCGCTACCAGCAGGTGATCGACGGCGTGGAAGCGGTTACCCGCCGCCTGGGCCGCAAGCCGAAGATGTTCGTCGCCAAGATGGGCCAGGACGGCCATGACCGCGGCGCCAACGTGATCGCCTCGGCCTTCACCGACATGGGCTTCGAGGTCGTCTCCGGCCCGCTGTTCCAGACGCCGGAAGAAGCCTGCCAGATGGCGCTGGAAAGCGGCGTTGACGCGGTCGGTGCCTCTTCGCTGGCGGCCGGTCACAAGACGCTGATCCCCGAACTGATCGGCCACCTGCGCAATGCCGGACGCGCCGACATCAAGGTCGTCGCGGGCGGCGTCATCCCGCCCCAGGACTACGACTTCCTCAAGAAGGCGGGCGTTCAGGGCATCTACGGTCCCGGTTCGAACGTGGTCGAGTGCGCCGCCGACATGCTGCGCCTCCTGGGCCACAACATGCCGCCCGCCGGCAGCGAACTGGAAGCGGCCGAGTAAGGCGCGAGGGGCGAGGGGCGATGTCACTGGGTTTCTCTGTCGAGGCGCTCTTGCCTGACGCGCGGGTCTCCGGCCCGCTGCGCATGGGGCTGGTGCGTCTCGACGAAAGCCGGTGGCTGGATCCCGAGCCGAACCTGGCCGCGCGCGCGGCGGGCTTTGACGCCCATCCCGAGAGCGTGATGGTCCTGCCCGAAGCCGAAGCGGGGATTGCCGAACTGGCAGACCTGCTTGGCGTGAAGGGCGGACTGGAGACTTGCGCACGCTCGGTCTGGGAGGACCTGTGCGTGATGGTGCAGGATGCGCCGGGACAGCCGTTCCGCCTGGGGGCAGGGGCCGTCGCCTTTCCGACCGACTGGCGTCTGTCCGAAAAGATCGGCCGCCCGCTGCACCAGGTCCATGAGCCGATCCACGGCTATGCCGAGCAGTTGGCCTCGGGCGTGGACAAGTTCATGAACGGATTGCAGTCGTTCAACATCTTCGGACGCACCAATGCCTTCGTCGTGGCCTCGAATGACTTGCGCTACATGCCCGCAGCTGCGCCGGAGCAGCGCTTTGCCCATGTCACTGCGGACAATGCAGGCGAGACGCTGTTCGTGCGCTGCGAACGCGAAGCACTGCGGCGCTTGCCGAAATCGCGCGCGATCGTCTTCACCATCGGCATTTACCTAACCCCCATCTGCCAGCTCAGCGACGCTGCGGTGGCGCGAATTGCGCAGTCGGTGGAGGGTTTTGCAGGTGGGGAACTGGAACGTCGCGCCGGACCGCACTATACAGCGGCGCTGACCGCCTATGCCGCGCGCCGTGCGCAGGCCAAGGCTGCCTGAGGAATTCGAGATGACCAACGCCCCCCAAACCGAGCCCCGTACCGACTGGACCCGTGAGGAAATCGCTGCGCTGTTCGACCTGCCCTTCACCGAGCTGGTCTTTCGCGCCGCCGAGGTCCACCGCGCCAATCACCCGCATAACGAAGTGCAGCTCTCGACGCTGCTCTCGATCAAGACCGGTGGTTGCGCCGAGGACTGCGGCTACTGCTCGCAATCGGTCCATGCCGACAGCGGCGTCAAGGCGACCAAGCTGATGGACGTGCAGGCCGTGCTGCAGCGCGCGGCGCAGGCGGCCGATCAGGGCTCCACACGCTTCTGCATGGGCGCCGCATGGCGCAACCCCAAGGATCGCGACATGCCGGCCATCATCGAGATGGTGAAGGGCGTGCGCTCGATGGGCATGGAAACCTGCATGACGCTGGGCATGCTCACGCCTGAGCAGTCGCAGATGCTGGCAGATGCCGGGCTCGACTACTACAACCACAATATCGACACCTCGCCTGAGCGCTACGACCAGGTCATCACCACGCGCACGATGGACGATCGCCTCGAGACGCTTTCCAACGTGCGTTCGGCCGGGATCAACGTCTGTTCGGGCGGGATCGTCGGCATGGGCGAAACGCGCGAGGACAGGGTCGGCTTCGTCCACACGCTGGCGACGCTGCCCGAGCATCCCGGCTCGGTACCGGTCAATGCTCTGGTCCCGGTCAAGGGCACGGTGCTGGGCGACATGCTCGCCGATACCCCGCTTGCCAAGATCGACGACGTGGAATTCGTGCGCACGGTCGCCGTGGCGCGAATCACCATGCCGCGTTCGATGGTGCGCCTTTCGGCGGGCCGCGAGTCCATGTCCGAGATGACCCAGGCCATGTGCTTCATGGCCGGCGCGAACTCGATCTTCACCGGTGACAAGCTGCTCACCGCGCCCAACGCGGGCGATGACAACGACGCGGCGATGTTCGCGCGCCTCGGCATCAAGCCTATGGCGATCAGCGAAACCGATGCGCAGGTCGAAGCGTCGCGCATGCCCAAGGGCTGCATCAAGCTGGAAGCGATGGACTGATGGCCGCGGCCCTCCCTCGTCATCCCCGCGCAGGCGGGGAGCCCGCTGCACGGCGGGACCTTGCGTTCAAGCGGCAAGCCAGCCTTCGCAAGGGTGACGGCAATGGGGAGGGGGCCGAGTGATCTTCACGCTGTTGCTGATGGCGGCCGAGCCGCAAGTCGATTGCTCCAATGCAATGACGCAGACGGACATGAACATCTGCGCCTACAAGGACCTCCAGGCCGCCGACCGCTCGCTTAACGCGGCGTGGAAGCAGGCCGCGGCCAAGGCCCGGTCCGAAGGCGCACAGCAATTCGCAAGGCTCCTCGATGCCCAGCGCAAGTGGCTCGCGTTCCGCGACGCCCAGTGCCTGGCCGAGAATGGCCCGCGCGAGCAGAGCGGCACGATCTGGCCGCTCGTTCAGAACACCTGCATGCAACGACTCACCGAGGCGCGCACCGATCAGCTGCGCGAATACGTGGAAACGGAGAACTGATGTTCAAGAAGATCCTCATCGCTAACCGGGGCGAGATCGCCTGCCGTGTCATCAAGACCGCGCGCCGCATGGGCATCCAGACGGTCGCCGTCTATTCCGATGCCGATGCCCGCGCGCCATTCGTGCAGATGGCCGATGAGGCAGTGCATATCGGTCCGGCGCCTGCCGCGCAGTCTTACCTGATCGCAGAGAAGATCATCGAGGCCTGCAAGCAGACCGGCGCCGAAGCGGTTCACCCGGGCTACGGCTTCCTCTCCGAGCGCACGGCCTTCGCCGAGGCGCTGGCTGCGGAAGGCATCGAGTTCATCGGCCCTCCCGTGAACGCGATTGCCGCGATGGGCGACAAGATCGAGTCCAAGAAGCTCGCAAAGGAAGCCGGCGTCAACGTCGTGCCCGGCTACGTCGGCGAGATCGAGGACACCGAGCACGCGGTGCAGATCTCCAACGACATCGGCTACCCGGTGATGATGAAGGCTTCGGCCGGCGGCGGCGGCAAGGGCATGCGCCTGGCCTATTCCGAGAAGGACGTCCGCGAGGGCTTCGAGTCCGTCAAGCGCGAGGGCCTCAACTCCTTCGGTGACGACCGCGTCTTCATCGAGAAGTTCATTCTCAATCCGCGCCACATCGAGATCCAGATCCTCGGCGACAAGCACGGCAACATCCTTTACCTGAACGAGCGCGAGTGCTCGATCCAGCGTCGCCACCAGAAGGTGGTCGAGGAAGCCCCGTCGCCCTTCGTCACAGAAAAGATGCGCAAGGCCATGGGCGAACAGTGCGTCGCGCTGTCCAGGGCCGTGGGCTACTACTCGGCGGGCACGGTCGAGCTGATCGTCTCGGGCGCCGACCCGAGCGGCGAGAGTTTCTACTTCCTCGAGATGAACACCCGCCTGCAGGTGGAGCACCCGGTCACCGAAGCGGTTACCGGTGTCGACCTCGTCGAGCAGATGATCCGCGTCGCTGCCGGCGAGAAGCTGGAGATGACGCAGGATGACGTGAAGATCGACGGCTGGGCCATCGAGAACCGCGTCTATGCCGAAGATCCCTATCGCGGCTTCCTGCCCTCGACCGGTCGCCTCGTGCGCTATCAGCCGCCGGTGGATGGCTGGACCGATGACGGTGCGGAGAACGGGCGCCGCGGTATCGATGGCATTCGCGTCGACGACGGCGTCTACGAGGGCGGCGAGGTCTCGATGTTCTACGACCCGATGATCGCCAAGCTGATCACCTGGGGCAAGACCCGCGATGAGGCCGCCGACAAGCAGATCGCCGCGCTCGACGCCTTCGAGATCGAAGGTCTCGGCCACAATATCGACTTCGTCTCGGCGATCATGCAGCACCCGCGCTTCCGCTCGGGCGAGCTGACCACCGGCTTCATCGCCGAGGAATATCCCGAGGGTTTCACCGGCGCGGCGATGTCGGAAGAACTGAAGGTGAAGCTTGCCGCCGTGGCCGGCTTCGTCGCGACTGCGCGCTCGGACCGCTCGCGCCGCATCTCCGGCCAGCTTGCCGATCCGACCGATCCGCCGGCCGACTGGACAGTGACCATCGACAAGACCGACTACGTGGTCGTGCTTGACGAGGATGTGGTGACGGTGAACGGCGAGGAAGTCGAACTCGCGCTCGAGTACACGCCGGGCGACCGCCTGGTCGAAGCCGAAGTCGACGGCGAGGACCTTGGCATCAAGCTCGAAGTTACCCGCACCGGCTTCAAGATGACCACGCGCGGCGCAATCCACAAGGTCGACTGCCTGCCGACCCGCGTGGCCTATCTGTCGCAGCACATGATCGAAAAGATCCCGCCGGATCTTTCCAAGTTCCTCATCTGCCCGATGCCGGGCCTGCTCGTCGCGCTGAACGTGAGCGAGGGCGAGAAGGTCGAAGCCGGCCAGCCGCTCGCGGTGATCGAGGCGATGAAGATGGAAAACATCCTGCGCGCCGAGAAAGCGGGCGTGGTGAAGTCGGTCAATGCCAAGGCCGGCGAAAGCCTCGCGGTAGACGCCGTCATTCTCGAGATGGAGTGACGATTGCACCTCGATCATGATCCGGCCGCACCTGCAGCCGAGGCGATTGCCTTCGACGATTTCCTGAAGGTCGACATTCGCATCGGCACCGTCGTGACGGCCGAAGTCTATGAAGGGGCGCGCAAGCCGAGCTACAAGCTGCGGATCGATTTCGGTCCCGGCATCGGTGAGAAGAAGAGCGTCGGGCAAGTCGCGGCGCTCTATTCTCCTGAAGACCTGATCGGACGCCAGGTGGCGGCCGTGGTCAATTTTCCCGTTCGCCAGATCGGCAAGGCGCTGTCCGAAGTGCTGACACTGGGCTTTGCCGATGAGGAGGGCCGGGTGACCCTGTTCTCGCCAGACAAGGCGGTCCCCAACGGATCGCGCCTGTTCTGATGACCGGCTTTGCGCAGGTGCTTGCTTCAGGCGAGACGCTCGAGGACGGCCTTGCCGTCGAAGTGCCGTCCCGGTGGCTTCAGGGGCGCACGGCCTACGGCGGATTTTCCTCAGCCCTGGCGCTGGTCGCCGCGCAGCAGGTGGGAGGGGACCTGCCGCCCCTGCGCTCAGCGCAATTGGCGATGATGGCGCCGCTTTCCGGTCGTATTGAAGCGCGTGCCAAGGTCGAGCGCCAAGGGCGCAATGCCACCTGGGTCTCGGCGCAGATCACCGGCGACAAGGGGCCGGCGTTCACCGCCAGCTTCGTGTTCATGCGGGCGATCGAAAGCACGCTGACCTTGGACGAGCGCCCGGTGCCGGACGACGTCGTGGCGCTCGAGGATGCGCCGCCGATGGCGCCCGACTTGCTTGCGCCGTTCATTCGCGACCATTTCGATGTGCGCCTTGGCGTAGCAATGCAGGGCGAGCGAAAGCCCGACTACTGCTGGTGGCTGCGCTCACGCGACTGGGGTACGCTCGATCCGATGGTCGAGATCCTGCTGTGCGGGGACGGGTTGCCGCCGGGCGTCCTGCCGATGATGCCGGCGCTGGTTCCGGTCAGCAGCATGCATTGGCAGGTCAATCTGCTTACGGCCCTGCCACAGACGCGTGATGGCTGGTGGCTGCTGCGCTCCACCGGCGACTTCGCCCGGCACGGCTGTTCAAGTCAACGCATGGCCATGTGGAACGCCCAAGGGCAGGCGATTCTCGCTGGAATGCAGTCCATCGCGCTCTTCGGTTGAGGCCGGTTCAGGCCCCTTGCGATTGCTCCTCGTCCTTGTCGGCAAGGATCTTGCCGAGGAACATCCTGAGCACCGCGAAGGCGACAAGGCCGAAGGCTGCGGTGGCGACATGGAGCAGCCAGAAATGGACCGTGTCCATGCTGGAGTACCAGCCGCCGACGATGCCCACCGTCTTGTTGGCCGCGAAGAAGGCCAGGTAGTAGATCCCCACGACCGTCGCATTGAGCGCGCGCGGGGCGACCTTGGTGAACAGGGCCAGGCTGACCGGCAGGACGTGGGCGAAGCCGATCGAGTTGAACAGGTGGAACATGACCGGCCAGAACAGGCCGATCTTCGCGTCCCCCGCCGTCGCTGCGGCGATCACCAGGCACATGCCGCCCATCACGGTGAAGACCGAACCGATGATCATCTTGCCCAGTTCGTCCGGTTCGCGGCCGGTGCGATCGCTGCGCCACTTCCAGAATGCGGCAACTGCGACCAGCATCGAGAAGCTCAGCGTAGCATCGATAGTGATCATCCAGCTTGTCGGCAGGGTTTCGCCGAAGAAGGTGAGCTGGAACTTCGCGTCCGCCCAGACGAGATAGGCGTTGAAGATTTCCTGATTGGTCAGGATCGCGATCGCGAGCACCGGGACCAGGATCGCCAGAGCGCCAAGTCGGGGCCAGTCGCTCCGCTCCAGTCCCGTGGACTTTGCCTTGCCATCCTTGGTGTCGGCGGCATCGGCGGGGAGATACGGCCGCGCGCGCAGGTACAGCACCAGGCCCAGGACCATGACGACGCCGGCAGTGCCGAAGCCGTAGTGCCAACCGACCTTCTCGCCGAGCGTGCCCGAGATCAGTGGGGCCGCGATGACGGAGACGTTGATGGCAATGTAGAAGATCTGGAACGCCATCGCCCGGCGCAGGTCGTTGGGTTTGTAGAGCTCGCCGACCTGGCTGGCGATGTTGCCCTTGAACAGACCTACGCCGACGACGAGCGAGACCAGAGCGAAGAGGAACATGCCTTCGAAGGCCATCAGGAAATGGCCCAGGGACATGATCAGCGCGCCCGCAATCAGCGTGGCGCGGCGCCCGAGCCAGCGGTCGGCGACAATTCCGCCCAGGATCGGGGTGAGATAGACCAGCGAAGTGTAATCGCCGAAGATCGCGGAGGCGAGCGGCTGCCCGCTCAGCCCTGCGTAGTATCCGGTGCGCAGCCAGTCGAGACCGATGACTTTCCCGATGTTCTCCGGAAGCAGGAGATACTTGACCATGTAGAGCACCAGCAGGGTCTGCATGGAGTAGTAAGAAAAGCGTTCGCAGCCTTCGACGAACGAAAGATAGCCAAGGCCCTTGGGATGTCCGAGAAAGGCGCGGTCGTCCGCGACGGCTTCTTCGGGGAAATCCAGTTCCGGAGTTGCTTCGGCAACAGTCATTGCGCCCTTCGCATTATTGTTATCCAAGTGGGTAACTTAGAAACATTTTTGCGTAATGTCACGGGGCGCTGGATACCCCGCCGGATCGTGGCAACGGGCTACTCGTCGATGTGGTCCGGTTTGTCCTTGCGAGAAGTGCCCGCAAAGTCCTCGAGCTGCTTTTCGTTCATCGATTCATACATTTCCCGCGAAGCGCCCTTGAGGTCGCTCTCGTTGGCTTCGCCGCGCTTGGCGGCAAGTGCCGCACCGGCGGCTTTCTGCTGGGCCTTGGATTTGGCAGGCATGGTCCGCGTGTCCTTTCCTTGCTTGTGCTTCCGCAATGCCCTGCGATTCGCGCCAAGGAAAAGGCGGCAGGCCCGATCGACCCACCGCCTTCCGGTGCCCCCGGGTGCCTCGGGGACGTTCCCCCCGGCCAAGGGCAATCCTTTGCGACCCGCTCGTGGCTCTTAAGCGGTACTCCAATCCATCTCGGGAACGCGCGCAAATGCGAGGCCGTTCCCGCTTGGGGGACGGCCCGCCGCTTGTGCTGCACGGTGCATCCAGAAAGGTACGCGCCCTCGTTAAGACGCGCGTCTTAGCCTCAGGCCGGCTCGCGGGCGAGTTCGCCGTCGAGGAACTGGGCGACATCGTCGAGCGAGACTTCCTTGTCGAGGTAGGTCTTGCCGATGCCCTTCATGAGCAGGAAGGGCAAGGTACCGGCATCCATCTTCTTGTCATGGAGCATGTGCTTCACGAGTGCGGCTCCATCGCAGTCGAGGCCGAGCGCCGAGAGGTTGGCGGGCAGGCCGACTTCGCCGAAATGCTGCGCAACATGATCCGCGCTCGCCATGGGCATGAGGCCCTTGCGTGCGGAATAGCGCGCCGCCAGGACCATGCCGAGCGCCACTGCCTCGCCGTGGAGCAGGCGCTGGGAAAAGCCGGTTTCGGCCTCCAGCGCGTGTCCGAAGGTATGGCCGAGGTTCAACAGGGCGCGGCGCCCGGTGGTTTCGAACTCGTCCTCCGCAACGATGCGGGCCTTGGCGGCGACCGAGTGCGCGACGGCATATTCGCGCAGGGCGCTGTCGCCGGCGACCATTCTTGCGCCGTTGGCATCGCACCATGCGAAGAAGTCGGCATCGTCGATCAGGCCGTACTTCACGACTTCCGCATAACCGGCGAGTAGCTCGCGGGTCGGCAGCGTCTCGAGCGCAGAGAGGTCGGCGAGGACCAGCGAGGGTTGGTGGAAGGCGCCGACGAGGTTCTTGCCTGCCGGGGTGTTGATCGCGGTCTTGCCGCCGACGCTCGAATCGACCTGCGAAAGCAGGGTGGTCGGGACCTGGATGAACCTGCAACCGCGCTTCAGCACTGCCGCGCAAAAGCCGGTGAGATCGCCGATGACCCCGCCGCCAAGCGCGATGATGTGATCTCCGCGCTCAACCTCCAGGCTGAGCAACCAGTTCACCGTGGCCGCCAGTTCGTCCCAGGACTTGGTGTGCTCGCCCGGCGGCAGGATGCGCCAGTGCGGTTCATGGCCGTTGTCGCGCAGGCTGGCCTCGACAAGGTCGCCCCAGGCGGCATGGACATTGGCGTCGGTGACGATCGGCACGTCCCGCTTGCGCAGCTTGCCGCGGCAATGGGGCACGAGTTCGGCGAGGAGCCCTGCGCCTACGCGTACTTCGTAGGGGCGACCGGCGATATTGACCGGGATCACAGCCATTGCGAAATTCCCTGAAGGACCTTGTTGATAGTCTGGACGTGCGGTCCGGGTCCGCTCAGGACATGGATCGGCGCCTGCGAATAGTGTGGACGGCGTTCCTCGCGCAGCCGGGCCAGGATCTCGCGCGGTTTCCCGTCCTTCAGCAGCGGGCGGTTGTCCTTGCGGCCGGTCCGCTCGACCAGGGTATCGACTTCGCTGTCCAGCCAGATGGTGAGGGCGCGATGCAGAATCAAGGCGCGGGTCTCGGCATTGCAGAAGGCGCCGCCGCCCGTCGCTATCACGCGGCACCCTTCGCTTTCGTCGATCAGGCGGGCGATTACACGGCGCTCGCCGTCGCGGAAGTAGTCCTCGCCGTAAGTCTCGAAGATCTCGGGAATACCCATCTGGGCGGAGTGTTCGATTTCTTCGTCGGCATCGACGAAGGGGCAGTTGAGCAGCGAGGCCAGCCTTTTGCCCACGCTCGACTTGCCAACCCCCATCATGCCGACAAGCACGATCGGGCGATCGATGCGCCTTGCCAGTGCGGCAATTTCCTGTGCGGAGAAGTGGGTCTGTTGAACGTCCATTGCCCCACCGCCTATAGTTGCGCTAGGTCGCAGCGCAAGCATCGGTGAAGGAAGGCGAGTTGACGGTTACAATGCGAAGGCGCACGATTCTGGGAGCCGTCGCCATCCTGGTCATTGCATTGCTGGCATGGAGCTGGATCGACGCTGGCCGGGAACCGGTGCGCGAGATCGTTCAGCCCGTCCCGGTACCGGAGTTGCCGAAATGAGGCGCGCCTATCTTCTGGCCGGTGTGGCCCTGACCCTGACATCGGCCTGGGCCGTGGCGCAGGATGCGCCCGAATCGCTGCTTCCCAAGATGTTCCAGGACCCGGCGCCTGCGCCCAGTCCGACACCGACCTCGCGCGCTACCGCGGCGCCGGCCGCCTCGTCCAATGCCTCGAGCGGCAATCCAGCCGCGCCGCGCGCGGTTTCGACCCCGGTCGTGCAGGCGCTTCCCGGCAACGCGACGGGACAGGCTGCGCAAACGCAGCAGCAGGAGGGCGAACTCGCCCTGA
>Ga0098035_1001475_pt1 | contig 11345 bp, 23 predicted proteins | sample 3_EtaG_FD_75046 | JGI IMG/M metagenome (GOLD analysis project Ga0098035, IMG submission 75046) | Marine viral communities from the Subarctic Pacific Ocean - 3_ETSP_OMZ_AT15126 metaG | ecosystem: Environmental > Aquatic > Marine > Oceanic | place: Pacific Ocean | collected 2015-01-07
ATAAAATCGGGCGCTCTTTAGACATGCTGGATTTCTCCCACCATTTTGCTGGCCTGCGCAATATGCTTAAACGGCTGCATAAGTGCGGCGCTGTTGGCTTCGATCAACCGCTGCTGGCGCTCCAGCTTTTCGCGGTATTCGGCGTGTTTGGCGCGTGCCACTTCTTCCCGGCTGACTAGCTCGACCAATTTTTTGCCGCGATAGCCGCGCTCGTAGCGACGGGATAGGCACGCGGGGGAGAGGCCGTAGCGGCGGCCTAGCTCGCTGAGCGTGACGCTTTCGCCGTTGGCGGGGTCGTTGACGTAGATAGCACTCATGCGGGCATGGCCTCCAGTTCCTGGCGGTGCAGCTCAGCCACGCTGACCACGTTCATGCCCGCGCGGTGGGCAACGTGAAGCTCTAGATGAGCGCCTTTCGACGCTTCCCAGCCCGGCAGTAGGGCGATGGTGTCGCAGGTGAGCATCTGCCGTAGATCTTGGCGCAGGTACTCTTCCCAGCTGAGTTCTTCGGTTTCGCTTTGCTTTTCCGCCGGGTTCACTACGTCATACCCTAGGGCGCGGAGTTGAGACGCTGCGCAGTGGAACGCGCCAAAGTTGAGTCTCGGTAGTCCCGTCATGGGGCCGCTGATGTAGATACGTTTCATGCCTTTGGCTCCTGCTCGGCGTCGTCATCGGCCACGGCTTCCAGAACCGGCTGTTCGTAGTCCATGAGTTCGCACAGCTCACGCACCACGCCCACCATGCCCTCCACTTCGCGCATCGCGTTCATGCGCCAATCGTGCGCGCCGTCGTCACCGTCGTAGTCCTCAAGCTCGACGGATGCAAAGCCGATGCCCTTGAAGCGGAATTGGTGGGTAAGGCGAAACGACATGGCGGCAGGCGGGAAGGTCAGGCCGATCTCTTCCACTTCGAAACCCTCTTTCAACTGATGCAATAACTCTTCGTTACTGGCCAGCCATGTGCCTTTGTAGGTGACGACCTCGACCGGCTCGCCTAGGGCTAGCTTGCGACGTAGGCGGGCCATGTCGTCAGCCTCTAGGCGGCCAAAGGGGAGGTCTTCACTTGCAGAGCCAGCGGCAATTAAGCGCTTTAGGCGTGTGGTGACGCCGTTTTTAACGCCGCTGATATGGATGGTAACGGTCTGCACCTTGCCCGCCACCTTCACTAGCGCCCCCATGAAGCGGTCAACATCACCCGTTGAGGCTGTGTTGATGAACAGGAACTCGCTTTCGATGTGGTAGAAGGCTTGCACGTAGCGCGTCTTCACAAACGCCTTCCTGTAGATCTCCACGGCAACATCGGCATACAGCGCTTCGCGCTCTTCTTGGGTAAGTGGTTCGCCGCGCTCTTGCTCAATCTCGGTAGCGCGGTTAAAAACAGCTTCGCTAATGGTCCCGCTTGGAACGATCTTCTCTTGTCGACGCAGGCACAGAGCAAAGCCGGATGGAAACTCCGCCACCATTTCACCGGCAGCCGCCTCAACGAACGCATCACGGCGGAATTCTGTCTCTGTGATCTTGCCGTTCTCAGCGGCTTCAAGCTGCTGGCGCAGCAGCGTAACGTCAGGCAGTAGGGCTTTTAGGACGATGGCGTTTTTGATTAGGGTCATGGCTCGATTCCTCACTGTTTGCGCTGGGGCGGCTGGTTGGCTTTCGCTGGCGCTGGCTGTTTGAAAATTCGGTCGAAGGTGGCTTGGTCGATCATTGCGACGCCAGTTGTCGTTGCTGCGTGTTAGGGGCTGGCCTCATGCCCGGGCAGCTCTCTTCTGCAATGCCCTTGTAATCGGGTTGGCCGGTGCGCTGGTTGAGCGGCACGCCGCGGGCTTCCTCTGCTGCCCAGATGGCGGCATCAGTGCAGTAGGCGGTCAGCCATTCGGCCTCTTCCTGCGCTTCGCTTTTCGATAGCTGACCCATAACGAGCAGCGCGACGAACAGAAACGCGGCCCAGAGTAATTTGGTGGCTTGATTGCTCATGCGGCTTGTTCCTCACTGGCGGTGAGCGGGTGTGGCGTTAGGTTGATGCGGCCCTCTACATGCGCGCCCCAAAGCACGTCACGCAGGCTGTTACGGGCGGCTTGTTGTGTGGGCAGCGGTGTTGCCATCTGCACCACGACGCGGGTGCCGCGCTTGCCGATGAACGCAGGTAGGTAGCCTCCTTCCACTGGTAGCGCCTCAATAACGGTGGTGTGAAGCGTGTAGCCGTCTTGCATGGCCAGCAGTTGCCAATGCTTCACGATGAACCGGCAGGGGGTGTGTAGGTCGCTCATTGGGCACCGCCTTGCGCGCGGGCATCGTTGACGACAGACATCACGGCGCGAATCTCGCTCACGCTGATGGGGTAGCCGGTCTTTTCGGCGCGTTTGACGCATCCCGCTAAGCTATCCATCACTGTCTTGAGCCAAATGGTGTCGTCGTTGGTGAGGCTGCACGACTGTTCGAATTCCAGCGTGTCGCGGGCCTTATCGAGCAGGGCGGCGTAGTGATTCAGCGCGACCGGTTCAATCTGAATGCCCTTGGTGCTGGCTGCTTCGGCTTCTTCACGCATAGCGCGCGCCGTGCCCTTGATGCGCAGTAGCGCTTGTTGGGTATCGAAGTTCATGCGAACACACTCCCTACATCACGGCGCGCTAGCTTGCTGGTGGCGGTCACTTGCTGGCGCGTGCGGGTGGGCTGGCGGTGGCGCATGGCTTCGGTGTCTGGGTTGATGCCGCTGACCATGAGCGCGACGAGTAGCGGGGCAATCCAGCCACGGCGCATGGCTTCGGCTACAGCGCCAGCGGCTTTGTAGACGTGCAGCTTGTGGTAAGCCTTTTTGAGGCTGCCGTGCACGGTTTCCGGTGAGCGCCCGGTGGCCTTGGCAATCTCTTTGTAGGTATTGCCCGCTGCCAGCAGCATGAGGTCTACCGCTTGGGTGCGGGTGAGGCCTAAGCTGCCGCGCTCTGGGTTGATGGTGGCTTGCCAGTTGCCTTGTGTGATTTGCATTGCTTTCCCCTTACGTGTTCCGTTGAACCCATTTAAGTACCTTAAAGGTACATAGTCAAGGGTGTTTGTTCTTATTTGGTACATTGTGAGCATAAAAAAACCGCCATTAAAGGCGGTAATATTTAATAAACAGAGGGTTAGAGCTTCGTTTTGGCCTCAACAGCTACACCAAGGATGCGACAGTTACCATTGATCGGTATGAGAGGATACGCGGGGTTGAGTGGCTTTAGGTATTTCTGCCCGCTTTCTACAATGTATTTCTTGAACGTGGCTTCGTTGCTTTCGTCCAGCTGCGCCACTACCAGTTTTCCGGGTGTTGCTTCTATCCCGGTATCCACTAACACCAGCGTTCCCTCTGGGATGCTAGGCCTTACGCCTGCTGGGGCGGTCATTGAGTCGCCAGACACTTCTAACCAGAAAGCTGGCCCCTTGGCGTCGTAGTCGGTTGTTTCGTGCTGATCTTCCATGCCACTTGGGTACGGGACGATGCACTCTGCAAACTTGCCTGCCTGGACGCTGGATATGACAGGGTAGCGGTTGTAACGGATGGGCTGGGGAGCAGGCAGCGTATTGGCATCGTAGCTTGCCACCTCTTGACTGACGCCGTTTTGGTGATCCTGATCTAGCCAACCAGTGGGCTTTCCAAAGCACGACTCTATGTGGCGCGCCAGTCTGCTGCCAATATTTTTGGTGGGGTTAGCGCCCATTACGCGGCTCATTTGCGTTGGCTCACGATCCACTTTTGCGGCAAACATGGACGTTCCGCCCGCCTCTTCGGCAAGCATTCGTGCGTTATCTAGGCGAATCTGGGCAATTTCTTTCATATCCATATTGAACGCCATCCGTACTCTATTGGTACAGTGCCTTTACGGTACAAGTGAAGCGAGCTACTATGTACCAAATTGGTACTCAAGAGGGCGCAAAAATGGGCCAAAGCTCGCATCGTGAGTTCTGGAAATCGCTATCAGTTCAGCAGCGAGAAAGTATTGCCGAAAAGGCGGGCACGTCTGCTGAGTATTTGCGGCAGGTGCTTGTGTATGAGCGCCAGCCTAGTGCGGATATGGCGAAGCGCTTGGAGGAGGCTACTGGTGGAGCCTTAACCCGCCGCACGCTTCGGCCTGACCTGTTCGCTGATATGCAGGTAGCGCCGCAATGATTCCAGTATATGCAGCCACGCATAACATCACAGCCCACGGCGCAGGTCTGTTTGTGTGTACAGGTATTTGTGAGGTGTGGGTATGAGTCTTCATGCTATGCACTGGGCGCGCCAGTCACTCAAAACACTGCCTGACTCAGTGAAAGCCCCTGCAAGGCTGGCGCTCATGCTGCTGGCGGACTATGCCGACGAGCAGCACGCTAGCTGGCCGTCTATCAACACCATGGCGCTGGAAATGGGCTGTTCGGTACGTAGCGTTCAGCGCGCTATCGACCTGCTGAAAAAGCATGGCTTGGTGAAAGTGGAAAGCCGCCAAGCGATGAACGGCAGGCAGATGAGCAACCGTTATTTCCTGGCCGTCGATGGCCAGTTTGCAGGGTGTCAATCTGACACCCCCTCTATATCTGGCTGTGAAGGGGAGGGTGACAACCTGACACCCTCAGAGGGTGACAATTTGACAGGGGAGGGTGTCACCGGTGGCAGGGGGAGGGTGTCACCTGTGTCACCCCTTGACTCTACCAATAAGACTCTACCACTAACCCCCTCTCACTCTGGCGAGCGCGATTCGCATTTGCCGCAAAACGTGTTCGAACGTGCCGCCCAACAAACTGACGACGGCGAACCCGCCGCCGATCTGAGCGCACCTCGCAAAAACGCCATGCACCTCGAATGGGAACCGGAGCCAGAAACCTACGCCACTGCCTGCTGGCAGCGTGGGCTAGCCCCGGATGCGAACGTTCACGATGCGCTGCTGGATTTTCGTGAGCACTTCGCTGCCCAGCCCGCCCGCACCGCCACTCATGCCGATTGGACCCGCCGCTTTGTGCGCTGGGTCGCTGAGAACGCCAAGCGCCAGAAAACCGCCCTGACCACCAACGGAGGCAACGCCCATGCAAACCGCCGCAGCAGCACTCCAAAACGCCGTCTCACCGCTCAAGAGGCGAGAGCCGCCTCGCAAGGAACAGCGCCGCCAGGAGCGGGAGACACGTTCGACGGCGAATGGTACCCCGCGCATCACGGCGGCTGAGGTGGACGAACTGTTCAACGCCTTGGGCGAGCTGTACGGCTCCAAATTCGCCAGCCAGTGGGGCGCATTTGATGAAACCGGTGCGTGGCTGGCAGAGCTGCAACCGCTGGCGCCTGGGCAGTTGGGTATCGGTTTGCGCCGTGTGCGCCAGCAGATCCAAGACGCGGCCCGAGCCGGTACCGAGGCATGGCCGCCCACGCCGCTGGCGTTTGCGGCGATGTGCCAGCCGAAACCGGAAGATTTAGGACTGCCAAGCGATGCCCAGGCATGGCGCGAAGCCACGGCCAACGCTCACCAGCCCAGCCGCCACCGCTGGAGCCATGAAGCGGTGCGCATGGCAGGGCAAGCCGTTGGCTGGTGGGATTTGACCCACGGCGGGGGCGAAAGCCGCGCAGATCGGCTAGAACGCCGCTTCCGGAAAGAGTACACGGCCCTGGTTAACCGCGTGATGGGCGGGGAGCAGTTGCAGCCGCGCTCACTGATCGGCCACGACAGCCAGTTGAACCGCGCTGAATTGGCAGAACGCGCCAGCCGTGAAGCCGCACAGCAACAAGCCGAAGCGGCGGGCATGCCGCACCGGATGAATTCAGAGCAGGGGCTGCGCTCACTGCGTGCCGCCCTGGGGGGTCGTTGAGATGAAGAGCGTCATTCCGATTGAGCGTGAGTACGAAGGCTTGCCGGTGAGCTTTAGCGTTGAGGGCTGGATCAACGCCACTGAGATCGCTAAGCGGTTTGGAAAAAAGCCTGTTGAGTGGCTTAGGCTGCCGGAAACAGCCTCTTACCTGGGCGCTTTGGCTCGACACTTAAAGGTGGGGGAATCCCACCTTTACCACACGACCAAGGGGCGCCATGGCGGGACGTGGCTACACCCCAAGCTAGCTGTCTCTTTCGCCCGCTGGCTCGATGTCGACTTTTCTGTGTGGTGCGACCTGCGCATTGATGAGTTGTTGCGCGGCGAAGTCAGTGCCCAGCAGCAGTTCGATAAGGCCTGCGAGGCGCTGGAAGATCGGCGTGGGCTGGCGAGCGCTCAAGGGCGATGGCTGGCGCAGTGGAAATACGAAAAGCAGCCCCTAGAGGCCCGCGTTGAATACTGGAAGCGTGAGCTTCAGATGTCATTACCGCTAACCGCTAGCGAGGTTTCAGCATGAATACCGCATTTCAACCGAGTGGCAATGAAGTGAAGCACGCCGCGTTTAGCGATCACCGCCGTAGTGGCCGCATGAAGGCCTCGCAAGGCGCGATTATTGCGGCGCTGGTCAGCGGTGGCATTGCGATGACGCGTAACGAACTGGCCACCACTACCGGGCTGCCACTGTCGAGCGTGTGCGGCCGCTGCCGTGAGCTGCTCGATCTGGGCAACATCGAAGTGGCCGGCATGACGGCAGACAAGCCCGCCCGCCAGAAACTGCAACTGACCGAGAAGGGCCGAGCGCTGGCGTTAGCGGCGGCTGAGGGGGTGGCGTCGTGAAGCGCCTTACGAAAGCCGAGCGAAAAGAGCTTTTTGGCATGTTTGATGGCCGCTGCGCCTACTGCGGTGAAGAGCTCGGCAGGCGCTGGCATGCCGATCATGTCAAAGCTGTCTTTCGTCGCCACTCACTGACCAAGCAGCCGGGGATGGGCTACAAAACTCAGCTGGTGGGCGCAGATCGCATTGAGAATGACTCGCTTGACAACTTCATGCCCGCTTGCGCTCCCTGCAACCTGTCAAAAGCTACGTACACGCTAGACCAGTGGCGCGATGTGCTAGCTGGCTACGTTGGCGCGCTTGATCGTAATACGCCCACTTATCGCATGGCAAAAAAGCACGGGCTGATTACTGAGACTCAGATCAAGGTTGAGTTCTATTTCGAGAAGTTAGCTAGAGGAGCCGCCTAATGTCAGCGCTTAAACCCATCGATCACCAAAACATCGTCCTGCGCCTGCTGGCGCGTTCAGCGGCCTGTGATGCCCAGCACCTCACCGCGCTGGCCCATGCCCACAAGCTGCCCGTTTCGTTGCACCAGGCGCGGGTGGCGTGCGACGCGCTGGTGGAACAGCAGTTTGTGGCCCGCACGATCACGGGGTATCGCCTCACCACGCATGGGGAGTGTGAACTGCCCGCCGTGCCGTTGCTGGAGAGCTATTACATCGCGCCAGCAGGGGGTGTTGCATGACGCGCCAAGCCTATCAGCAGCCCAAATGCCCGGAGTGCCAGTACCGCAAGCCGCCTAGCGAATTCCGCGACCCCGGTACGTTTGAGCCATTACCCGCGTGCAAGCACTGCCTGCGCCGTAAGCAACGAGGAGGTGCCCGATGGACGGCGTGACATGGTTCCTGCTGGGCATGCTGTTCGGCGTGTTTCTCGTCGTCGCGTGTGCCGTAACGGTGTTTTGCCGCAGCGTTGAGGGTTTAGACGATCAGGGAGAGCAGAGCGATGGATAAGGTGCAAAAGGGAGGCCAGCAGGCCCGCCGTGCCGCGATGCTGTGCCAGAACCCGCGTTTTGGCCTGTATCTGGACCATCGCCGCAGGCAGGCGCAAGCGCTTGAGTTTCGGCAGCTGCCGGATGGTACCCACACGCCTGAGGATTGCGTTGATTTCATTCGGCAATCGTGTGGCATTCAAAGTCGCGCAGAGCTGGACCATAACGACCAAGCGCGGGCGATGCTAGATCGCATCATGGCCGATTACAGCAAATGGGAACGCGGTCAGCGGAGGGCAGGACAGTGACCGAGAACGCTCACCCGATAGAAGACCACGCCAAGGCGCTGGCAGACGATAACCGCTTTTGTGAATGGCTGGATACTATCGATGCGCTGGATAGCGGGTGGCCTCACAGCCATTACACCGCCCGCCGCTGGATTGAGGATCAGTGCGAGGTAGAAAGCCTGGGTCGCTTAGCCACTGACCCAGTAGCGGCGGCCTCACTTCATCAAATCGCCCGTCGGTTTGCGGTGTGGGACAAAAATCAGGAGCTAGACCTATGACCGTTCGCGGACTACCTGCCAGTAAGCGCCGTGCACCTAAGCCAAAGGCAGACGGCACACCTCGCAAGCGCCCCGTTGATTGGGAGGGGAACGAGCAGGCGGTACTGATCCGCTGGTTGCTGGGCGAGAAGATGCGCGGTGAGCCTGTGGGGGATCTGTACGACGCCATTTATCACGTACCGAACGGCGGCGTTCGCAGTTACAAAACGGCGGTGGCGATGAAGCGGCAGGGCGTTAAGGCGGGCGTGTCTGATCTACCGGTTCGACAAGCGCGTGGCGGCTGGCACGGCCTGTATCTGGAGTTCAAGGCCACGCCGCCCCGCGATGCCGATCTGAGCGATAGCCAATTCGCGTGGCTGGAAGGCAGCGAGTATGAGGGCTATTGCGCTGTGCTGGCGCGGGGTATCGATGAGGCCAAGGCGGTGCTGAGGGAATACGCGAGCTGGCCACGCACGCAGGTGGTGGGGCACCGCCAGGTAATGAACAGCGGTACCGAGTGGAGAAAGGGCTAATGGGCATGGCATTGATGAAAGAGGTGAGCATGGCGCGCAATTATGAGCGTATGGGTATTCGTGATCTGCGTGAGCTGGCGCGTAGCAGTCACCCAGAGCATGACCCGGAAGCGGCACGGGTGTTTGTGGATCGTGTGCTTGATATGGAAGTGGAGCGCTTGATGTGGCACGAGCATGAAAACACCGGCTTTCAGCCTTTTAGCTCTGCCGCGACCGTAGGCGAACAGCCAGGAGGGGGGACCGCTGCCGCTGAGCCGCTGGCGATTGCGTATGAGCGCGGCTGTCGAATTCATGCAGGCCATGAGTTTGCGCGTGAATGGTTGGAAGCGGCCCGGCTGCGTCCGCGTGCGCGCTTAGCGGTGCTGATCCGTGCGGCCAAGCTGTATCCGATGCCGACTCAGCAGAAAGCCCCATGGGCGAAGCCCTATGACTTTATTGCCCAACACTTGCCTATCTACTCGCGCATGCTGCAAATGGGGTCGCTTGCAACCATGGGAGCTATTGCAAGTGTTGTCATCGAAGAGGACCCGACAGGCAAGAAACGGCGTAAGGCTAATCCTGATCCCAGCGCGCCGATATTCAAGAATGGTCAGGCGCTCAAGGATGCGGCTAAGCCTGCCAGGGTGGCTCTATTGATGCTCGCTCAGCTTTGAAATACTAGATGTTGTATTAACTCCACGGCTGATCTACTATGTTTCTAGGCTGGCGCTCAATGTCGCTAGCCGCCACACATCATAAAGCCCTGCCGGTCACCCGGTGGGGCTTTTTGCTTTCCGCTGTTCCCATTGCGTGCCACCTGGTGCGCCTTGCCCCGTCGTGCCGGGGCTTTCTTACATCAAGTGACCGCCCATGCCTGTTATCACTCCTGCCCAAGCGGGCGGCGTCAACGTGTGCGCCTTTCTCGACATGCTGGCCTTTGCGGAGATCGGCAAGCCCATGCTGAGTGACCCGCGCACTGATAATGGCTACCGGGTCATCGTGGGCTCGCTGCCCAGCAAGTTGATTCTCATGGACGACTACCACGACCACCCTAACCGCCTGGTGCGCATCCGTAAGGGGCTGAGCTCCACGGCGGCGGGGCGTTACCAGCAGCTGTACCGCTACTGGGGCCATTACCGTGAGCTACTGGCGCTGCCGGATTTTGGGCCGCTTAGTCAGGATCGCTGCGCTATCCAGCAGATACGCGAGCAAAAGGCGTTGCACCTGATTCAGGAGGGGCGCATTGCTGACGCTATCCATCGGTGCCGGAATATCTGGGCGTCACTGCCTGGGGCCGGTTATGGCCAGAACGAATATTCATTGGAGCGCCTGCTTTATGAATACCAGCGGGCGAAGGGCGTGCTGTGTGACGCCGACAAGACTTGGTACGAGCGGGCGCTACTGAAGCGCCGCGCCTCTTAAACACTATCGGCCGCTGAGGTGGCCAACATGCACTCAAATAAAGAGCCTTACGCAATGCCTAACCGAGACCCTAACAACTGGCAGGCGCTGCTAAATGTGGTGCTGAGCCTGTGGCCTCAGATCTACGCGGCGGGTCTGGCAATGCTGATTGCTCTGGTGCGAGCCATCCACGCGGGAGGCCGACCCATGAAGAGTTTGTTGGAAGCGGTGCTGTGCGGGTTTCTTACGTTGGCGTTAATGCCGCTGCTTGCGTACCTGGGCATGCCGCAAGATATGGCAATCGCTATAGGCGCAGCTATCGCGTTCTTAGGCGTTGAGTGGGTGCGTGACCGCATCGACGCGCTATACGAGAAGATCATCGGCAGGTGGCTAAAATGATTGGCCGCTTGCTGGGTGGTGTCACGCCCTGGCTGTTAGCAGTGCTGATAGGTCTTTCTGCATTCCAGTATCAGTACACGCAGCGGGTGGCAGCTGAGCGCGACCGTGCAGAGATGCAGGCCGAGCATGCGAACGACCGCGCAGAGATACTCAAGCGCCACCAGCAGTTCCAGCGCCAGCAGATCCAAACGCTGAACGACGCGCTTGCCGAGCGAGATAGAGCGCTAACCATCATTGCTGACGATATACGCGCCAGCACGGCGGCGCTCCAATCACTGGGAGAGACTGATGCTGAGGCGCGTGAATGGCTGGATGGTGATCTGCCTACTGGTATTACTGACTGGCTGCGCGAGCTCCAGCAGCCCAGCACCCGTGGTTCTGTGCGACTGCCCGACGGTACCCGCACACCTAACCAGTGAGCTACCCGCGCCAGCGCTGATCCTCAATAGCAATCGTGGCCTTTTGCTGCTGCTGGCTGAGTATGAGGCGCTAAGGCGCCGCGCTAACGCTGATCGCACTGCAGTGGTAGAAGTCACTGCTAGTGGTGATAGAACCACTGCTGAGGAAGACTAATGCCAGCACGTACCCCCACGCCCTGCCGCGACAAGCTCTGCCGTAAGACTACCCGACATGCTCATGGCTACTGCGACGAACATGCAGACCAGGCCAAGGCGTGGACAAGAGGCCGCGCGGGTCGCGGTCGTGGTGGTCGAGCATGGCGAAAAGTGCGTGATTCGATAATGGTGCGTGACCGTTACCTGTGCCAAGCGTGCAAGCGCAAGGGCATTGCAACGCCTGCAGAGTCTGTTGACCACATCACGCCAGAAGCCGAAGGCGGGCGCACTGCGCCCTCTAACCTTGAGGCGCTGTGCGGCCCTTGCCACACAGCCAAGACGCAGGCAGAGGCGCTCAGGGCGCGCCACCGCG
>Ga0098035_1001483_pt1 | contig 11309 bp, 1 predicted proteins | sample 3_EtaG_FD_75046 | JGI IMG/M metagenome (GOLD analysis project Ga0098035, IMG submission 75046) | Marine viral communities from the Subarctic Pacific Ocean - 3_ETSP_OMZ_AT15126 metaG | ecosystem: Environmental > Aquatic > Marine > Oceanic | place: Pacific Ocean | collected 2015-01-07
GATTGCTCGGTTTAAGTTCACCAAGTCCGCTGTCGGCAATCAGCTCATCCAGGCTCCCTTCCAGGGGGTTCAGGAGCTCGGTGGGGAGAGCTTGGCCGGGATCTATTCGGGGCAGGGCTTCGACTTCCTTGATAGTGCCATGGAGGCCATGGCAGGCTTCGGGATGTCTCCGGTCGAGCTGTTCGTCGCTGGCGTGGATCAGCAAAGGGCGCGTATAGCCGCTCGCAACGCCAAGCAGTGGTTTCGCACCGGGAAGGATGTCGCCACTCAGATGAAGGACGTCGAGCCTCACGCCCTCGTCACAGCGGCGGAGATCATGGCTGCGCGGCTCAGGGACGAAGGCGTCACGACGGTCTTCATCGCCGGGGAGAAGCTCGAAGCATTCGATCAGGATCTCCCGAGCGGCCAGACGGCGGCGGAGACCCTCGGTCTGACCAAGGAGCAAGTCAGGCAGGCCGCCGAGGACGGCAGGGACATCGAGATCGGCGCGGAGGCCTATGTCCGCCACATCCTGGGCAAGGAGGGCTTCGACGCACTGATCCAGCACACCCGCTTCAGCCTGGAGGGGATGACGCCCAGTGAAGCCGCCGAGTTCGATGCGACGGGTGAGGCGTCGATCGAGGCCCAGCTCACCACGCAGGTTCAGGAGCGCCTGGAGAGGGCGCTCGGCCTGACCGAGGAGGAAACGACTGCTCTGCGTGACGATGCCGAAGCCATCGCCGCCGACGTCAAAGACCAGCTCTCCGCCATGGATAACATCTCGACCCGCGAGGCGGATCTCAACTCTCTCCTCACGGCCCGGCGATATGTCGCCAGGGCGGTGCGTGCGACGAAGGCAACCGGGGAGACGGTGAGCGCCCTCGACCTGTATCAGCGCGACAACGTGCGGATCACCAATCAAGACACCACCGTGCGGAAGCTCGCCGACGATGCTGGCGTCCGCCGCTTCATTCAAGACGACGTCATCAACCTCGACGACGCTCGGCAGGCGAAGGAGCTGGCGGACTTCCACGAGAAGTTCATGGAGAAGGTCAAGGCGCGGACCGCCGAGACGATCGCCGAGGCGGACGCGCATGACTGGACCGTTGGGATCGGTGAGAAGGTCGCCACGGCGGATGGGTTGAAGAAGGGCTGGGCACCCTGGACCGTCGCCGGTCGCCGCATCCGCAAGAAGGGTCTGTCCCCCGACGCCAACCCGGCGGAGGGTGACTTTACCCAGGCCGAGAACGTGCCCTATCTGTTCGTCGAGAGGACAGACGAGAACGGTAATCTTGAGCGTACCGAGCTTCCCGAGTGGGCTGTCAGCGCGCAGTTCACCGGACCTCAGTCGCTCGATCAATCCATCGCCCTCCCAGACAGCGAGGTCAAGGGGCACCCCGAAGGCGAGGCCGACGACGCCCGCTGGCGCGCCCTGAAGCCGAAGAAGACAAAGGCCGGTAAGTTCCTCGGCGTGCCCGAGTGGGTGGACACAGCCGCTCATCTCCGCAAGCTCAGGGCGTTGATGCACCAACTGACCGCCGAGGGGACACCGGGGCGCTTCTGGTACGAGGACAGCGCCCTCGAAGCTCTGAGGATCACCAACGGCAACTACGCCGAGGCCGAGAAATTTATCGGGCTGCTGGCCATCTACTCCCCTCAGACCAGCGTGTTCCCCAATACCGGGTTCGCCGTCAAGGCCTACACGCAGTGGAAGAGGGGTGAAGCCGTCGCGGTCAAGACCGGGGATCAGGACGCCAAGGCCCAGGCGTGGCTCGACAGCGGGAGAGATTGGGGCGGGCGGAAGGTCAACTCCTTCTACCTAAATCTGATGAAGGAGCTGCTCGCCAACGCCGACGAGACGACGCTGCAAGCCCTCGCCGTGCCGGACGACGTCACCGTCAAGATCGATGCCGCGACCGTGGATCTCTGGATGCTCCGCGCCATGGGCTACGACCTCGACGCTGCCGGCGGCAGCAACGGGTTGGCTGGAAAATACTCCTTCACCGAGAACGAGGTCCGCCGCGTCGCCGGCATGCTGAACGCCGAGCTTGAGGCGGGCGAGCGCCGCTGGCTCCCTCATCAAGTTCAGGCCGCGATGTGGACGGCGATCAAGGCACGCTACGAGATCCCGGCGGTCAAGAAGGCGACGATCGCGGAGAGCGTCAAGAAGGGCTTCTCGGATTACGACCCCGAGACCGGCAAGTGGCGAGCGCCCCCTCAGAGTACGCCGCGCAAAGTGGCGCACATGAAGATCTGGCGGAAGCATGCGCTGGCCGCGTCGGAGACCGACACTCAGAAATCAGTCGAGACGGCCAAGGGGTCGTTCGGCACCATGCTCAACAGGATCGCCCAGAATATCACCTGGGAAGCGATCCCGAGCGCGTCGCTGGATCTCGACATCACGGTGGCGGACCCGGAGCTTCGGCAACAGTTCACCGAAGAGGCGGTCAGCCTGCTGGTCGACGACACCGGTCACGACCTCCTCGCCGACCTGCTCGGCGTCCCTCTGAACCTCTCCGAGATCGGGACGGGCGGCTACGCGGGGGACATCAACGCCAACGTCATCACGACGTTGATCCCGATCAAGCCCGCCGGAGTATTCGATAGGTCTTCAGCGTTGGCCTATGCTAGGGCTATCCAGTACATCTTCAAGCAGGATGCAGTTCCTCTGTACCGTGCTGAGACTAAGACCAATTGGGATAGCGATTACTCAGTCAAGAACAGCAAGGGCAGGCCGATCCGTTCATTCCCGACGCAGGCCGAGGCCGAAGCCGACCTCGCGGCGCGCCGTGCGAAGCTTGAAGGCAGCACCAAGAAGGACGGCACGCTCAAGGCTGGGGTGCAGGAGAAGCTCAACGATCTGGATGGCTGGAGCGTTGCCGGCGGGAAGCTGGCCAAGGGTGTCCACATCGCCTTCACCGTGCCTCTGGATCAGGAAGCCGAGGTGGCCTTCTTTCAGATACTGAGAAAACACTTGGGCGAGGACGCCGGGTATAGTAAACTGGACGGTGAGATCGTTGTCATAAATTTTCGTGACGATAAAACCGGCTTGCCGTTTGTGAGCGACGAGGACTTTGTCGCTGGCATAGAGGCGTTGGAGGAGATCGATGGCCAGGAACACGGCATCTCGCAAATCACGCCATTTGGCTCAGAAGGCCAATACGGACCAGTCCACGACTGGGGAGCCGACCCCACGGGTGCCTCTATTCAAGAGATCGCAACTGCCGGCGGATCACCCGCTCTACAAAGCTGGGTACGGGATCGGCGAGCGGCGTTTGAAGCCATTATCGAAAGGTACTCAGGCGAAGAGCTAGCGGCGCGCCAGGAGGAGTTTCGGCTACATCAAGACGCCCCGGCGAGCACTCGTTTGCCGGGGCCGACCGCTCCGACCACCCCTGAGTTTCAGAATTTCATTGAGGACACCTGGGTCACCGACGACCATACGCCGACCGGGTTGCCCCGCGTCGTGTTCCACAAGACGCGGGGCGACTTCGAGACCTTCATCCCCGGCGGGCCTCCTGTCGTTGCCAACCGGCCAGGGCTTCCAACGACCGGAGACCCAAGCGTCGACGAGGCCTTGGGGGTGCAGCCTGATAAGATGCTACCTTCCGGCGCGAACAGCGGCAGGGCGTCATTCTTTCGTGACGATCCTAGCGTCCTGCTGTCTGGGCACACCGCCCGAGACACTCAAGAGGGCGTAAACGAGCGCGCCGTCTGGCTCTCCATCAAGGAGCCTCTGCTGATCGACGAGTTCAACATCAGGGAGATGCAGGACCGTTACGCGGACGGCATGAGGGACTTCCCGCTGTTCGTCACCGACGCCGCGTTGGAGAGGCTGCAGGCAGCCGGCTTCGACGGCATCATCAACGAGACCGACGCTAGCCTCGGAGCGCAAGCGACGCTTAGGCCGGTCACCGAGTACGTCGTCTTCGAGCCAAATCAGATTAAGTCGGCGACCGGGAATATCGGGACGTTCGACCCCACTGACCCGAGCACTCTCCGGCAGCCCGCGCAGGGTGGAGCGCGCGGCACCTTCACGCCGTCGTCTCAGATTGTCGACCAAAACGGCAACCCGATGAACCTCTTGCAGGTCTTCGAGCGCGGCGACCGCTCGACGTTCTTGCATGAGAGTGGGCACTTCTGGTTGGAGCAGCTCGCGTCCGACGCCAAGGAGTTCCAGGGTGAGTTCCAGAAGGACTGGGACACCGTCAAGAGATGGTGGGGTCAGAACTCCGACAGCATCCGCGCCGAGGCGATCGATCGAGCCAAGAGGGACGGCAAGGACGACATCGTCGACAGCCTCACCCGCATGTCCGACGCCACCCTGAAGCGATACATCAGGTCGGGAAACCTCATCGGAGATCCGGCGGGTATGGAGAAGTTCGGGACACCGGAATCGAAGAGCTTCTTCAATTCCGGTATGACGCGCTACATCTCGGTGGCGATGCATGAGCAATTCGCCAGAGGCACTGAGAATTATTTCAGGACCGGCGAAGCGCCGTCCATCGCCCTGGCTGACGCCTTCGTCGCCTTCGCTGCTTGGATCAAATCGGTCTATCGGAGCATCCAGCGGCTGACCGGGCGCGACGGCTTCGACGTCACGTTCAGTCCCGAGGTCACCGAGCTGATGGGGCGCATGCTGGCGACCGACGCCGAGATCGAGGTCGCCGCCAGCCAGTACGCCCTGGTCCCCCTGTTCGAGACCGCCGAGCAGGCCGGCATGACCAAGGCCGAGTTCACAGAACATCAGGAGGCGCTCCAGCGCGCCAAGGAGAAGGCCAAGGCCAAGCACCTCGCCACGAGGGTGCGGGAGATGGAGCGCGAGCGTCTCGACTGGTGGCAGGCGGAGCGCGAGAAGCTGCGTCCCTAGACCATGGCCGACGTCGCTCGATCGCCGGCCTTCCGGTTGCTGTACAGCCTGACCCAGCAGCAGCTCGCGGATGGTTCGCCGTCCACGGCTGCCGAGCAGGTCAACCGCATGGACATGCAGGCGCTCAAGGACGCCGGCATCGTCGTGACGACGTTGCCCAAGGCGAACGGCAAGACCATCTTCCAGGCTCCCTCCAAGACCGACCCATCCGCCACGTCGTCGCCGGGCATGGTCGCCAACCTGTTCGGGTATGAAGACGTCGCCCACATGATCGAGGATCTCAACGCGCAGCCGTCCTACGCCGAGGCAGTCGAGGCGGAGCTGGACGCGCGGATGAAGCGAGCGCACGGGAGCATCGACGATGGAGCGATCGACGTCGCCATCGCCAGCATCCATGAAGAGGATAGCATCGCCACGCAGCTCCTCGCCGAGCTGGCCGCGCTTCGCACTACTGAGACGGCGATCAATCCGAAGTTCGTCAAGGCGTATGCCGAGAACCTGATCAATCAACAGAAGATGGGCGACGCCAACCCGCGCTCCTATCTGGCTGCCGAGAAGCGTGCTGCCAAGGCTGCCGGCGTGGCGTTGCGAGCCGGCGATCGAGCGGAGGCGTATAAGCAACAGTTCCAGCGTCTGACCAATCACTACCTCGCAGCAGAGGCGCAGAAGCAGAAGTCAGCGACTGACAAGATGCTCTCATACATGCGCCGCTTCAAAAGTAAGCGCCGAAAGTTCCCGACCATCGACGCGGACTTCATCGATCAGATCCGAGCCAAGGTCAACATCCACGACTTCGCGTCGAGGGTCAGCGACAAGCGACGTGCCGCGATCATGCAGGAGGCCTTTGCCGACTTCATCGCCCAGAAGACCGAGGACGGCACCGCCGTCTTCGATATCCCTCAGTGGCTTCAGGACAAGGATCGCCTCGTCCACTGGCGCGACATGACGGTCGGCGAGTTCCGCGAGCTACACTCCTCGATCAAGCAGTTGGAGAAGCAAGGCCGGAACGCCAAGAAGATCCGCGTCGGCCAGGAGGACGCCGACCGCGACGCCGTCGTGGAGAAGATGCTCCTCTCCTTCGAGGGGAAGGGCGTGGCGGCGGCGGTCGTCGAGGAGGGCAAGCAGGCCGGCGGCAAGGCCGGCGCTGCCCAGGTCGTGGCGTTCTTCGACAGCCACATGGTCAAACTCGAGTTTTTGCTGGAGCAGCTCGACGGCAAGCCGCTCGGCATCTGGCACCAGTCGTTGTACCAGCCCTTCGCCGACGCGGAGACGGCGAAGCAAGATCTGACCGCCGAGGTGGCGACGATGATGCGGAAGCGCATCGAGGCGCTGCCCAAACGTGTCAGGACCGCCATGGGCAAGCGGGTCGATGTAGGTGCCCTGGCCGGCACCGCGAACAACCCGAATGAAGTCTGGACGCGCGGCAACCTCCTCATGCTGGCGCTGAACGTCGGCAACGACAGCAACCTCGATAAGGTCATCCGAGGCGAGCAGACCATCGGGCGCAACATCGACGAGGAGATCATCGACACCGCGCTGAAGCAGCTCACCGAGGAGGAGTGGGATTTCGTGCGCTCCATCTGGGCGCACGCCGAGAAGCTCTGGCCGACGGTCGAGAAGATCTACAGGGACGAGTATGGCCGGGCACCCGAGCGCGTCGTGCCGCGTGAGGTTCATACCGATCACGGCTCCTTCGAGGGCGGCTACTTTCCGCTGCTGTACAACACCAAGCGGTCCATTCGCGGCAAGAACATCGACAACCTGAACAGCCTTGAAGCGTTCACCTCGACCCAGGTCAGGGCGACAGTCAACAGCTCGATGACGAAGGAGCGCGTGCAGGAATTTACCGCGCCCATCGACTTCGACATCAAGAATATGGTCCGCTCCTTCGATCGCACGATCCACTTTATGACCCACTACGCCGCCGTCAAGAACGCCAACCGTATTCTCGGACACCCCGAGCTGCGTGACGCGATGATGGTCTCGCTGGGTCCGCAATACGTCGAGAGCTTGACCAACTGGATCGGCTCCATCGCCGCCAACGGGCAGGACGCGCCGGCCAACGGTCTCGTCGACATCACGACGAGCTGGGTCGCCAGGAACACGACCACTGCCGTCCTGGGCGCGTCGTACACCACCCTGCTGGCTCAGATCCTGGGCTACACCACAGCCATCGATCGACTGATGGCTGACACCGGGACATACGGAACCAGCTTGCCGGAAGTGGCGAAGGATCTAGGCATCGCCTGGGGGCAGATCTTCGACAACGACTGGCGCGCGGCTGTTCGATCGATGTCCGGCGAGATGCGGCATCGCCTGTCCAACACCGATCGAGATCTCCGCGCCGGCTTGAGGGATGTGCAGGACAAGGTTGGGGTCCGCGCGCGGAGCGCGGAATACTCGATGCTGACCATCGCCGCGATGCAGCTCTACACCGTGGACTTCCCGGTCTGGACAGCAGCGTACAACCGCTCTCTCCGCAACGAAGGCAACGTCGACGTCGCCATCAAATACGCCGACCGCGTCGTGCGGCAGTCTCAGTCGGCGGGCGGGCTGAAGGATCTCGCCGCCGTCCAGCGTGGCAAAGGCGCGGCCAAGCTGGTCACCATGTTCTATTCATTCTTCTCGGTGATGTACGCCATCCTCCGTTCCATCGGGATGGAGGTCACCCTGAAGAACCCGACCTCGATCCCCCGAATGCTGGCGCGGTTGACCGTCGTGCTGGTGCTCAACGAGCTGTGCTACGGCTTGCTGCGCGGCGAGGTGCCCGACCTCCAGCCCGAAGACGAAGACGAAGACGACGCGATGACGTGGCTGGCCTGGAAGACCATCTCCGGCGCAGCCGGCACCGTCCCCTTCGGCAGGGACATCGTCGAGGGGATGATCAGCGACTATGGCTACGACATCTCGCCGACGTCGATGTTCGGTGAGGCTTTGGCGGACAGCGTCACGACCGCCGCCGACGCCCTCGACTTCTACTTCAACAGCGACAGCGCCGAGGAGCCGCCGGAGCTGAAAGACATCAAGCCCATCATCCTTGCCTTGAGCATCCCATTGAAGCTCCCCGGCATCCAGCTCAACCGCACCATGAGCGGCATGTTCGCCCTCCTAGAAGACGAGGAGGATGCGACGTTCTTCGATCTTCTGGATGGATACAAGCCGCCGAAGAAGTAGCCTGCGTGGTCGAGATGTTGTATAGCTATCTACGAGAGGACACGACATGACAGTTGATGTAGAAACCGCGAAGTCGGGCCCATATTCCGGCAACGACAGCACGACAGTCTTCGCCTACGCCTTCAAGCTGTTGGCCGAGGAGCACCTCGTCGTCACGCTCAAGGACAGCGACGACAACGAGACGGTGCAGACGATCACGACTCACTACTCAGTCTCTGGCGTCGGCACCGACGGCGGTGGCAACTGCACCATGGTGACAGCCCCGGCGAGCGGGGAGACTCTCACGCTTACCCGCGCCGTCCCCTTGTCGCAGACAACCGACCTCGTCAATCGAGGTGCCGTCCAGCCGGCCTCTCTGGAGACGGCTTACGATCGCGGCGTCCAGATGGTGCAGGACTTCGACGAAGAGATGACAAGGGCGCTCAAGCTGCCGGTCTCGACGGCTGCCGCCGTTTCACCTGAGTTGCCGGTTCCTGTCGCTGATGCTTTCATCAAGTGGGATAGCGCCGGTACGGCACTCGAATCTTCCTCGACCACGGTGGGGCAATGGCTTGGTGGAAACGGGACTGTTTCGCTCCCCTACTATTCCTTCACATCAGACCCGGACACCGGGTTCTATAGAATTGGCTCCGGGTCTGTTGGTATTGCGAAGAATGGTGTCACTGACGGTGAGGTCGTTGGCACGACTGGCACTCAGACGCTCACCAATAAGACGTTGTCCGCCGCGACAATAACAGGCGCGACCTCTGTAACGGGCGCGGTGACGGTCGGGGTTGACGGGACTGGAAAAGATTTGAAGCTATTCGGCGACACCAGCGGAGCATACGTCCTCTGGGATGAAAGCGCTGACAAGCTCCTCACTGCTGGTGCGGCAGTTGTTGATATCGTCAAAGACTCGTTGCTTATCGACGGCACGGCGGTGACGACGACTGCTGCTGAACTCAATATTCTGGATGGCGTTACATCCACTGCTGCTGAGCTAAATATCTTGGATGGCGTTACATCCACTGCTGCTGAGCTAAATATCTTGGATGGAGTGACATCCACTGCTGCTGAACTCAATATCCTTGACGGCGTAACAAGCACTGCTGCTGAACTCAATATCCTTGACGGCGTTACGTCCACTGCTGTCGAGTTAAATTACAGCGATACCGGCGCGGCGGTGGGCACGGTGGTAGCTTCGAAAGTCGTGACTGCTGACGCAAACAAAGATGTCGCTAGTCTTCGCAACATCACCGCGACCGAACTTATCACGGGCGGGTCTATAACCCTTGCCAGTGGCGCGACGATCACTGCCGTGCTCGACGAAGATAATATGGCGTCGAATAGCGCCACCGCCGGGGTTACACAACAATCACTTGTTGCTTATGTCGCGTCTGTTGTTACAGGTGCGGCGCTCTGGTCTGACGTTGCGTATAAAACAAATTCCGACAGTCCTGTCGCGGTTGCTGATGCCAATGTTGGCACGATGTACGCCGTCAACGCATCAGGCGGTGCTGTCGTTGTTAATCTTGCTGCGATTAGCACTCTTAGCCTCGGAGGAAATTGGGCTATCGGCGTTAAAAAGACCGACACAAGCGCCAACACCGTTACGATAAATCGCGGTGGCTCTGATACCATCGACGGCGGCACTTCATACATACTGAGTAATCAGGCTGAGGGAGTGACTCTGATCCCCGACACCGATAGCTCTCCAGATGATTGGACAAGCATCGCGTCAGGACCGGTGTTTGGTAGCGCCAGTGTCTACCAATTCACAAACACGGGATCGGACTCGACGGCCAGCACTACGTCCAACGGCGGATATAATGCTGGCGTCTCAACGACGCTGACGATCAGTCAGTCGCCTCTGTCCGAGTCCAACGTGCATCTGCTTTTTGATGGCGTCACCCAGCATCACGACACCTACTCGCTCTCGGGCGCGGTGATAACCACCAGTTCGGCCATCCCAACCGGTACGGCGGCGGTCGAAGTCATTGTAGGCGAGACCGTTGCGATGGGCGTACCATCGGACGCGACGGTAACGAGCGCCAAATTGTCGGGGAACCTGACTACGCCGGGCACCTTGACTGTTAACGGCGAAGCGATTGCCACCGGTTTCACAGGCACCCTGGATGGGGTGCTTGGCTCGGGTACTCCCGCCACTGCTGCCGTCACTGAACTGACTTTGACTACAGATCTTGCAGTGACACACGGCGGCACAGGTGCAAGCAATGCCGCTGGAGCTAGATCAAATCTAAGTGCTGCTGCATCAGGCGCTAATAGTGACATCACCTCGCTCACCGGACTGACGACTGATTTGACAGTCGCACAGGGTGGTACTGGTGCCGGAACATTCGCTGACAACGGCATTCTCTACGGCAATGGTACTGGCGCAATCGCTGCTACTGCTGTCGGAAGCGCTACCCATGTACTAACATCAAATGGGGCGGGCGTAGCTCCGACGTTCCAAGCTGCTGCTGGTGGTGGCGATGCCGTCACGCTTGCTGGATCGTTGGACTACTTGACGCTGAGTGGACAGGAGATCACGCGCGGCGCAATTGTCCTCACTACAGATGTTTCTGGCACGCTGCCAGTCGCGAATGGTGGTAGCGGCGCAACGTCATTAAGTGAGGGTGGCGTACTTTTAGGAAGTGGCACTGGTGCGATTACAGCGATGGCTGTCCTAGCTGACGGTGAGATGATCGTCGGCGATGGGACGGGAGACCCTATGGCCGAGAGTGGTGCAACCCTTCGCACTTCTATTGGTGTGGGAACCGGAGATAGCCCGCAGTTCACGGCGATCAATGTTGGCGATGCCAGCGATACGACGATTGCGCGCTCTGGTGCTGGCGACATCACCGTGGAAGGCAACGCTGTTTACCGCGCTGGGGGAACAGATGTTCCTGTGGCTGACGGTGGTACCGGTGCATCCGCATTAACAGACGGCGGCATACTTTTAGGATCAGGAACGGGTGCGATTACAGCGATGGCTGTCCTCGCAAACGGTGAGATGATTGTCGGCGATGGGACGGGAGACCCTATGGCCGAGAGTGGAGCAACGCTTCGTACATCGATTGGAGTAGATGCCGCAGGAACAGATAACAGTACGGACGTGACCCTTGCTGGATCGTTGGACTATCTAACACTCAGCGGTCAGGAGATCACTCGCGGCGCAATCGTTTTAAGCACAGATGTCAGCGGTACACTGCCAGTCGCAAATGGCGGTAGTGGTGCAACGTCATTAAGTGAGGGTGGCGTACTTTTAGGAAATGGCACTGGTGCGATTACAGCGATGGCTGTCCTA
>Ga0098035_1001486_pt1 | contig 11308 bp, 9 predicted proteins | sample 3_EtaG_FD_75046 | JGI IMG/M metagenome (GOLD analysis project Ga0098035, IMG submission 75046) | Marine viral communities from the Subarctic Pacific Ocean - 3_ETSP_OMZ_AT15126 metaG | ecosystem: Environmental > Aquatic > Marine > Oceanic | place: Pacific Ocean | collected 2015-01-07
CTAACGGTTCCCGCTATCAGGGTCCGTAGGGGACTTTCACCCCCAAGTCATCCTGTGAGGCACCACCCTCAGGAATAGCGCCAGTCAAGGCGCTGCGCGCCATGCCTGGCGCACAACAAAAACACCGACGCTAAGCGTCGGTGTTGTACTCGTCAAAACGTGAAGGCGGTCTTACTCGCCCGCTGCTTCCGCTTTGGCTTTTTGGCGTAAGCGAATGTTCAGCTCTTTGAGCTGATCAGCGCTGACTTCACCCGGTGCATCGGTCATCAAACAAGCAGCACTTTGGGTTTTCGGGAAGGCGATGACTTCACGAATGGTTTTCGCACCGGCCATGAGCATGACTAAGCGGTCCAGACCGAAGGCCAAGCCGCCATGGGGCGGTGCGCCGTACTGCAAGGCATCCAGCAGGAAGCCGAACTTCTCTTGCGCTTCCTCTTCGCCAATACCCAAAATTTCAAACACGGTGCTTTGCATGGTTTGATTGTGAATACGGATAGAGCCGCCACCCAGTTCGGTACCGTTAAGCACCATGTCATAAGCGCGAGAAAGCGCTTTAGCCGGGTCTGCTTTCAGCTCTTCCGGCGAGCAGGAGGGCGCTGTAAACGGGTGGTGAAGCGGGCTTAGACGGCCATTGTCGTCGGCTTCGAACATGGGGAAGTCAACGACCCACAGCGGCGCCCAGGCTTGAGTGTAAAGGTTCAGGTCGGCACCCAGCTTGACACGCAGCGCACCAATGGCTTCGTTGACGATACGCGCTTTATCCGCACCGAAGAAGATAATGTCACCATCTTCAGCGCCGACACGATCAAGCAGCTCTTCGACCACGTTTTCCATGAACTTAACGATCGGCGACTGCAGGCCATCTAGCCCTTTGGCACGCTCGTTGACTTTGATCCAGGCAAGGCCTTTAGCGCCGTAGATGCCTACGAACTTGGTGTATTCGTCGATCTCTTTACGGGAAAGCTTGGCACCGCCCGGCACTTTAAGAGCCGCCACGCGGCCATCTTCTGCCTTGGCCGGCCCTGAGAACACATTGAAACTAACCTGCTGCATCAGGTCGTCAACGTCGGTGAGCTCCAGCGGAATACGCAGATCGGGTTTATCCGAACCAAAGCGATCCATGGCTTCTTGCCAGGTCATACGCGGGAATTCCGGCAGTTCGACGCTCAGCACTTCCTGGAACAGTTGACGAATCATGGCTTCGGTAATACCCATGATGTCGTCTTCTTCCACGAAAGAGGCTTCGATATCGATCTGTGTGAATTCAGGCTGACGGTCAGCGCGCAGGTCTTCATCGCGGAAGCACTTTGCGATTTGGTAGTAGCGGTCAAAACCCGCCACCATCAGCAGCTGCTTAAACAGCTGGGGAGACTGTGGCAGTGCAAAGAAGCTGCCCGCGTGAGTACGGCTAGGCACGAGGTAGTCCCGGGCACCTTCAGGTGTGGCTCGTGTCAGCACAGGCGTTTCAATATCTAGAAAGCCTTGGTTTTCTAGGTAAGCACGTACGTTATGAGAAATACGCGAACGCAGCCGCAGTTTTTCGATCATATCCGGGCGGCGTAGATCAATATAGCGGTGTTTCAGACGCACTTCCTCACCGACTTTGCCATGCTCATCAAGCTGGAAAGGCGGTGTCGCTGCGCTATTCAGTACTTCAACTTCTTTGGCCAGCACTTCAATCATGCCGGTGGGCATGTTGGGGTTCTGGGTGCCTTCAGGACGCAGCCGAACACGACCAGTAATGCGCAGAACATATTCGCTGCGTGCACGGTCGGCATTAGCAAACGCCTCGGCGGTATCGGGGTCTACGACAAACTGAGCGATACCATCACGGTCACGCATGTCGAGAAAGATAACCCCACCGTGGTCACGACGGCGGTGAACCCAACCGCAAACGGTGACCGTTTGATCCACCAATGTTTCGTTAAGCTGGCCGCAATAATGGCTGCGCATGTCTAATCCTGTTCTGTTTCGTGGCAATTAAGTTGTCTTGAGCCTTTAAAGGCCCTGACAGCCGCGGCTACGCCGCGGCGCCTTTTTTCGTTGACGTGCTGCCGACATCGCTTTTCGCGCTACCCGCTGCTTGTCCGTCGGCAGCTAAATTCTTTTTGCTACCTGTTTTGAAATCAGTTTCGTACCAACCGCCACCCGCTAAGCGGAACCCGGCTGCTGAGACCAAGCGCTCTAGATCATCTTGCTGACACGCAGGACAGCTTGTTAACGGATCGGCGCTAATTTTCTGAAGTTTTTCCATGCGATGGCCGCAGGCCTTGCACTCGTACTCATAGATGGGCATGTTGATGGCTCCTGAAAAGCTCAACTCCGACAGGTTTTATGTTGACAGTGTCGTGGCAAACTTAATGTTACCAGGCTGACAATATGTGGCCTGTCGAGATAAATTCCAAGACTGCGGTCGATAGAGCGGTCATTATACCCTTTTGTGCCCCCTGCCGAGCAAGGCCAAGCGGCTTTCGGCAGTTAATGGAGAAATAAAATGCCCAATGCGGTCATACTGGATGCCCAAAGCCTTGGCCCTGACATTGATTTGACGGCTATTCGTGATGCCGTCACGCACTTAGAAATACATCAGCAAAGCACCACAGCGCAGGCGCGTGAACGCCTAGCAGATGCCGAAATTGCCATCGTCAATAAAGTAAGGCTGGATGCTGAGACGCTTTCACAGCTTCCTTCGTTACGATTGATCTGCGTGCTGGCCACTGGCTTGAATAACATTGACCTAGATGCTGCCAAAGCCCACAACATTACAGTTAAAAACGTGTCGGCCTATGGCACCGCTAGTGTGTCGCAGCACACGCTGATGCTGATGTTATCACTGGCGAATCGCTTACCCCGCTATCAAGCGGATATTGCCGATGGGAAATGGCAAGCGAGTGATTTTTTCTGCTTACAAGATCACCCAACACTCCAGCTTGCTGGCAAGCAGTTGGTGATGGTGGGTCAAGGAGAGCTGGGGTCTGAAGTGGCTCGGCTTGCAGAGGCGTTTGGTATGCAGGTCACGTTTGCCGCCCGTCCTGGCAACGAGCAAAACGATCAGCGACCTTCGCTGGATGACCTACTGCCCTCGGCAGATGTGATTAGCCTGCACTGCCCACTGAACGATGCTACTAAGCACCTTCTCAACAAAGAGCGTCTAGCGAAAGCCAAGTCGTCACTGCTAATCGTCAATTGCGCTCGTGGCGGTATTATTGATGAAGAAGCCGCGCTGGAAGCGCTTCGTAGCGGTAGCATCGGTGGTCTAGCCGTCGATGTGCTACCTGTCGAACCACCCAAAGATGGACACGCACTATTAGATGCGCTGGCGAATGCAGAACCCCTCAATCTGATCGTAACGCCGCACAACGCGTGGATCACGCCCGAAGCACGGCAAAACATCGTCGGCTTAACCGCCGACAATATTCGTGCGTGGCAGACAGAGAATCACTAACTTGCCAGCTAGGCACACTAAACGTGTGCCTAATAGGTCGAAAAGTGGTCAGGAGCGTAGTGATGAGCATCCAGTGTTTCAAGTGTGACATGGGTCACCCGCGCCCCTTCTGGGCCCTGCCAAAGCCATTGGCTAAGCTCGGCAACGGCTGAAGAGGGCCCGCACATTAGCACTTCAACCCTGCCATCAGGCAGGTTCTTAGCGTAGCCGGTTAAGCCACGCATCAATGCCTGCTCTTGAGTGGCACGCCGGTACCATACTCCCTGCACTTTTCCTGTTATGTAGGCACGTACGCAGCAATGGGCCATGACAAACTCCTCCGTCGTTAAAGCAGCTCATGCTTAACCAGAACAGCGCTATTGCGGGGCACCAGTGGACGCCCACGTCGTAGTAGCAACGAGCGCGTGAACGCTGCACCAAAGAGTAAGATAAGCGAGCTGTAGTATACCCATAGTAAAATCATAACCACCGAACCCGCCGCACCATAGGTGGATGCCGTGGCCGTGTAGGCGAGGTAAATGGTAATAACACTGCGACCAATGGTAAACAGCACTGCTGTCACCACCGCACCAATGAATACATCCTGCCAGCGAAGCACTACATCGGGCAGCACTTTAAAAATAGTCGCAAACAGCAGAGCGACCATGGCAAGCGATATTAACGACTCGGCGGTGGTGGTTAGTAGGCTTGCAAATGGCAACAGGTCGTTTGTCGCGTCTAGCATGCCGCGAAGCACCACTCCAAGCACTAGCGACACCAGCAAAATAAAGCCGATAGACAGTACAACGGTTAACGATAACAAACGGTTTTTGATAAAAATAAGTGCGCTGTTGCTATTTGGCTTCGCTCTAACCCCCCAAATGGTATTCAGCGAGAACTGCATCTGCGCAAATACGGTCGTTGCACCGATTACAAGGGCAATAAAGCCAAGAATTGTGGGCAGAACCCCCGACTCTTCAATGCGAGACTGGGCAACCGCCTGCTCTATTGCCAAGGCAGCTTCTGTGCCTAAGGTTCCTTGTAACTGCGCCACGATCTGACCATGAGCCGCCTCTTCGCCGAGGACCACGCCAATCACTGTAACCGCAATAATCACCGTGGGAGCTAACGAGAACAGCGTGTAGAACGCCAGCGACCCAGCGTAGCTAAACGCGTTACGCTCAAGCCAGAGTGACGTTGCATCTTGAATTACCTTCCACCAAAAAACGAGCGTGCGCTTAAGCATCATCATTCCCTTAAAAGCAAATCACAGAGTTTTCATACAACGCTTATATACTGATTAATCAATAAGCATACCCAATGAAAACGCTCAGCGCAGGTATGATTGCGTTGCAGAGGCTGATGGGGCCGACCATAATGGCCACGCTTTATTCTCACATTTTCAGCAATCAAGGACACGCAATGAACTCAGATGCAGCTCGGTCTGTAACGTCTTATGACTTTGATTGCTTAGTATTTATTGGTCGCTTTCAGCCTCCCCATTTAGGCCACCTTGCCATCATCCGCGAAGCCCTTAAACAGGCTCGACAGGTAATCGTCATGGTGGGCTCCTCCTGGCAGGCGCGCTCGCTTCGTAACCCGTGGCATTTTGATGAGCGCCAAGCCATGATCCGCTCAGGATTTGATAATGCGGATAATCAACGACTTGAAATTACTCCGCTTCTGGATGCGCTTTACAACGACGATGTATGGGTCAGGGACGTACAGCGGAAAGTGCGCGATTTAGCAGCTCCCGCCAATGCACGGTTGCCAAGGATTGGTCTCATCGGCGCAAGTCGTGGGCAGTCCAGCTACTATTTATCGCTTTTTCCCCAATGGGAGTCGGTGAGCGTACCGCTCGTGGAGGGCATTTCGGCCAGCCAAATTAGAGAGCGGCTTTTCCGCTCACCTGGCTCAACCAATGATTACCTCAGTACGGGGGCTTACCATGACTTGCCCCCTGGCGTGGTAGAAAGCGTGGGTAAATTCTGCAAAGGCGAGGACTATCATCGACTATTGGAAGAGCAGCAGTTGCTCGATCAGTATCGACAAGCATGGTCACAGGCACCCTACACCCCTATCTTTGTCACCGTTAACGCGGTTGTTGTGCAATCAGGGCACGTATTACTGGTGAAGCGTACTGCGGCTCCTGGGAAAGGCCTATTCGCGCTGCCCGGTGGGTTTATCAATCCCCATGAGCGATTACTAGATGCCTGTTTGCGTGAGCTGCGCGAACGGTTGCGCTTAAAAGTGCCAGAACCGGTATTGAAAGGCTCTCTGCGTGGCCAGCGGCTGTTTGATGAGCCCCACCGTAGCTGGCGAGGGCGCACACTGGCCGAAGCGTTCTACTTTGCTTTGCGGCCTGACCAGCAGCTGCCGCGCCTTAAACCCGTTAAGGGTGGCGACCATGCCCGCTGGGTGGCACTCGCCGACTTGGAGCCAGAGAGCCTCTTTGAGGATCACTTCTTTATTATTCAGAATTTCCTCGGCCTGCCTGCGGATTTTGGGTCCCTTTAAGCCTGCAGGAAATCACGCGGCAGCTTCATCATCTGCCGCCATAGGCGCTCTACTCCCGGCTTGTGGACCAGAGAGCAGCGATAGAGGCGAATTTCCAGTGGAATGTCCCAACTCTCATCGCCTGCTCGCACAAGCTTACCGGTTTTTAGCTCCTCACGAATACAGAAATCAGGAATCCAGGCAACCCCTACGCCCTGTAATACCATGCCCTTCAAACCTTCAGCCATGGCGGTTTCGTAGACCGTTCTAAGCTTCATGCGCAGTGGGTCGTTTTTCAGCAGCATCCGCACGCTGCGACCTAGAAACGCCCCCTGAGTATAGGCCAGATAAGGAATGGAGCTATCGCGCTGCAAAGAGAACAACGGCTTCCCATGCTCGTCAGGCAGCGAAACAGGAAGCATCTTGACCTTGCCGATCGAAAACGAAGGAAATACCTCCGCATCTAATTGCATTGTGGCGAAAGGGTCGTAGTAAGCCAGCATTAAGTCACAGTTCCCCTCACGCAGCACATGAATGGCTTCACCGACGTTCATGGCAACCAAACGCGTTGGCAACTCCCCTAGCCCTTTTTGTAGCCTAGAGATCCACGGTGGATAAAAACTGAGCGCTAACGAGTGCGCCGCGACGATATCCAATGCTTCGTTGGCAATGGAGAGCCCCCGCAAATGGCTGAGCGATTCGTTTAACTGTTCAACTAAGTTGCGGGCGGTCACCAAAAATAGCTGCCCTTCTGAGGTTAAGCCAATCGGCGTCGTTGATCGGTCCACTAAGGTAACGCCAACTGCCTGCTCTAATGCCCGAATACGCCGGCTAAATGCAGGTTGGGTGACATGGCGCTGTCGGGCAGAGGCAGAAAAACTGCGGGTATTCGCCAGTGCGACGAAGTCTTCTAGCCATTTTGTTTCTAGATTCACCCATGACTCCTGTTATTTGAACGTTGATGGCTTGCGTCATTTGGTTGGGGCAAACGATTACTGTACGGGTGCCATCAAATAAGCAGCACGGGACACGACTTTTTTCCACATGGGGCGCTGACTCACTTCATCGAGAGTCACTCGGCGGCACTTGGAAAAATCAGCTTCCAGCATGGTGGCAACATCGTTGGCAAAATCGGCGCTGGGAATGAACGCAGTGATTTCAAAATTTAACCGAAACGACCTATTATCCAGATTTACCGTACCTACAGTGGCGGATGAATGGTCGACAAGCATGACTTTTTGATGTAGAAACCCAGGTTGATAACGGTATATTTTCACACCCGCTTTTAACATATCCGGCAAAAAAGAGAACGCAGAGAGGAATACCAGCAAATGGTCGGGGCGCTCCGGGATCATGACGCGCACGTCGACGCCTCGCATAGCTGCCAATCGTAAAGAGTCTTGGACGCTCTGATCAGGTACGAAATAGGGGCTCGTAACCCAAAACCGCTGGTTGGCGCTATGAATCAGCTGTTGAACAAGTAATCCAGCCGTATCCTGCTTATCGGCTGGACCTGACGGCACAATCACCACTTGCTGATCTTGCTGTGGGTGACTTTCCGCGTGCCAGTTCAAGGTAATGACATCGCCTGTTGCCCAGTGCCAATCCTCCCAAAAGGCTTCTTGCAGCCCTAGTACACACGGCCCCTGCACTTTCAAATGGGTGTCTCGCCAAGGGCCGTGCTTAGCACTTTTGCCAAGATACTCGTTGCCGACGTTAAAGCCGCCTATCCACCCCTGCTTGCCATCTACTACGGCAATTTTTCGATGGTTACGGAAATTGAGCTGAAAGCGGTGTTTTAGCCCGCGTGATGAGCGGAAAGGTGTGACCTCTGCGCCACTTGTACTTAATTCATTTAAATAGCCGTCATTTAGTTTACGGCTACCAATTTCGTCATATAGAAAATAAACGCGCACACCGCGCTTAACCGCTGCAATCAGATGCTGCTGGAGCTGCCTGCCTAACTCATCATCGCGAACGATAAAGAACTGGATCAGCAGATAATCCTGCGCTTGATTAATACCTGCAAATAGGCTGTCAAAAGTGGCATCGCCATCAATTAACAGCTCGGTGCTATTGCCTTTCGTCAGCGGCATCATCGCTAATTGTTCAACCGCTTGAATATCGGTATTGTCGGAAATAGCGACATGGGGCTTTACGTTATGTCGATAGCGAACGAGCACTCGGCGCAACACCGAATCCCTGGCACCTCTTGCCGTCACATACCCATAAAAACGTGGCCTGCCAAACAGCCAGTACGCTGGCACCGCCGAATAGGGAAAGGTTAGCAGTGAGATAATCCACGCCACTGCACCCTGTGACGTACGGCTCGACATTAATGCCATCACCGCCGAGATCATTCCCAGCACGTGAATCAGCATGATCCCTGTCCCTAGCAACCAAGAGGCCATTCGCTATTCCTCACCATCCGTTAGGACCTGTTATTTCTGACTACTCCATAAACAGGAGCCCCGTTAGAACGGGGCTCCTGTGGTTAAGCAACGCCTATATCACCTCAGCGTATCATGCTTTTTCGGCAATAATTTCTTTCCATTTAGCCGGGCCTGTCTGGTGAACAGAGGTGCCTTGGCTATCTACCGCTACCGTGACCGGCATGTCTTCCACCTCAAATTCGTAGATGGCTTCCATTCCCAGGTCTTCAAAGCCCACCACGCGTGACTTTTTGATCGCTTGGGCAACCAGATAAGCAGAGCCACCCACCGCCATGAGATACACTGCTTGGTTGTCACGGATCGCTTCAATGGCAGCTTGGCCGCGCTCTGCTTTGCCGACCATACCCAGCAAACCAGTCTCCTCCAGCATCGTCCGAGTGAACTTATCCATGCGTGTGGCCGTGGTGGGGCCTGCAGGGCCAACCACTTCATTGCCGACCGGGTCGACTGGGCCAACGTAATAGATAAAGCGCCCTTTCATGTCGACCGGCAGCGGCTCGCCTTTGGCGATCATATCCACCATACGCTTGTGGGCAGCATCGCGGCCCGTCAGCAGTTTGCCGTTTAACAGCAGTGTATCACCGGGCTGCCAGGTTTTGACTTCTTCGGGCGTGACAGTGTCTAAATTGACACGCTTGACGTTATCGCCCGTTTCACGGGTAATCTCCGGCCAGTCTTCCAGCTTCGGAGCCGGTAAAGCTACTGGGCCAGAGCCATCCAGTGTGAAATGCGCATGCCGGGTGGCTGCACAGTTGGGAATGATCGCCACCGGCTTATTGGCAGCGTGGGTCGGATAATCTTTGACTTTGATATCCAGCACCGTGGTCAGGCCACCTAGGCCCTGGGCACCAATACCGCTTTTGTTCACCTTATCGAACAGCTCAAGGCGCAGCTCTTCGGCACGGTTGCTTGCGCCACGGGCCTGAAGCTCTTGAATATCGATAGGATCTAATAGCGCTTCTTTGGCAATTTCCATTGCTTTTTCAGCGGTACCGCCAATACCAATGCCAAGCATACCCGGCGGGCACCAGCCAGCACCCATTTTGGGAAGCTGTTCCATCACCCAGTCGACCACGCTATCGGAGGGGTTGAGCATGGCAAACTTCGATTTCGCCTCGCTACCGCCGCCCTTCGCTGCCACATGAATATCGACCTTATCGCCCGGCACAATTTTGTGGTGAATGATGGCGGGCGTGTTGTCTTTAGTGTTCTGGCGCTTGCCATCCGGGTCGGCAAGAACCGAGGCGCGCAGTACGTTATCCGGCAGTTGGTAGGCGCGGCGCACGCCTTCGTTGATCATGTCGTCGAGGCTTAGCTCGGCGTCCCATGTGACGTTCATACCTACGTGAACGAACACTGTCACGATGCCGGTATCCTGGCAAATTGGGCGGTGCCCTGTTGCGCACATGCGCGAGTTAATCAAAATCTGAGCGATGGCATCCTTTGCGGCGGGGTTCTCTTCACGCTCGTAAGCGGCGGCCATTGCATCGATGAAATCTTTCGGGTGGTAGTAAGAGATGTACTGCAGAGCATCGGCAACGCTTTGGATCACGTCGTCCTGGCGAATCACGGTCATGGATTAACAGCTCCTCGGTTATCGTCTTGGCTGCAGCCTTCGCGGCCGTCTAAGTGTGCGGGAAGTATACCGTATTGAGAATCACGCGGCAGCCAATGCACCGAGTAACCGCTTGCTGTTTCGTAGCGCTTAGGTCTGATTGTTTGAATATAGTCATCAAGATAACGGTATAAAATTTATCCTAAAGAGAAGGCTGGCATTGCGGGCAGGCGTATAGCCGCCGAGATCCGACCATCATACGCTCAATCACACTGCCGCAACGATGGCACGAGAGCCCGGCGCGCTCAAATACGCTGAACCGCCAATCTGTTTTTCAATGCGATCGCTGCGCGGCGAATCTCTGGATCTTCAGACATCGCTTATCCTAGCGCCAGCTGCTTCTCTTTCATTTGATGGAGCTGGTCGCGCAACCGCGCCGCTTCTTCAAACTCGAGGTTTTGAGCCGCTTCAAACATGGCATCTTCAAGCTTACTAATGGCCGTGAGCAAGTCTTGCTTACTCATGGCAGCCACATCGTAACCACCTTCAGGCTCGGCCACCTTACGCTCATTGCCCTTACGCCGACTGCTCTTGTTACCTGGTGTCTGCGCGGCTTCTAGGATATCTGCAACCGAGCGGGTAACCGTCGTGGGGGTAATGCCGTGCTTCTCGTTATGCGCCATCTGTTTATGGCGCCGACGCTCGGTTTCATCAATTGCTTTCCGCATGGAATCCGTAATGCGGTCGCCATATAAAATCGCTTTACCATTGGCGTTACGCGCTGCACGACCAATGGTTTGAATTAACGAGCGTTCGGCGCGCAGGAAACCCTCTTTATCGGCATCCAGAATCGCCACCAAAGAGACTTCAGGAATATCCAACCCCTCCCGTAGCAAGTTGATGCCCACCAGCACGTCAAACTTGCCCAGGCGTAGGTCACGGATAATTTCCACCCGCTCGACCGTATCAATATCGGAATGTAAATAGCGCACGCGAATACCGTGCTCATCAAGGTAATCAGTCAGGTCTTCTGCCATGCGCTTGGTTAAAGTAGTAACGAGCACCCGCTCTCCTACCGCTGTTCGCAAACCGATCTCCGACAGCAGATCATCGACTTGCGTGCTGGCCGGGCGTACTTCAATTTGCGGATCCAACAGCCCAGTTGGCCGAACGACTTGTTCGACGATCTGGCTTGCATGCTCAGCTTCATAATTGCCTGGCGTGGCGGATACGAAGATCGTTTGTGGCGAGATAGCTTCCCACTCCTCAAACTTCATGGGGCGGTTATCCAACGCTGACGGCAGGCGGAAACCATACTCGACCAGTGTCTCTTTACGCGAACGGTCGCCTTTGTACATCCCGCCTACTTGGGGCACGCTC
>Ga0098035_1001488_pt1 | contig 11304 bp, 18 predicted proteins | sample 3_EtaG_FD_75046 | JGI IMG/M metagenome (GOLD analysis project Ga0098035, IMG submission 75046) | Marine viral communities from the Subarctic Pacific Ocean - 3_ETSP_OMZ_AT15126 metaG | ecosystem: Environmental > Aquatic > Marine > Oceanic | place: Pacific Ocean | collected 2015-01-07
GCACTATATTTCATTCTTCTTCCTCCTTATCAGTATTAACGTGGGTCATAATACCTAATCTATGAATCTCCACTAGACCTACACCTAGTATTTTATATTCATTAGGTGATATTTCTTCTATCAATGTAGGTACAGAAGTAACGCCTAATGATGTGAATAAATCAGGTTGAATATGTTGATATATAAATTCCCATCCTAAGTCATTAGCATCTACATATGATTTCAATTGTCTACAAGGGATACAACTATTAGTTGATAATACTATTAGTTTCATTCTATCCTATCTCCCTTATTTACAATTTCTTTCCATGCATCTATAAAATAACTATTTATTATTCCCCAGATGAATCCTAGAATAAACATTCCTATTTCTCTCTCAGTCACAATAAACATATTATCGCTCATCCATTTGTTCATACATTCTTTGTTCAGTTAGATGACCAGTTAATAACTCGTCTATCTTATCAAACAATGATTCGGCACAGCCTGCTATACACTTACGGTATAGACTTAGCCATATAAGATATTGTCTGTTTATGACAACTTTAGGTAAGTCGTTGCTATCCATTGTAATAACAATGGGTGGCATATCATCGTCACTTATTATCCTAAATTCTATTTCTCTTTTTGTTTTATCTGTTGGTTCCATTCTCATTTTAATTCCTCATTTTTATGCTATTGAAATTTCCACTTCTAAAGAATTGAAAGTTTGGATAAGGTTTGAACATAAGAAATAAGAATTTTGCTGTGTCATATTTTTTATCTGGGTGGTTCTTTACTTCTTCTTCTAACCCTTCCTTTAATTCTAAAACATCGGGTGGAATAACTACATTGCTTTCTTCACATAATTTTATTTGATTATTTATCCTTTCCAAATAAGTGTCCCACATCGACTTACCTAGTATTATATTATAGGTATTAATACGTTTTTGTTCTTCTTTAACAAAACTAGACCATTCATTAAATACAACAGGATGGTTTTTTTCTAACCAAATTTCTAATTTAACCATTAACATCATCTCCAACAGTTCCGCCACAAGTGTCACCTAATAGGTAATCTCGTAGTCTTGGTTTTCTACCAGCATTCTTTAATACTTTGAAATAATTATATGCCATCATTGAACATCTCCTGATTTATCGAGCATTTCTTCTAGGTTTTGCTCATTCCTTAAGTGAAGTTTTTGGTCTTTAATATCCTTTGTTAGATTCTCTAATCGAAGTTTCGCAGATTCAACTACTTGCTTCTCACTTAGTAAAGTCCACTTTGGCAACTTTAACCATTCAATCTTAAGGATACAATCTCTGGATATACTTACAAAGTTTCCATCGGGTAACATAAGATTAACAAATGTAGATGCGAATGGCATATTGACATACGACATTTCACCTTCTATACACTCTATTGATTCACTATGATTTTCTGCTTCTCTATATTTATCTAAAGAATAGTATATTCTCATAGACAATTTGTTCTCTTTTCGCCAACTACTCATCTTATTCACTCCTGACATTACTAGGATATAAACTTTCCGACTTCACTATATGGAACCATTCTTCCATAATGCAATCACAAGGCTCTATATCCCAATCGCCTTTTCTTATTTGTTTCATTATTATTCCTCTATCACATTTGTTGCACATCTGCATTCATCCTCATTTTCATATATTTACCATTATTTTGGTTCATCCACCCTATTTTCTTCATCCATCTTGCAGAAGCCATAGATAAACTATGACATGGTATAGACCATTTGTTTCTACTATATACATGGGTGGCTTGTCTTGCTCGTAAATTGATTTCATTATCGCTCCAATCAGGGTTATCTAACCTGATTACAGATTCAACTGCTTCTATCAATTTTGGAGTATAAATCTCTTTTAATGTCCTTCCCTTTGGGGAAAGGTTATGGAGTTCAGCAGGCAATATTATTATTGAATGCAAATCATAGTCACTACTCCACTCTTTTAGTGAAGCACCTAATACTTGATTTGCCTTTGCTCTTGCAACATATTTTCTATTAATTCTCTTTGCCATTAATACTCACCTGAATTGTTTTGCCCTAAATATATTATCAACCATTTTGGTTTCACTAACTTGCCGGTAAAAGATTAAAGTTAATTTAGGGTCTTTTGGTTAAACTCAGCATTACGTTATTGTTTAACCATTCTTTTAATCTTCCTTCACGGATATGGAATTTATTGTCGGGAAACATCGTCATATAGTAAGTCCCAATGCTAACAATTTTTGTTTACTTTGATGCACTTAACGGGAACGCGTTAAATTTGGAGGCCATTTGATGTTTTTACTGTGCAAACCGACTACTCTCCTTTTAAGAGGAAAGTCATTCTTGTATATGAATCAAAAGGAGGATTAAATAACCAATTAAATCTTTGATTACATCCTCATCTGATTCTAATGATGCGCTACCTTGCACTAGCCTATTAAGTTTATCGTCAATTCTCACCTTAATTTGCTCAGTTTTGTCTGCGGTAGAGAATATTCGTATAGGATTCAATGCTGAATCTCCATATTGAGAATTCTTTACTAGTAAAAACACTTTAAGTTCTGCAATTGCAGCAGCAATCTTTTTGGCAGACTCATCCTTTACCACTGGTTTAGGCATCTTAGATGGCGAAGGGTATTGAATCGTTGTAGGCCATTTTGCGTATAAGTCGCTTACTTGCTTCTTAATCTCTTTAACTTCCTTAGAGGTCTTTGGGCTTACCTTCGTGGTCTTACGACCAGAACCTTTCTTAGTGTGACGCTTCTCAATGGTTCCATCACTTTGCATTTTATATATTTTACTTACAACCATACTGTAAGTCTTATTCGGAAACTTCTCTGCTATTTCCTTTATCTTCAATCCTTCATTCCAAAGACTGACTACTTTCATTTCTTGGGCTTTTGTCCACTTTGCTTTCATTTTATTCACCTGTTAATTATTGACCATGCCTACTTTCTCATCTGTTTCTCTATCATCGGAATAATCAATGTGTTCACTTATTCCTCAAAAGTATCTAAGATATGCTCACTTATAAGCATTATTCTCATTTCTCATTATTCTACCCCCCGTCAGGGATGGATGGATGGATGGATGATGATATATAGAGAGAGAATAATGATAATAATAGAATAATATATAATCTTATTACTTATCGTTACTTTCTGACTACTTTCTGTCCACTTCATGTTTCCACCCCAATGAGAATAACGAGAAGTGAGCATATCTTGTCCACTTCTACTGTAAAGAATGACCGTTATCATATCATATAGGATATGTCATAAGCATATCTATATCCATAATGGATATGAGATTGATAATGACTACCTATTGCTAACATAAAATTTCCTATGGTAATTCACACCGTTATTTGTTAAGCCATTACGGTGCTTTCTTTGATGTAGAGGTATTGATAAAATACGTTCGTTGATGCTCAAATACTGTCAATGTCGGCTTCATATTAGGCTAACCGAGAGGACATATAAAGGATGTGACCCCCTCCGATGGCCCCCCTTCTTAATGACTTGAATCCAACCATATGGTTCATAATCGTGCTTTGCTAACGATTAACGAACCTGAGTGGGATAGCAGGGTAAAGGGCAATAAAGCCCAATACCCCACTATCCGTAGTAGTAGCCTTCAAACGACAAACAGGAGGACAGAATCAGTCTTCCTCCGTAACGGCATCGTAAGACGCACAAGCGGCAAGACCCGCTAGAGTGCCATCCCACTCGCCATCCTTAAAGAGTTGAGTTGCGCTTCTGCGGGCTTTACCAGCCAACTCAGCAGCATACTCATCTGCATCTGCATAAACAGGTGAACCCTTAGATTTACCGTGCTTACGAATTAGAGGTTGAGTGTATTGCGATGTAGCGGAGAAAAACTCCCTTGCAGCCGCACTAATCTCGGAACAAGCACTATCTACAACTGCGCGAGCAGCCGCAGGTAGAATACCTTGATTTCCCCTCTTCCACGGATAACCAGCATAAGGCTTTAGCATATCCTTAATGCTGTTTGTTAGGCTATCCCTAGTTGACGAATTGTTATCACCGGTGGTGATTAACATATTCGCTAATGTCACTACGTCATCAGGTATATCGCCAACTTCGGCGTTACCATCTAGCATAGTGCTTACTTTTATCTTCACTGAATCCCAGTCAATATCTTCCATTCATTTCACTTCCTTTCATCTTTCCTATGTTTGCCGTTTGGGGCATCCTTCGCATTGAGTGGGTGCATATAAAGGGTTCGATGCAAAGCCGAACCATATGGTAACGAAGCGTTTTTCAGGGGTAAAAGGAATCTGAAGGAAAAACAAGCGTTTTTCTAGCGGTGTGAAAGTGAAAGCGTCCGGCGTGAGGGAGTTTCGGCGTCACCGGTGACACAACATAGTGCCTACTACAGACGTATTTTAACACGCTGGAAGAATCGTTTAATACAATCATATGGTGGTAGTGAGCAAGTATTCTCGTCAATAAAGAATACAGCGAATGAGAACCGGACCTGTAAGTTTTGTTTTATGGTAATGAATCCGCAAGGGACGGCCCATATCAGGGCTTCGCTATCGCTCATGAACTGTTCATTACCATATGGATGCAAATATGAAAAAAACAAGGAGCAATAGCGCCTTCAATATAATAAGGCGATATTGCATCTCTATAAAAGGCCAAGCGAAGCGGTCCCCAAATAATTTTTACTCTGGTCTACCCTTCGGTGATGCCTACAGCATCTACGACCATATGGATGCTAATAAAAGAACAAAGAGCAATATCGTCTTCAAAATAATAAGGCGATATTGCTTCTATAAAAGGTCAAGCGAAGCGTTCCCCAGATAATTTTTACTCTGGTCTACCCTTCGGTGATGCTTATAGCATCGACGACCATATGGTTTTAAGTGGTAATAGTGTGAAACGATCTATAACGTGCAGAGAAAGGAGTGTAGGCGCAAAGGTCGTTTTAATCGTAAGGGGGCTGTTGCCCCCCGCGTAGTGAATAGATTAAAACGCCTCTTGCGCTACTTCCTTTTCTGCTACGTTATAGACTATTCTCTTAATACCTCACAATGAGGTTATGTGCATTTTAGCGTAGAGTCACTATTAACGGCTCTAATGCAGCACAAGACGTAAACGGCATCTTAGTCCACAGAGGACTTAGACACCTACGGACACTTACAGTGTCTTGTTATCTTGTGCCACATTATTTCCATTACTATTGACTCTTTCACTAATGCTACTAAACCATATGGATGTATAAAAAGACAAATTGGAGCAACGCTAAGTTGTTCCAATCTGTCGGCACAAACGAAGTGTTCCTCATATTTAAAAATTTTGTAGGGTAAATGACATTCCTAACATTTCACTGATGCTTAAAGCATCTACGGAACCATATGGTCGTATGGCCCCAAATTCTGGGGAATACACATACGTCTTAAATATACCCTACGGAATATAAGTACTTCGAATGATACTTATACCGTTATTTCTTTTCACCTTAATGGTGAAAATAAGTATCCTCCTCGTACTTAAATTTATTGAAGTTCCATATGGTTGTTTACTTTGTGAAATAAGACCTTATCTATCCTTCTAAGATGCTAATAATAGAAGGATTTGGGGGGCAAACCCAATTAGCACCCTTTGGAGGTAATAAGAATGAGTGACACAAGTATTGATGACAACAAGTGGGAGAGCAAGAAGGCGGATTTAGAGGAGTGGTTCTCAGTTAATCCCGACCAATCAGATTTGGCCGTTATGGTTAGGTCTATGTTCGGATTAGGTGATGCCAACCCCAAGACTCGTCAAAGGTATTGGAACAGCATAGTCGGTGTTTTCACCGATGTTGATAACAGTCCAATCGGTCAAGGTAGGAAGTCCTTAATGGACATAGCCACCAAGAGCGACTTTGACCGATATCTAACCGATATCTTCTATGAAAACGCACTATTGGTCTATCCGTTGATTAGGGCTACTGTCCGAACCCACGGTAAGTCCGGTGGCGTGTTTTACTACGAGATGGACGATTCGGCGGTTGCATACGCAACCGACGCAACGGCTAAGGAGCGACTATTCCTAAATAGTGCTTTCAACGCATCGGCTAAGGGCGATGAGACGAAAAAGTACCATTGGGACGGTTCTTACGATGATGAGGGTTATCCTGTGGTAAGCCGCATTGACGGAGGTTCGGAGGACTGATTGGGATTGCCCCCCCACCTTCCCTCCGGTCTTTTCACAAAGTAAGACCATATGGTAAGAAACTTTGTCATTCGCACCTTATCCGTTCTCATAACATTAGAATATTGATAACAATGGTTGATGAGAATACTATTATACAACAAATAACCGAGCCTCGCTATGTATTAGAGGTTAAGCACATGAAATCTGGGTCTGCTTTAGTTTTATGTATAAGCAAACTTAGGGTGTCAGGTGATGACTTAGCACAAGTTATGGCTGATATGACAGAAGCATTGAATGATTACGTTAGGCAAACAAAGGAGTGATAATATGACACTATATGAAAGAGAAATGACAATTAGTTTTGAGACAGAAGGAAATTGGGGAGAAGGTGAGAGTGATATCGAAAGGAAAATATGTAATGATTTGCACAATAGAAATATTAGTCAAGTAGCGTCTTGGCATTATGGTAATGTTGATGAGGGTGCTTATGGATTTAAAGAACACACCGATGAAACATCCAAGTATGTTATTAGAGATGAAGATGGTATAGTGATGTGTGAATTAAAGTATGCATCTGAGGCAAAATTGGCATATGAAGGATTATTGAGATATGGTATAGATTGTGATTTGAAAGATGAACCCACAATTACTACAGAAGAAAGGTGGTCAAGGATATTAGGGAGTTTCTTATTTTGTCGCTTCGATGAATTAGTGGGTGAAATGCGTTGGACTGGTTATCCTCACATTAAATATGTAGAGGATGGTAAAACCATTAAGATGGAATGCACATTTACTAAGAATGGTGAAAACTTTAACCTTAATTTCAATATACGCTATTCTGTTGATAGGTTGGCTAATAGGAGTGCAGTAGAGGATATGATAGTAGCAGTTCCTTTAGAAGATATGCGTTTCATTAGGCAAAGTGTTCAAGAGATATTAGAAACTTATACTAATAAATCAGTTCAATACAGTGTTGATTGTAATACTAAGATTATTAGTTCAGTAGACTACAAATGCTCACCTGATAGTGTGAACATGGTTATGTTGGAGGAAGAAGAGTAATGCCTGAAGGTTTTTCATCAACAAGGTGTGTTAATTGCCATCTCTTATCTAAAGGCTTTGGGAATTGTCCCTTTTGCCTTAAAAATAAGGGATAACGCCAAGGACAGCCTGAACGCCTGTGGTATCATTACAAAGTTGATACCATATGGAGGGGTTACTCAGCCGAGAAAACTCAATCACTCATCATCATCATAAAACAAATATACACCTCCTCAAGGGGTTGCTCTCCCTACCGGGAGCAACCATATGGTTCGTAAGATGCGTTGCATCACCTTTAGGTCGGACCCGATTCTGGGGTAAGTAACTCTGCCTGTAGTTGCGGGTTAATGCAATGCCAGCCCTCACTATCGTTCCCGCTTATAATTATTGCATTAACCACGCAATAGGCAAGTTACCGCTTGCCGCGACCATATGGTTTTAACTTTGTAATAAGACCTGATTTGAAAGGTGCAGCGATTTAAACATACGCATCCAAATTCAAATTAAGATATGTCGCTGTCTTATCCTCTCAAAAGGAGGGGGTGAAGGCTTATCCGAAGGCTCACAGTGCTATACTGCTTGGAATCGGTTTGAACTACTCCTAACGTGTAGTTTCGCCTTTCTAGGGTGGTGGGTTAAATTCCTTTCGTTATTAACCAAATGCGCGTGGGTGTAAGTTTCCATTTTTTAAATGCATTCCTATCCCGCGACTACTTGCCAATAGGTCGCTAAACCCGTTGTTCTGCCTGTTCTTTAAATCGAACCGACTCGATACTCCGCTAAGAGTCATTGACAATACCTTAAGCCCTTACAGTTGCTTTATTCAGTCACACCGTGTTCCCCGGCCAAAGGGAACATACTAAGCATAAGCAAAGAATAGATAAGGTACTCCATACAAAGTGTCCTACCATATGGTGCAGGATTCATCGTAGATGAAACCGTAAGGGGGCCAAACCTTAGTAATTTAAAGATAAGGTTCAAACTTCTGCTGAAGCCCATTACGACTAATATCTTCTTGGTGCAGCAATGTTTAATTGCTGCTGCACCAATTAGATATACTAATGTCTTATTATACCACCATATGCTTTGGGGCGATTTTTTTTTATTTATATTTTAAAGCGCGTTTATCTCACGGAAGGTTTAATATTTTAATAGTGTCAAGTCAAGAATTATATGTGATGCGCCCGTCATGTTTCATAGAGTGGGAGCAGTAGAGCAAACCCTGATAATTAACGCATAATAAAAACGCCGCTTCAAGAAAGGATACACATGGTTAAATGCTTTGTAGATGTATGTGAAGCAGTAAGGTGCATACATAATGATGACAAACAATGCACGCTTGAATTAGTTAATCTTGGTAAGGATTGGAAGTGTAAACAATTTAATGATGCCAAATGGATGCCATTAAAGTAATAGATGCTCTTATCTTGGGAATAGAACAAAAAGCCATAGAATAAAAAAGCAAGTGGCAAATAAATTCCGGGTAATTTTTTGAGTTTTAGGGGTCTAAAATGTTAAACATGGGGTTCTTGGTGAATGACGATATGGTATATACCCAATAAAAAAGTAAATGGTGATAATTGCATTATTTGTAATAAGCCAATTAACTTCTTAACACAGGAAATAAAAACTAAGTATGGTTATGTGTGTGTGGATTGTATTACTACTTGGATAGAAGACTATAATCAAATGTTAAATCCGTGGAATAAAAGTGAATGGGTATGAGTTGGGAAATGGTTCTTAAGAGTCCAACATCTCGGGAGGCTATAAGATTAATTCAATTAAAAATGAGAAAAATAGAACAACATGAACATCTATTTACAGATGATGATTTAAGACTGTTAGCAGAATTAACTCTGGAAGCAATTAGTCACCCAAGCCGAGCAACATGGATATACCAACAAATAGACAAGATTATAGAAGATGCTAATGTCACATTCCCAACAAACAAACCGCCAGTTGCTGAAAGGAAAAAGGGTAGCATGACAAACTGGCCCCGTTCTAAGGCTTATAAAGAACAACAGGAAAAAGAATTTCGTCCATCTAAAGAAAGTGATTTGTATGAAGGGGGAAAAGAGGAAGAAACCGGGTGGGAAAGAGAATCTTCGTTTAAAAATGTATTTGGTGAATCAGAAGAGTGTAATAAGGCTTTAGAAGACTGGGATAAAAAACTCCGCCCCCTATATACTACTGGACGTAATAGCGCATTAGAACATCGTAATGCTAAAAAGGCTTGGGTAATACTAGGAGAACTACAAGACGAGGCATATGATAAAAAAGAACGCCATAGTTCTCCTGTGTTTCAAGAACCAATAGTTTCAAGGTATCAAACTGCACATTTAATGGTGGATGATATTCCTAAAGCCATTGCTTGCTTAGCAGTACGTAAAATAAATAATGATGTAATCAGAATTAAAGAAACATTGGGACCACTAGACAAAGATGGGAGGGGAATAGGAGAAAAAGAGGTTGAAGAACCCGACCCCAAAGATTTGCCTATTGAAAGTTTAAAACCTTCTAAAGAAGTGGGCAGTAAGTTTGAATATGCTTTGGAAGAGTATGTCCGATGGATGCTTAATAGAGGTATGACCGAGCGTGAAGCAAGAATTCGCACAAGTTCAATGAGGAGGAATAATGGAGAAAAGTATATATCGGGTTTAGTTCATTTTCTTGAAGATAGAGAAGCATTAGGAGAGGGGCGATATGGAAAAAGATTTAAAGAATGGGATAGAAAAGGTGAGAAAAGAGATTGGAAAACTCAAGCCGAAAAACACAAAGGATTATCAGACCAATGGACTATTACTAGATATCATGGTTGGAGAAAAGGAAAAAGTGGTACGGGAGAAGACATATTGGTTAATACTTTGAGTATCAGTAAAAGCGGTAAAACCTTTTATAAAATTGGATTTGTTGTTCACATGATGTTTAAACTAGATTCTAAAAAAGATGAGATTAAAAGGTTGTTAGATTGGAGGAAATGGTAATGTGTAATAGTTGTGGAGAGGAAGACTGGCAATCAATTGTTAAAGAAAAAAGCCCAATGGATAAGTTAAGAGAAGCCGGTAGAAAAATGGATAAGGAAAAGGAGGCAGCAAAGGCCAAAAGAAAAGGTCGCAAACGAACCTTTGGAAGAAACTCACCAGACGGAAAAGACACAATGGCTGATTTTAATGTTAGAGATTTCCCTAGAGATGCTTGTTGTTCTTGGCAACCATTTGGCAGAGGTTGTCATGAAAAGGCTAAATGGGCTTGTAACACTTGTGGAGCGCAATGGTGTGAAACACATAAATTAACTGGAATGGATGGTGGACATAGTAGTGGAATGGTTAAGGTTCCACATAAATATTCCAACAAAGGAAGAGGTGAGGTGAGTGAATTTAGATGACTTGGTTTAATATAATTAAAGAAAATATGAATGTAAGAGTTGCGAGAGCAGTATTAGAAGGTCATAAACCCAATGAACCAGAAAATCGTGATGAGTGTTGTGAAAGAGCAAAAGAGGCAGCAGAAAGAGTAATGAAAGGTTGGGGAGATATAGGAGCGCAAGTTATTGCTACCCCAGAATGGAAAGAAATGAGTTGTGCAAATCTTAGAGAAGAATTAGAACTGTTTGCAGATATGAGATATCCAAACATACAACAAGTTATTGATGCTTGGGATAGGTGTTATCAGTTAGGTGTTAAAAATGACATGGTTTGATGTAATGAAATTAGATATTGGAATCTACAATGAATGCTGTGATAAGGCTAAGGAAATGTGGAAAAAGAATCGTAAACTTGTAGCCTTAGCAGATAAAGATTGTATAGAGTTTAGACGAGTATTAGAACAAATAATGCCGATAGAAGGAAAACCTGTTCTTGATATGTGGGATAAATGTTTAGAGGATAATAATGAACCTCCTATTGATACCCTTGCTGATTTGAATAGTTGTCGTTCTTTAGAAGAAAAGCGTGAAGAATTAAGTGGACTAATGGGGGCTACCAAACATGTCATGGTTTGATTTACTTAAGTCCACCGAATTAAAGGAATTTGAAATCCTTGCTGAGAAGTATGCTAATCCTACAGACATAAGACATTTAGATTATCTCCGC
>Ga0098035_1001492_pt1 | contig 11285 bp, 12 predicted proteins | sample 3_EtaG_FD_75046 | JGI IMG/M metagenome (GOLD analysis project Ga0098035, IMG submission 75046) | Marine viral communities from the Subarctic Pacific Ocean - 3_ETSP_OMZ_AT15126 metaG | ecosystem: Environmental > Aquatic > Marine > Oceanic | place: Pacific Ocean | collected 2015-01-07
ACGATTGGCGGCACCTGCGTCAATGTCGGCTGCGTGCCATCGAAGATCATGATCCGCTCCGCGCATATCGCTCATCTTCGCCAGGAAAGCCCGTTTGACGACGGCATCTCGGCAACACCGCCGACGGTTCTGCGGGAACGGCTGCTGGCCCAGCAGCAGGCCCGGGTCGACGAGCTGCGCTACGCCAAATATGAGAACATCCTGGACGGCAATCCCGCCATCACCGTGCTGTACGGCGAGGCCAGGTTCAAGGACAGTCACAGTCTGATCGTGCATATGTCTGACCGAAGCGAGCGCGAGGTGGCGTTCGATCGCTGCCTGATCGCGACCGGCGCGAGCCCGGCCATACCGCCGATCCCCGGCCTCAAAGATACGCCCCACTGGACGTCCACCGACGCGCTCGCAAGCGACACCATCCCCGAACGCTTGGCGGTGGTCGGATCGTCTGTCGTGGCGGTGGAACTGGCGCAAGCCTTCGCCCGGCTCGGAAGCCAGGTGACGATCCTCGCGCGCAGCACGCTGTTCTTCCGCGAAGACCCGGCGATTGGGGAAGTGCTCACCGAAGCGTTTCGCGCCGAAGGCATTGAAGTGCTGGAGCATACCCAGGCCAGCCAGGTTGAGCATAGCGAGGGTGAATTCGTGCTGACGCTTCCGAGTGGAGATCTGCGCGCCGATAGGCTGCTGGTCGCCACTGGCCGCTCGCCCAACACGAGCGGCCTGAACCTCGAAGCGGCCGGCGTGGAAGTGAACCAGCAAGGCGCCATCGCTGTCGATCCGGCAATGCGCACCAGCGCGCCTAACATCTACGCTGCGGGCGACTGCACCGACCAACCGCAGTTCGTCTATGTCGCGGCGGCGGCGGGCACGCGCGCGGCGATCAACATGACCGGAGGTGATGCCACGCTGGATCTGACCGCCATGCCGGCGGTGGTGTTCACCGATCCCCAGGTCGCGACCGTGGGCCTCAGCGAAGCGGACGCGCACCATGACGGCATCGAGACCGACAGCCGCACGCTTACCCTCGACAATGTGCCGCGCGCGCTCGCTAATTTCGACACGCACGGCTTCATCAAGCTGGTCATCGAGGAAGGCAGCCGGAGGCTGATCGGCGTGCAGGCGGTGGCCCCGGAGGCCGGCGAGTTCATCCAGACGGCGGCGCTGGCGATCCGGACGGGCATGACCGTTGAGGAGCTGGCCGACCAGTTGTTCCCCTATCTGACGATGGTGGAAGGCCTGAAGCTCGCGGCGCAAACCTTCAAGAAGGATGTGAAGCAACTGTCCTGCTGTGCAGGCTGAAGAGAACGATCGGTTAAACCATGCAAGTCTCTCTCGTCATGCAGGAACTCGCAGCCCGGCTACTGCCCGGAGATGAAGGTAAAGAGTCCGCGCAGCTTTTCCGTGTGCTCCTGTGCGAGTTGGCTGCGGGCCGCCCGGTGTCGCGGGAGCGGCTCGCCGAGCTGATGCACTGGCCGGCCAACGAAGTCGCGGCTGCTCTGGAACGGGCGATCGGCGTCGAATACGACGGTGCGGGCTGCATCGTCGGCTATGGCCTTACGCTGCGCGAGACCCCGCACGCCTTCGAAGTGGGTGGCCGCCGTCTTTACACCTGGTGCGCCCTCGATGCCCTGATGTTTCCATCGCTGATCGGAGAGACGGCTCGGGTGGTCTCGTCGTGCGCCGTGACTGGTGCGCCGATCCGGCTTACCGTCACACCGGACGGGATTCGGGATCTGGACCCCGCGAGCGCGACGGTGTCCCTTGTCCTGCCGGATGACTCACGCGACATCCGCAGCGCGTTCTGCTGTCAGGTGCTTTTCTTCGTCTCGGCTTCCGCTGCGGAAGCCTGGACGGGGACGCGCAAGCACGCGATCGCCGTCAGCGTTGAAGAAGCGTACGGCCTGGGAAAAGAACTCTCGCGGAGGACCCTGCTGCGATGAGAAACGGGTCCAATCCTGTTGCAAAGGAGGCGGCGAGGGACGGCTATACCATTTCCAGGCTTGCTGGTGCGGCCGGTGTCAGCGTCCATGTCCTGCGCGATTATGTGCTGCGCGGGCAGGTGCATCCGGTGCGTCGCCTGGAGAACGGTTGGCGGCTTTATGACGAGCGGGCGCTGGAGCGGCTGCGCCTTGTGCGCAGCCTGTTCGAAGCGGGCGGCGTTGGCCTCGATGAGTTGACCCGGCTGTGCCACGCTCTCGACGTAGGGGGCAGCGATGGCGTCGAATCTCTGGAGCGCGTGCGTCAGCGAATTGCCACGCGGTGTGCGGTCCTGTCCGCGTTGGATGGGCGACTGGAGCACATGATTTTGGCTGTCGGGGCCGATGCTGCCAAGGAATGTGGTCATGCACAAGCATCCAGTTTCCGAAGCATCCTTACGTTGCCGCCTTTGGCCGGGTGGGTCGCCGCAAATGCGCCCGGCTCGCGCCGCATCGTTGGCCATGGACAGCCGAACCGGAGAGCCCCCATCCCGGCGATCGACCGTCCGCGACAGCGATGCGGCGCATCGTCCCTCGTCGAGTGGGAACCAGCATGCGGAAATCTGCTAGCATGGGCGCCTCAGGGCCTTCGCGGACGCCGGCTTATATCTGGGGTGCGCTGGCAGCTCTCGCCTGCCCCTGCCATCTGCCGCACGATATCCGCGCTGCCTGAATGTTCGCTGGTTGTTCTCCCTTAGCGTTGTTTATTGTACTCCTAACGCTATGCCCTCTTTTTCGATCGAGCAGATCCGGACCTTGCTGGCGCTCTTCCGACGACCGCTCGCGCGACTGTGCGACCGTCGATGCGATCGCCTCGGCGCATCTGACCGAGATCGACCGGAAACTGGCCGACTTGTCGGCGCTGCGGCGCGAGATCGCTGCGCTGGTCGAAACCTGCCCGGGCGGAACGATCGGCGAGTGCCGCATATTGGACGCGCTTGGGCCGGGAGGATTCGATCGCTCTGGCGGTTCAAGCCGGTCGGGGTCCAAGCAGGATCATGCCCGCGCCCACCAGGCAGACAAGCGCTCCCGAGACATCCCAGCGGTCGGGACGCACGCCCTCGACAGCCCATAGCCAAAGCAGGGACGCGCAGATGTAAACACCGCCATATGCGGCATAGGCGCGTCCCGCCGCTTCGGAGTCGATCAGCGTCAACAGCCATGCGAAGAGCGCAAGGGAAACCATGCCTGGCGCGATCCAAAGCGGCGACCGGTCAAGTCTCAGCCACGCCCAGAAAGCGAAGCATCCAGCGATTTCGGCCAAGGCGGCCCCGATATAGGCAAATGGCGTCAGCATGAGATTTCCCCCCGTTGATCGCTACTACAAGATAGACGAGCCGTTATGTCAAAGTACGAGATCCTGGCGAAGCATCAGCGAGCGGTAGCCCATCATACATGGACACCGTCACTTATTCGCCCAAAGATACCAGGGCAGTGCATTGCCATATCCTCCCCCGGAGGATATCGGGATCGTATGTTCGAATTCAACGATCTCCTGCAGCAAGGCGGCGCACATGCGTGGCTCTTCATCCCCAGCGCTATTCTCTTGGGCGCCCTGCACGGGCTCGAACCGGGCCATTCAAAGACGGTGATGGCCGCGTTCATTGTCGCAGTCCGGGGCACGGTAAGGCAGGCCGTTCTGCTTGGCCTCGCTGCTACCCTGTCGCATACAACGGTTGTCTGGCTGGTGGCGCTTGGTGGCATGTGGCTCTTCGGCGGCCTCAAGGCCGAGGATACCGAGCCCTATTTCCAGCTGGCTTCGGGGTTGGTTATCGTCGGCCTGGCCGTTTGGATGCTCTGGCGGACACGCAGAGAGAAATTCGATGCGGCGCATTTTCACGATGAGCATTCCAGGCACGATCACCGCCACGGACGCGGGCATGACCATGATCATCATCACGAACCCGGCGATCAAGAGGTTCGGCAAATCGAGCTGGCGACCGGCGGATATGTCGATGCCCATGAGATGGAGCATGCCGAGGACATCCGCAGGCGCTTTTCGAACTGCAAGGTGACGACCGGCCAGATCACGCTCTTCGGGCTGTCAGGCGGCCTCATCCCCTGCCCCGGTGCCATCAGGTCCTGATGCTGTGCCTGCAGCTTCAACGCGTTGCGCTGGGTGCTGTCCTTGTCATGAGTTTCAGCATCGGTCTTGCATTGACCATGGTTGCTTCCGGCGTCCTCGCAGCACTCAGTGTCCGGCACGTGTCCCGGCGTTGGTCAGGTTTTGGCGAAATCGTGCGGAGAGCCCCCTATGTTTCCGGAGTTATCATCCTGCTCGTCGGACTATATGTTGGGACCAGCGGATGGATGCACCTTCCGACTGCGTGATCGAGGCAGCCCATGAGCCATGTGACAAACAAGCAATTGATGAACCGGCTCAAAAGGGCACATGGCCATCTGGCGACGATCATTTCGATGATAGAAGACAACCGCGACGCGCTGGAGACGGCGCAACAACTGCAGGCCGTCGTCAGCGCACTCGAAAAGGCCAAGACCTACCTCGTGACCCACCACATCGAGCATCACCTTGAAGCGGCGTTAGGCCCGCTTTCGGCAGAGGGGAGGGAGAGACTGGGTCGGCTGACAGACCTTGCCAAGTATCTGTAGGTCGCAGTTGGTCGCCCGTCGTCCACGGCGTCGCGGTCGCCTTCTGGCTGAGGCATTCGGGGCCTAATGTGCCAGGAACCAAGAAATGTCCGTGCTCTTCAACATGTCCCTCGTAACCCCTCCGAGCACTCGTTCGGTCAACGAACCGCGGCTATAGACCCCTGCAATGATCAAGGTCGCGCCCTTGTTGATCGCATAGTTGACCAGATCGGCACACACGGCGTCCTCCGAACTGGGTATGTGACAAGGGCGTGCCTTCACCTGATGGTGACGGAGATGCGTTGCCACCGCTTCAAGGCGATCAATGGATACCTCGTTGCCGACACCAACAATCTCAATGCTCTCGGCGCGCTTGAGCAGCGGCAAGGCGCCATGCATGGCGCGACGGGCTTGGGCACAGTCCTTCCACCCCACCAGCACTTTTGGAAAGCGGCATGATACCGAGGCTTGCCCCAGTCGCAGAACTGGCGCGCCGGATCGAAGGGCGAGTTCCGCTGAATCCGGCGAGACGCAGGTGTCTCCCTCCGAGGAACTCGTGATGAGGAGGTCGGCAGCCATGAGGTGATCGCGCAGGGCGGCGATCGGCTCCATGATCCCGGAATGCCACGCAACCTCGTTTGAATTGCCGAATACCTTGTCAAATGATTTTCGGGTCGCAGTCAGAGCATCTTCCATAGAGCGCGTCTGTCCCTGGACGGAGAACATGTTCGGGGGCAACGCGTCGGCAATCGACAGCCGCGGCCAGGCGTAAGAAGCGACCAAGAGCTTTGCGCGAAATTCCGCAGCCAGTTCACGAGCATATCCGAGCGTTGTATCTGTGTCGTCCCTTGGACAAGCGTCGACAACAATGTCGCAAAAGCTCATGATAATATAGCTCCTTACAGTTGGTCGTCTTGAACCTTAGGTCTTGTGTGCATGTATATAAAAGTCGCCTCCTTGAGGCTGCGCTCGTCCGAACGATCAAGGGGTACTGCAGAAACGATCCGGTATCCATTTAATCAGGATGAAGGGCTCTGGCACGATCGGATTCGGAACGATACTCGACCCTGACACTTTTAATCTCAAGCGGGGCGGACGTGGGCAGAACCGCGCTGAATCGTGCGGTCCGACTTCCTCGATGCGACAAGCTTCCCCATCTTGTATCGACAATGACCGGCGGCCGTCGACCGTCGAACAAGCCTGCCAGGTGGAGATGGCCCCAAATTGCTCCTTTGGCGAGTACCGGCCGGCGAACGGTCCCGGTTACCAGGACGCCTCTCTTATGCTGATAGGCGTGGACACCATATATCTCGAGGCGGCGGCTTGGCTTGGTGATGACCGTGGTCTGGAGTGGTGGGCCGCCCACGCAGCCAGTCAATATGCCTAAAAATATGATGACCGGCATGGGGCTTAAAGTTCTGGTCATGCCATCCCTCCGTTCAGAATTTAGGACCCGTAGACGTCACAACTTCCCGTCGCACGCGCTCATCATCACACCTGAAGCAGGTCATGCGCGCTTGCATGTGCGCGACGCCTTCTCTGGCTCGTCAACTTTAACTTCCTTGCCGCCCACGGAAAGATTCATCCCATCGCCGACATAGGCGAGGCCCTGCGAAGGCGCGGTCAGGCGAAGGGCTGGGCCAGACGGACGCCACCTCACATTGATCGACGTGCCGTCCTCGAGAAAATCGACATAGAGAACGTCCCCATCGGAGCATCTGTAGGTGTGGCTGGCGACGATGGCCGGCGGCAATGCCACGGGAACCGTTGCGTTCGCGGTGGTAGTCGATGCCTCTCGCTTCTCTTTTTTGGAGCACCCTGCCAGCAGGACGGCAAAGGCAATCGCCGACAACAGGACGCATCGTGACAGTCCGATACGCCGAGACGGGGAGTCTTTGCGGGAGACGGTGATCATGGACTTACCCTCCATTCATTCATTCTTTCCCGCACGGGACACCGCAACGTCCGGTTTGTCGCCGCGGGCGCAGGGGCGCACGCCCACGGCGTGGTCCGGGCCGCAAGGGAAGACGGCCTCGTCTGACGGAGACCTGTCTCCCGCTAAATCGCTTGCGGAGGACCAAACGCTATCGATCCAATCAGGCACCTGGTCGAAACCCCTTCCTGACGCGCTTCTTGGCCGTGGTGGGTGGTCGGGCCGGCCTGAGATGCCGCTGAAATAGCCGGTCGGTGATCTCCAGCATTTGGCCGAAGTTGCGCCGCACTTTGCCAAATTTTATCGCCGATAGAAGGCCAGTGTAGCGAAAGCTGTGAACCAATCGCGACCCGACGGGGACTGGCGTCAGGGAATAGCTCTCCTCAAAAGCAAACAGCCGTCCAAGTCCGAATCTAAAAGTTATCTGTTTTTGTGGTTCAAGCTCCGTGATCCGTGCATCGACCGTGAAAAAGCGCGCCTTGCCCGCCTTCATTCTGAACGAATATTGGACAAGCGCATCCTGCGCGAGCGGTCCATCGATCCGTATGAACGGGTTCCACCGGCCATAATCCTCGAAACGGGTCAACGCCGTCCATACCCTCGGCGGCGAGGCATGCAGGATTGTTTCATTCTCCACTGCAAGCACACTTCTCTCCCATCCCGTCCGTCGCCGCTGCGCAGCGGGGCATCATGATCAGTCGAACAAGTCCGAAAGAAAGCCTCGCCTGCGCTTGTGCCCATGGTGGCTGGACCCATGCCGATCATCGTCATAGTGTTCGCGTCGGCCGCGAGGCGGTTGGCTATCGCCGCGGGACTGAGACGGCATCACAGCTTCAGATCGTTCGATGATCTTGTCGAGTTCGCCCCGGTCGAGCCACACGCCCCGGCATTGTGGACAGTAATCGATCTCCACGCCCTGTCGTTCTGAAATCGAGAGCGTGATCTTGCAAACAGGACACAGCATATCCTGAGTGACGGATGCGGAAGAATTCATTACTCTATCCTTTCATTCATCGAATTCACGAACAAAGTTCGAAATCCTCTAATCGAACGGTGCATCGACTATTATGCACCGAAAATATGCTCGACTCGATCCATCTGTTGCAGGAAACCGCACGCCGTGAGGGGGCTGTTTGCGAGGCCAGCGTCATGGTTGATCTGCCTCGGTATTCGGTGTCAGCCTGGGTGTAGCCGGTCCGAAACCCGATGATCGGTCGCCCTCCCCCGGGTGTTGTTCCACCGGCACGGACTCGAACTCGATACTGCCATCCGGAGCGAAGATGGGATCTATTTCCGGGAGTGTGGGGCCGGCCGCGGGCTTGCGGCTGAAGCCCGGCTCGAACAACGTGCCTCCGAAAAGATTGAGGTCGCGGGCCTCCGCGCGGCCCATCGCTGCAAGCAGGGTGAAGCCGGCGACATAGGCGTCGCGCTGAGCGGTGACGAGCTGGACGCGGCTGTTGAGAAGTTCCTGTTCGGCGTTGAGCACATCGAGGACATTGCGCGTGCCGACGCTGTTCTCGGCACGGACGCCTTCGAGCGCGAGTTCGTTGGCAGCGACTGCGGCGCGAGACGACTGGATCACGACCTGTGTCGCCTGATAACGCGAATAGGCAGCGCGTACCTCCGCGACGACGCGACGCTCGACAAAGATTGTCTGTTCGAGCGCCTGGCTCTCGAGCGCATTGGCCCGCCGCACTTCGGCTGCGGGAAGGCCGCCCTGATAAAGCGGGATCGTTGCCGATAGCCCGATGGTTGTCGTGGTCTGCGCTTGCTGGAATGCGCGCCCCGGAAAGCTGCTGGTAAGCGTGCCCAGATAATTGTTGTAGCCGCCGCTCGCCACCGCCGAGAGCCTGGGCAAGCGCGATGCGGCGGCCACGCGGACGTCATGGCGCGCAGCCTTGGCATCTGCGTTGGCAGCCAGGAGCTGAGGATTGTTCTCGATCGCGATCGCAACGGCTTCGGTGGGCGTCCTGGGCAAGCCTGGCAACGCGGGCGGCTGTTCGAGATCGCGCGCGGGCAGACCGACGAAACGCAAATAGTTCTCCAGGCTCGCGTCCAGCTGTGCCAGTGCCAGCTCCAGTTGGCCGCGTGCGACTGACAGACGGGCCTCGGATTGGGCAACATCGGTTCTAGTCAGGTCGCCCACCTCGAACCGGTCTTGTGATGCCTGCAGATTGGTCTCGAGGACCGCGACATTCTGACGGTTGAATGCGGCGATCGCGCTGTCGCGCATGACATCCATGTAAACCGAGACGATGGCGGTGAAGAGATCGGCTTCGGTGAAGCGCAAGTTCGCGCGTCCAGCTTCGACACGCGCATCGGCGGCACGAATGGCGTTTTTCACGCGTCCGCCCTGATAGAGCGGGAAGGACAGGTTTGCGTTCGCGTTGGCTGCGCGCAAGGGAGCAGAAAAGCTGTTCGCTGAGCGGACGACGAATTCCTGATAGTCGGCGGTAGCGCTCAGCGTCGGGCGCGCAGCCGCCTTGGCGATGGGCACGCCTTCATCGGTGGCGCGCAGGCCTGCCCTCGCCGCCGTCAGGCTGGGATTGGTGCGGTAGGCATGAATCAGCGCCTGCCGGAGGGATTCCGCCTGCCCTGGCGCTGCTGGCAGAAACAAAAGGGATGGGAAGGCGAGGCTCGCGATCAGCTTTTTCATTGCCCAGAACTCCCTCTCATCCCGCCGCTCTTGATCGAGGTGGCGCAGTGATATTCTCCCCATTGAAGATACGCAGGAGAAGCCCCTCCCCCTTCGACGGGCGACGAAGAAGGGCGTGATGCCACGAGACCGTCGCGCCGAGGTGAGGCGGATGTGAGAATGTGGCTGCCCGTTCCTTGCATTGGTCACCTCCCAAGTTCATTCCGGCTGCGCGTCCTTGTCGCGATAGGCGAGCAGGCGCAGCGCGTTGAACACGACCACGAGCGTCGAGCCCTCGTGCGCCGCGACCGCCGGGCCGATGCCCAGACCAAAGATCGTCGCCGGTATCAGCAGGGCGACCACGCCCAGGCTGACCACGAGATTCTGCCGGATGATCCATCGCGTCTGCCGGCTCAGCCCGACCGCGAAGGGCAGATGCGCGAGATCGTCCGCCATCAGCGCTATATCGGCGGTCTCGAGCGCGACATCCGATCCGGCGGCGCCCATCGCAATTCCCACTGTTGCGTTGGCCATGGCAGGGGCGTCATTGACCCCATCTCCGACCATAGCGACGGGTGCTTCATTTCGAAGCCTGTTGATTGCCTCGACCTTGTTCTCGGGCATCAGGTCGCCCCAGGCCTCGTCGATGCCGACATCGGCAGCGATAGCGGTCGCAACGCGCTGGTTGTCACCGGAGATCATGATCATTCGGCTAATCCCCAGGGCCTTCAGTCGCTCGATCGCGGCCTTTGCGGCGACGCGCGGCGTGTCCATCAGGCCGATCGCGCCCAGGTCGCGCTCGCCCATACGCACCACCATCGTTGTGCGCCCCTGCTCACGCAGACGCTCGATCGCCTGCGCCATTTCACCCGAGAGGGGGGCGACGCCGTCGCTCCCGAACATCTCGGCCTTGCCAATGAGGACCGTTTCGCCGTTGACCTGCGCCTGGACGCCTCGTCCCGTAAGGCTCCTGAGGTTAGCCGCAGCGGGGATCGGCTGCTCGTCGAGAAACTGGCGTCCGTCGCGTGCTATGGCAGCGGCAAGGGGGTGATCGCTCAAATCCTCGACCGCCACGGCGACCGTCATGAGCTCATCGTCGTCGACGCCTTTGGCTGGAACGATGTCGGTGATGCGCGGGCGGCCTTCGGTGAGTGTTCCCGTCTTGTCGAACGCGAGCGCCGTGAGCGACCCAAGGCTCTCCAGCGGCCCACCGCCCTTGATCAGCACGCCGCCCCGTGCAGCGCGCGCCACGCCCGACAGCACCGCGCTCGGCGTAGCGATGGCAAGGGCACAGGGGCTCGCCGCCACCAGCACCGCCATGGCGCGATAAAAGCTGTCGCGGAACGGCTCGTCGACGACAATCCCGGCAAACAACAGGATCACGACGAGCCCGAGAACGGACGGCACGAACACCCGCTCGAACCGGTCGGTGAAGCGCTGAGTCGGCGATTTCTGAGTCTCCGCCTCGTTCACCATCTTGACCACCTTGGCAAGCGTGGTGTCGGCGGCGAGCCGGGTCACGGCGATGTCGATCGCGCCCGGCCCATTGATTGTGCCTGCGTAGACCCGGTGCTGCGCGGACAACTTGTCGGGCCGCGCGGCGGCTTCTGCTCGGTCCGGCACCGGCTCCTTGTCGACCGGAACGCTTTCACCGGTGACCGGCGCCTGGTCGATGCTCGACCGGCCGACAACGACGAAACCATCGGCAGGCAGGCGTTCGTTCGGCTTGACCACCACGGTGTCGCCGATCACCAGATCTTCCACCGGGATTTCGCTGAGGCCGCCATCGCCGCGACGCACCATCGCTGTGCGCGGCGCCAGCTCCGCCAGAGCTTCGATGGCGCGTTTGGCCCGCCCCATGGCGTAATGTTCGAGCGCATGGCCAAGGCTGAAGAGAAACAGAAGCAGCGCCCCCTCGGCCCATGCTCCGAGCGCCGCCGCGCCCGCCGCTGCGACGAGCATCAGGGTATCGATCTCGAACCGCTTGAGCCGCAGGCTGTCGATCGCTTCGCGCAGCGTGTAGAAGCCGCCGAAGAAATAGCTCAGCAGATAGAGTGTCAGCGCAGCCCCACCGAAATCCGGTCGCAGCTTCTCGATACCGAAACCGGTTGCCAGCAGCGCTCCGGCAATCACTGCAAAGATGAGCTCGGTATTG
>Ga0098035_1001493_pt1 | contig 11283 bp, 22 predicted proteins | sample 3_EtaG_FD_75046 | JGI IMG/M metagenome (GOLD analysis project Ga0098035, IMG submission 75046) | Marine viral communities from the Subarctic Pacific Ocean - 3_ETSP_OMZ_AT15126 metaG | ecosystem: Environmental > Aquatic > Marine > Oceanic | place: Pacific Ocean | collected 2015-01-07
ATGTCGTATTCATTTATTAAATCACCGATAGACCATCGAACATATTCGGACGGAACCGCAATTGCTGGCGTTAAAAGCTTCATTGTCGCCCCCCCTGTTGAAATTTGGGTAAAAAAAATCGCGAATCACGCCACCAACTACCCATAGTCACAGGGCGCCGCCGGGTTTGGGAAGGTCGCTCAAAACCTCGTAGTAATCTGACTTTTTCAAGATAAACAATTCTATTTCTTCCGACACGGTTGTCCAGGTTCTTCCGGTAAATATGACAAACGCCCTGAAACCATAGCCCGCACCTCTCATATAGTGAGGCGACATCATTGATATTTCTATTTCTTCGAGCAGCAGATAAATGGCTCCGGTCCTTATATATCGGACTATTTGACCTGCTTGATATTTCTTTTTCACATAGTAAATAGTTCACTTTACAAGCTCCCACCTATCGGGGCGCGTGATATCGAACTTATCCCCTGGCTTATGGTAAGTTTCATCATAAATACAATAAAGACGGTATCGACGAGGTAAATTCCCTGACGGAACCTGAATTATAATACCTTCTATGCCGACAATGGCGCTCTTCACGTAATCTCCAATTTTAAACTCCATTTTCAATCCTCGTAACATAATGAGGGTTAAGATATTCGTGGTCGAGCGCCCATATCTCATTATCCCGGTGTTCGGTTGACCAGTCAGGATGGTAAAAAACACAGATTCTAACACTGGTTTCCTCGACTGTGAGCACAACTGCACGGTAACCGAACCGATGAGTGATTAAATCTCCGCTTTTAAGCTGCATTTATCACCTCGAAGCAACCAGTTAGCTTTCTAACTGTAATATCCCAGAGTCCTGTTTTGGCTATTCGGTTAGGGATGGAGGTTATATAACCTCCATCCTTATTAGTGTGGAAAACATAAATAGAAACTCTACTACTGGGATTTTCTGGAATGTCTGCGCAAACAATGGCACGATAACCAGAGCCCAATTTAGACTTTATTAAATCGCCAGCTTTAAACTTCATAATATCACCTTATAGAATCGCTCAACCATGATATCAGTCTCGCTGTATATTTTGCCCCTATCCCCTGGTAGCTTGGGAGAATAAAACAAGTAATAATCAATCATTTCGCCCACCTGTGCGATTCTGCGTAGTCGAAAAATAATGCCCCTAGCGCCTGCTTCGTCTTCTATGATTTGTCCAGGTTTAAGCTTCATTTTTTAAACTCCAGTATTCCTCTTTAAAACCAGTCATCATATCGATATCGCCAACTGCGGTAGGGTCCGCCGCGTCGAAAGTTATGTATAACTGCACGTTATCAACGACATCTTTTGTCCAGTACTGCTCGGTTTGCCAGTGCTTCAGGATAATCGCCTCAACGACAGAGATGTCGTGAATCTCCGAGAAGACGATATTGCCGTTGTCGCTAACTTTAGTAGTTATTAAATCTCCTACTTTAAACTTCATATTTTAAAAGCTTCCATTTAGTAGAATCTAAGTCGATTATCTGGCAATTATAAATATCTCCAGGTGTCCAACCCCCGGTTGCGTCGAGTAATACCACAGTTCTAAACAGTCTTTTCGTGACCTCGAAGATATAAAGTCTCGACCACTCATGGGCGCCCGAATGGTTGCCTTGCAGGCTGATTATATCGCCAGCCTGCAAATCTTCAGCTTTAAAGTTAACTTTAGTCATTGATTGCAATCACTCGTTCATTGGTCTGGAAGTAAGGGCGTTCTGCGTGAGCCTTGGTTGTCATCCAGATGCGCTGACACTTGCTAGGAACAGGCTTAGGAGCTTCCATATCGGTCAGGACAATGTGACCATCAAACTTATGCTCGTTGACCCACTTGGTCGGAGCGTTAAAGCAGGTTCCACCATACCTATAGCGAACCTTCTCATGTCGCTCGCCTTTCTTCCAGACGTGGATATGGTCCTCGACAACTTCAGTATCAAAGGGGACAATCGTGAAGTCGGCAATCTGGGCCAGCTTCTCAAGTTCCGCGTAAAAAACGACTAACATAGCGTCAGATACACTGCCGGATTGGTCAATGGAAACCGCTATTTTGGCTTGACGCTTTGCTTTACGCCCAGGATGGACATATGCATACCGACGATTAAGGCGCTTGATTGTTGAGGTTCTATCGGCTCTTTGAGAAGCTTTAACGAAAGAACGCAAGACTGAACGCCAATTAACTTTAGGAGTTATAACCTCCTTAATCACACGGCGCATCCCAGCAGACACGCTCCCGAAGCCCCTGGAGGTAGCCTCGACATAAGCCTCTTTGATACTCTCTTTTAAACGCTCCTCAGCGATTTTGCGCCTTTCATCGGTGCCCTCGGAGTCACCCCAATCAGAATGGTCGTCGAAGCCGTTATCAGAGGGAGAACCTGGCTTATCGCCTGGTGCTCCACCACCCTCACTATCGCTCGCTTCGGATTCCCCGTCGCCCTCATTGTCGCCGGGAGAATTACCTTCTCCGTCAGTCGGCTCACCGTCCTCGTCGCTTTTGCCATCTCCGTCGCCTTTGTCCTGCTCCTCATTGTTAGGTAGCAAAGCCATATACTCTTCGGCCGAAAGATGAGGAGCAAAGTCAGCAAAAGGGCCAGCAGTAGGGATAAGAGCTTTATCCAAGGGTAAAAGTGAACTTTCGATTCTGTAGCCGGTTGAGCTTTCGCCACCGAGCGCAAACACAGATAGCTCGCTGTTAATGGCGAGGTCGGTTGCGATATTCCACTTTCTCGTCATCTTGCCTTGTGGCATCCGAGAAGTTACATGCAAAAGCATGATATGATAGAACTCATGCAAAAGTACGCCTTTAACGTACTTTATATCGAGGTCACGCATTTCAGCCATGAAATCTGGATTATAAAAAAGCTCGAAGCGGCATCGCTCTTCGTTGAAGCGAACGCCAGCAGTCGGAACCGACTTAGAAGGCACCTTTTCCATGCGGCGCGATAAAGCGGCAAAGAAAGGCTCATCTCGGAGAAGGTCCACGATATGTTCGTCAAGATTAAAAGGGGTCGTTGCTGTTGTTTTCATAGTGTTGAACTCCATTCTATATATACATTATACACGATTTTGGTGCAAAAGTAAAGAGAATAATTGTAAAGAAAATGTCAAGAGAAAAAGGTCGGGGGCTTGCGCCCCCTTCCTTGCGGGGCTATCACACCTCTGAATCATTTGCCGCCTAGAAGCTTGATAAAAGCCTCGACCTTTCCCTGCTTTGCAAGCTCCCTATGGAAGTTCGAGCCATTGTCAGCCGAAATCTGGTTGTTTGCGCGGGTAAGCGTAGTAAACAGCTTCATCCTTGCTTCTGCGGGAAGCGCGTCAAAGTACAGGACCAAATTGACCATTTTAGACTCTTCCAGCTGCGTCTCGAAAACTTCGCTTGCATCTATCTTTTCGATGAGTGCAACGTGGTCCACCAGGCCGAAATCCTTGGTTTTGTCGATGTTACCATGAACCAAGATATCCTCGACGGTGACTTGACGCTCGTAATTTTCAACGAAGTCGCGAAAGGATACCGAAGCTTCAAAGCCGACAAATCCGTGAGACAAGTTGAAAAGTAACTGCAAATCAGGATTTTCATCATCAAGCATTTGAATCTTGCCAAATGTATTGCTCAAACGGTGCCAAGAACGACGCGAAGGGTACACAACGCCGGGTTCAAACTCGCCTTTATGCTCCAAGTGGTCGTGATTTTGGTTGATGAAGTCCCAAACAAGGGCATGAACCTCGGTTTTGCCCCAGGTGAGCCAATCCTCGATTGAAGGCTCAACGTCGAAACATACCCAGCGGTCAAGTTCAGCAGGGTCCATATCAGCGACTTGGTATTGTGCAGCATGAACGCCACCATTCACCGCGCCGAAAATGACAGTGCCAGGATGCAGCTTCCAACCATTGATTTGACGAGAATCGCCAAGCTGAAAGAAGCCCTGGCGAACCTCGGTGGTTGCCCGGTCAATTTCATCAAGAAACAAGACAACGGGTTGCGTGCAGGCCCGTACAAGCCAAGAAAAGGGGCGTAGAGACGCCGCAGCTTGACCGTTGACCTTTACCTCCTCCGGCGAGGGAAGACCCAGGAGGTCGCCTTCTGTCATTTGTGAAGCACGTTGCTCGACGACTGGTAAAGGAGTTTCACCCTTCTTAACCGGGCGCGTCTTGCCTTCGGCAGCGTCCCAGGTCAAGCCCCGAGCAGTTTGATAAGCCACCCATGATTTACCGATGCCGTGGCGACCACGGATAAGGACGGAATAAAGGTTATTTTCATCGCCCGAAAGTAGGGTTGGAATCATGGATTTAAGGTTTGCGAATGTGATAGCGACTGTCATTGTGATAGCTCCAGAATAAGTAGGGGAGAGGTTCAAGTTATGTATACATTATACAGGGTTTTAGGGGTTTTGTCTAGGGTTTAATTGTAAAGAGAATGTCAAGGGTGATAAAGGGCTTAGATAGCCCCTTGCCACGATTGTCTATCTTTATAAATTTGTTTGATTATATCTGCGCCACCATCCAACCAGGCGCAAGGGGGCTCTGTCGCCGGTACTTGGCTTTCAATCTGGACAAAGTAATAATCAACGTCTTTGGAGCGCCAGTTTTGTTCTTCGGACAAGAAAAGTTCGGCTTGCTGGGTGCCCAAAACCAAGGTCATAACATCCCTATCCTTCATCCAAGAACCTCGGCTCTGCCCGCCAGTGGTCAACCGGCTGATATTCTTTGTGAAATAAGGTGCGGTGTGGGCGTCGAAATAAGAGTAATTATCGTTCCAGTGATTCAGGGCGCGCCAGTTAATCTGAGTTACAACCTGGGGAACATTCCAATAATCATCGGCGGTGCCTTCCACCGGCTCTTTGTCGCGACCACAAGAGACGATAGCACCGATGCCGAAACCTATACCGGCGAAGCAGTCATTCAACCGCTTGCGGAAAACAGCGTTTGATGCTTTGGTTTCAGCCATATGCTCTTTGAGCTTCGGGCAGGTTGCGCGGTTGTGACCCACGGTATCGCAATATGAGCATTTGCGCGTTTTAGCTTTTGAAGCTTTGCGCGCCTTTTTCTGGTCGTAACAACGAACAGTATAATGGTCGTCGCCCTGTTCTGCGCGCAGTTTCTCGATGCGCTCCTTAAATTGTGAACAACCGGCGCGGTTATGACCGCGCTCGCCACAATATGAACAACGAACGGTGCGCTTGCGCGGAGAGTAGGAAGGTTTTGAATAGGCCATGTGATAGACTCCTTTTATTTATACCTATATTATACACGCTTTTTCAGCGAAAGTCAATGTTTAAATTGTCAAGAGATTGTCAAGAGGTTTATAAAAAAGATGACCGGGGGGTCGTTGCCGTTTTGCTCGGATAACCGGCTTCCTATCTACATAAATTCTTTGTTGACACTTCTATGTGTGCCCCCCCGATAATGGAGAGAGAAAGCCTTTTTCACATCCTGTGCGATACTCAACCTTCAACCCTTAGAATCAAGAGGTAGCCCTATCTAGCAACGGGCTACAATATAAGTTATAATGACCCCCACGGTCAAATTCAAGTTTAAATCAGAGCTTTCGCCACTTCTTTCCTATCAACCATGCGCGCCTTAAACGCCTGACATATGGTACTTTTACTACCATTTCATGATTTGGGTATTTATTTAACAAAACCACACTTTCAAGCCACCCTATCCCACAGTCGGTGATAATAAAGCGCTGAACTTCTCTATCGCTAGTCCCGTGGACTTCCTGCCAGCGCTGTTCAAACACAGATACCGTATCCCCGACCTTCAACTGTGCAGCTTCTTCCTTGGTTTTCATTTTACCCTCGATGCCTTTTGAGCCACCGTTCTTGAATTTGAATGGTAGCTGATTCCCCGAAGGGCAAAATTGTGTAGGTTTTAGCTCCTTTTGCGGCGGAATAAACAGGGCCATCGGTCGAAACTACCATAGCGATACGGTCACGATAGCGATATGCTTGCTTGCGCGCAGTCTTGCGAACTTTTACCAAGGAGCCCGCAGGATAAAGCGCGTCGGCTGCCCTGGTTGCAATTACCTTTTGAACATATTTGTTTTCGACCATCTTGCGATAAAGCTTTTCACTCGGAACATAAGTTTTATCCTTCATAATCGAGTTAGCGGCGTCACCAAAATAGGGAGGATTCATTAGATAATACTCGGCGGCGATTCTAAGGTTAGAAGCCTTTTCCTCATTCCAGGCGTCCTTCCAGGCTTTTTGTGAAGCCATGACCTTTGGGCTAAAACGCGCCTCCATCTTCTGGAATGCGGACCACTGCTTATCGGTGAGCGTACCCCACTTTTTGCAGGAGCCGTGCAGGGACTCAGCGAAAGACCGCGTTGAAGTTGTTAAATCGGTGCGCGCAAGCAAAGTGGTGATGCGCTGGATTTGTTCAGACATATGAAGAACTCCTTTAAGTTATGTATACATTATACACGATTTTCGCGTAAAAGTAAAGAAAAAAATTGTCAAGAGAATGTCAAGAGCGAAAAAGAATTTATAAACTTCCTTCCCATATTTCACGCTGTTTATAAGCTTTTTTAACAACTCTAGTTCCACCGAGGAGCCAACCAGTCGGGGGTTCAATCGACGGAACCGGGCTTTCAACGGTCGTAAAGAACGAATCTCGATCATCGTATCGCCAGTGTGTCCCGCCAATCCATTCAGAAGCAGTATTTTCGATCATAATGAGCTTTATAATTCCCTCATCCCAGGGCCAGCCTGTCATTTGAGGGTGCATCCTATGCAAATCCGTTAATGGTCTTGTAAAAAAGGGACTATCATCGTCAAAATAAGTATATTTGGTATTCCAAAAATTAATATTATCCCAATTAACTTGAGTTATAACCTGTGGAACCCGATAGTGGTCGGAATTACAATCCGCTTGGTCAACCCGGTTCGTGTTTCTCTCACTGCTAATGATAGCTCCAAAACCAACTCCTAGAAGTCGCATTCTTTGAAGGATGGCTGCTCGATAAACGGCATTCTCCGCCAGAGTTTCGGCCATCTGTTTTTTCAAATCCTCGCAGGTGGCTCGATTGTGGCCTTTCTCCCCACAAAATGAGCACTTGCGCTCTTTGCCTTTTTTATGCCTTTTGGCTTTCTTCAGGTCATAAAGTTCGACTTTAGGGTGAGAATCGCCATGTTTAATGCGCAGCGTTTCAATATCTCCCGCCAAAGTGGGACACGATGAGCGATTATGGCCGCTTTGATAGCAATATCTACAATGGACAGTTCGCTTGTGGGATGGATGAGAATAGGCCATGTGATAAACTCCTGTTATTTATACCTATATTATACACGCTTTTTCAGCGAAAGTCAATGTTTAAATTGTCAAGAGATTGTCAAGAACTTTTAATAATTTTCAGCTTTATAATCAACATCCCACACCATATCGTCGGGGCGCATATCTTGTGGAGTGAGCACGAATGTTTCTACGTCGTTGACATCCCAATAGTGCTCTTTTTTCCCCACTAATAAACAAAATCCCTCAAATGACATCACATAAGGCGCGCCAGGATGGGCATATTCCCATTCAAACTCCTTTTTCGAGAGCACAATCCATCTTGACTGGGTGGGAAAGTGTGTTAAGATATTTCCTGGTTCAAACTTCATAATTTCTTCCACTCGCGAGGGTCATCGTCAAATTCCCTGTGCGAAAGCCAATAATGGGAGCCGCACATAGGAAGAGCCGTACAGTCGAAATTAGAGTTCCACTCGTCGCCCCAATCGGGCATCGCAGCATATAGGAGAACAGTGTCAAACACAGGACCATGAATTTCATCATGACCGTCCCAATCATCATTTTCGGCCCCAACGATTATGTAGCGAGCAACCTCGATTAAGTTCAGAGTATCATCGGGACGCTCACACCTTAATTCACTCCACCGATAATCGCCAGTATGAAACTCCTCTAAATCACAAAGCTGGGAAATGATATCCCCAGCCTCGATTTTTACAGGGCCTTCATTAAAAAGGAATTTCTTCATCAATTTCCTCCTGTACCCAATCGGGACAGTCTAGCTCTTCTTCATCCGAATCGAAGACCTCGGCGTCATAAGACCCGCCGAAGTCATAGTTTTCTTCATAAAATTCCTCGGAAGAAATGATTTTATAGAAGGGTTCAGAGAATGGTTCGTCGCGAAATGGCATTTTAAGCTCCTGTGCTTAGATTATGTGTATATTATACACGATTTTTGAGTTAAAGTCAATGATTATTTTGTCAAGAGAATGTCAAAACTAGAAATAGTCTTTCAGAGTTTTAATTTCTCCGTACTCTTTTTGGAATTCATCTCGCTTTTGTTGGTTATCAAAGCGCACAATCGAAACATCCTCGTCGCAAGAACCGGTTACACCAAAGTGTTTTGGCTCTGAATCATCGCCGCCGCGCTCTTCAACGCAGTCTGGACATTCATTTATATAACCTCCGACCTGCTTTTTCAGTCGGGAATACAAATTAAATTCAATTTTACAGTGTTTACAAATTTTAATCATGGTTTTTCTCCATTGTTGTTTGAGTTAATAATTTAACATCAACTAGTTTTCTAATTTTATTTTTCCTAAGTGCGGCATTAAATGCGTCATAAGTCAAGTAGTCAACCACCCTTTTCTCCTCAAGAAATGGCAATCTTGCCGACATCGCAACATCATTCATTAAATACGCCCGAAAGCTCCCTGTGCGAGGCCGAGACGTACCGCTGGTGGCCGAGCTTTCTACATCTTCCAATAGAATAAATAAACTTTTATGGGAATTATAATCCCACTCCCACTCTATCAAATCGCCTGCTCGTAAAACCATTTAGCGCCCCGTTCCTTGAAATGAATTAGTTATCTTAACATTATCAATTTCCCAATATGAATCCCCAGGAATAAACATAGAAATCATAAACGTAGTTACTTCGCCAGGGAGATTATACACTTCACCACAAGGGGTTGCTTCTGACTCAAAAATACAGACTGCCTTAAAGCGACCTTTCACCGGGCGTTCCAGCAGACAATAAACTGATAGCAAGTCATCACCTGTTGCAGTAAATTCCTTCGCCAATTGTCCTGGTTTAAGCTCTATCATTGTCAATCTCCCAATACTTTGGGTTCAGTTTAAGGTGGATGGTTTTTCCTACGTTTAAGGGATAAACCGCATCCCTGGTACAGAACAAAGAAACTGGAGCAAAGGGTAGCGCAATATCTACCTTCAAAAGTATACCTTCAACCTGCATTTGTTTGCTCTTTATGTAGTGTCCAGCTTTAAATTCCATTATGATTTCTCCCATTCAACGCTAACACTTACAGATTTATACACGTTCCAGGGATTTTCGTACCAGCCACCTATATCACTCTCATCGTCAGTCGGGTGTTCTGGGGTGGCAACGACAATTAAAAAATCGTCTTCTTCCGCCTCAAACAATTCCTTATATAAAGATATCAAGTCTGGGTAACTGCTGTCATACCACTTAACATAATCAACATAAAAGAGGAGCCCTTCAGGACCGCGCTCCACGTAATCTCCAAAATACTCCTGGATGGTTCCTTTGGCGCGATCAGATAATCCCTGATAAGCTTCATTTTTAAAACAGGCAACAACTTCGCTTCTAATTCCCATGGGAGAACTCCTTTAAGTTATGCTATATTATACACCCTGGAGAGGGCTATGTCAAGAGAAAAGTTGTCAAGAGAATGTCAAGAGATTATTTTAATTCTTCGGGTACATTGTCATCGGGCCAGTCGCAACGAATGGGAATCCACTTTTCATTAACCCACATAAAAGCATAGTTATCATCTTCCGATTTGTTGAAGTGCTGGGGGAAAAGTACAAAATCGTAAGTACAATTTGGCACAAACACTTCTTCGTTCTCTCCATTGATAAAGATGCGGCCTGTGCCTTGGGAACTTAAACCAAGATTTAGCGACCGTAAGTATTTAAGGCTTTGATAAATCTTGGTCACACGAGAACTTATTTTAGTAACAGAGTTGCTATTTTGAATTGCTACAGACTCAAGCCTTGCAGCGAGTGGCAACGCACCGTCTTTCACTTTCTCGAACGCAGCTTTGAAGCGGGTATTTGCGCGGTTAGTGACAAGTTGTTCGAAGTTGGACGAAGAAACAGCGAAAATGTGAGTTAATTCTACACTATACTCAGATAGCGCGAGTTTATTAACTACTGGCTCGTATCCCCCGAGGGCATCATAATCGTACTTTTGCCCTCCATAATTTGCATACTCGTCAGAATATACCTCATGGACAGTTGATGTTGCCCACCCAACCGCACCAGCTTTACTGAAAGCTGCTGGCTTCATTCGACGGAGCCAGCTTAGAACAATCTTTTGGCGCGCTGTCTTTAGTTTCTTTTCTTTTTTCTTCTTTGAGCCGGGTGAACTTGTTGCCAACCAGAGAGCTTCTGCGTCTTTTACGCGGGTTTCCTCATAGTCATCCTTATTTTCCAAATCTATGTCTTCAACACTTTGAAGATAATCGGATGCTTGCTTCTTCATATCCACATCAGAATCCACTTTTACGTCGTCAAGTGATGGCGCATTACTGGCCTGTGCTAAATCTTGAATAAGGTTAATCGTTCTGTTAAATGATAGACTCATACTAAATCTCCTCCTACGACCAAAAGTAGGGGGCAGGTCAGGCCCAATCGCTTTGTTGCTTGAATCCTGTGATTTCCAACAACAATATAAACTTTATTATTTAGATAAACTCCGATACAAGGGTTTTTAATTTTATTTTTAGAGTTTAAATTTTCAATTAACTTATTTAGTCTTTCTTCATCTAGGCCCTCGACTCTGCATTGTGCCTTATCTGTGATATCATCCGGCTCATACTGGATTGGGCCATCGTCCGATGTATTAAATTTTGGAAAGAAATAAGTTTGCGCTTTTGCTTTTTTGATAAAGTCGAAACAAGCAGCGTATCTTTCGTCTTGGCCAGATTCAAAATTTGAGTATCCGACCTCCCTCAATCCCTTCTCTGCATCAGGAAAGGCATAACACTGTCCCAACACAGGATGTGTTAGGTGGTCCAGTCCGTCTCTTTTCCGACGATGAATTATGGGGCTATCTGGAATAATAAGTGTATCATCTTCAAACATGTAATCTCCTGTTTTGTATGTTTATAATATAGCATGACCACAGTTTGTCATCAAGAACTAAAATGTCAAGAAATGTCACAAGAAGAAAAAGCCGCCTTGGTGTGCTTACACTTCCCACGATATTTATTGCCAGGGCAAGAACACGAGGTTTTACCTGTGTTATTATTTTTCGTGACGGTATAGGAGTTTCCTCG
>Ga0098035_1001495_pt1 | contig 11270 bp, 10 predicted proteins | sample 3_EtaG_FD_75046 | JGI IMG/M metagenome (GOLD analysis project Ga0098035, IMG submission 75046) | Marine viral communities from the Subarctic Pacific Ocean - 3_ETSP_OMZ_AT15126 metaG | ecosystem: Environmental > Aquatic > Marine > Oceanic | place: Pacific Ocean | collected 2015-01-07
AAAAGAAAAATTGAACAGGGCGTCACAAATTGCTCTTCCAATCGGAGTGCTGGGGGCGGTCTGGGTGACCTTTCGCGGTGATTTGACCGCGCTACTGTCCCTAAGCTTTGGGATGGGCGATGTCATATTCTTTGCCGGCACAATTGCCATGGGCTGCTATGGAGCTTTGGTTAAATATCTCCATCGTGGTGAGCCAATGGCTCAAATGACATTCTGGACACTTGTTACCGGCGCGTTTTGGCTGCTCATCCTGGCAGCCCCCCGGTTTCCAACGATTGTATGGACCGAAGTCCCGATGACGGTCTACGGCGGCATTGCTTATCTGTCCGTTTTTACGACGCTTGTTACCTTCTTCCTCTTCCAATGGAGCGCAACGGTTATAGGGCCGACAAAGGTCATGTCCTACACCTACCTGAACCCTTTTCTTGTTATCCTTTTCGGGATCGCCCTAGGGCATGAGCTGCCGCCGGCTGCCATACTCCCGGGATTGCTATTCACCTTCGCGGCAACATGTGTTCTGCAGCGGTTTACACCTGTCTATCTGTCTCCCGATCGAAAAGCCTGACGCAGGAGCATCGGCTATCAACCGCGGATCGACTATTTGAGTTTACGGCAGGACTTTCGCGACTTTTTGCAGACTGCTGTGCAAAAATTCTCCAGGAGGGTGATCGCGAAGCCCTGCAATAAGAACTGGTTAGGCGTTAGCGAAAACCTCGCTTACTGCCTCAGACATGGCGCCGACGATGGTATCGGCTTCTGCTTTCGTCAGGCAAAGAGGTGGGGCGAAGCCGAGGATATCTCCCTGAGGCATTGCCCGGGCAATCACGCCCCGCTTAAGCAGCGCAGCTGCCACTTTGGCACCCGAAAGCAGAGAGGTATCCAGGAATGTTCGGGTATCCTTGTCTTGGATCAGTTCAACCGCCAGCATCAGTCCCTCTCCGCGCACATCGCCTACCTTCGGATGGTTGCCGAGAGCATCGGCCATGGCTTTTTTGAAGTAGGGTCCGACTTCACCGGCATTGGCGACGAGCCCCATACTGTCGATCAATTTCAGATTGGCGACCCCTGCGGCGGCACAGATGGGATGGGCGGAATAGGTCCAACCATGCCCGATGGCGCCAAATTCATCTGTTCCCTGTTCGAGAACCTTCCACACTTTCTTCGACACAATGGAGGCTGATAGGGGAGCATAAGCAGACGTCAGCCCTTTGGCGGAGGTTATGATATCCGCCTCGATACCGTAGTGATCGGAGCCAAACATGGTGCCAAGCCGTCCAAAGCCGGTCACAACTTCATCCGCAATCAACAGGATGTCATATTTTTTGAGCACAGCCTGAATCGCCTCCCAATAGCCAGCAGGAGGAGGGACAAGTCCGCCAGTTCCCAGTACAGGCTCTCCGATAAAGGCGGCAACAGTGTCGGGGCCTTCTTTTTGAATCAGCGCATCCAGATTATCTGCGCACTGGCGGGTGAAATCTTCCTCGCTTTGGCTCAGATCTTCGCGACGGTAGTAATAGGGCGTATCGGTATGGATAACCTGAGTCAGGGGTAAGTCGAATTTTTTGTGAAACAGCTCAAGCCCAGTGAGGGAGCCTGTCATCAGGCCCGACCCATGATATCCGCGCCAGCGGGAGATTATTTTTTTCTTTTCAGGACGACCCAGAACATTGTTGTAGTACCAGACGAGCTTAATGTTCGTTTCGTTGGCATCCGAACCTGAAAGGCCGTAATAGACCTTGCTCATGTTGTCAGGCGCCCGATCTATGATCATTTTTGAAAGAGTGATAGAAGCTTCCGTTCCGTGCCCGACATAGGAATGGTAGTAGGCGAGCTCCTTGGCCTGTTTTGCAATAGCCTCAGAAATTTCAGTGCGGCCGTAGCCGACATTGACGCAATAGAGGCCGGCAAAGGCATCCAGAAGCCGGGTACCATCCCGGTCCTCGATATATACGCCCGAGCCGCCGGTAACAATGCGGTTGGTCATTTCCCCGCGTGCAAACTGGGCAAGGTGCGTGGAAGGGTGAAAAAAGTTTTCACGATCCCATTGGCTAAGTTGGTCATTCGTCAGCATAAAACTCTCCTGATTAAAAAGAACTGGCTAAGCCCAGTCCCGGCAGACATATTTGATATTTGAAAACGCCTCGATCCCGTGACGGGAGCCCTCACGCCCGATCCCGGACTGCTTCATCCCACCGAAAGGGATGGGAGCGCCGGTAACTTTCGTGCGATTGACCCCAATCATCCCGAACTCTAGCGCGCGGCTAAGGCGGTAGATACGGGACGGGTCTCTCGTGTGAACATAAGCCATCAAACCGTATTCGGTGTCGTTTGCTCGATGAATAACCTCGTCTTCCGTCGCAAAGGACGTGATTGCGGCAACCGGGCCGAATGTTTCCTCATGCATAATTTTTGCAGACAGAGGGACGTCCTTCAAAACGGTTGGTTCGAAAAACAGCTTATCGTTTGCATGGCATTTTCCACCAGTCATAAGAGTCGCCCCTTTTTTCAAGGCGTCCTCAACATGTTCTATCTGTTTATTGACTGCGTTTTCGTTCATGAGTGGCCCGATGTCCGGATCGTCCAGCCCACGGCCTATTGTTAATGCGGCTGCCTTTTGTGAAAACTTCCGGCAAAAATCCTCATATATCGACCGTTCGATAAAAAAGCGGTTGGCGCCGAGACAATCCTGACCGGAAGTGGCGAACTTCGCACTGATGCCTTCTTCCACGGCCTTGTCCATATCGGCGTCCGCGAACACAACAAATGGTGCATGCCCACCAAGTTCAAGGCTCAGGCGCTTTATGGTCGGGGCAGATTGCGCATAGAGAAGCCGGCCAATTTCCGTTGAACCTGTAAAGGAAAGAGCCCGAACCCGCGTATCCTTTGTCCATTCCCCGACGACTTCCGCCGGCTCACCTGTGATGACATTGAAAACGCCGGGAGGGAAACCAGCCCTTTCCGCGAGTTCGGCAAGCGCGAGGGCCGAAAACGGCGTCTCTTTTGAAGGATGAACAATTACTGGACAGCCGATCGCAAGGGCCGCAGCGGCTTTTCGGGTAATCATCGCATTCGGAAAGTTCCAGGGTGTCACAAGTGCTGCGACGCCGACCGGCTCCAGCCAGACTTCAACCTCTGCATTATGAAGGTGGGATGTTACCCCCAGAATGTCTGTTCGCTTGGCCTGTTCGGCGAAAAATTCGATGAAAGAGAGCCCATAGTCAATTTCGCCCCGGCATTCCGAGATGGGTTTGCCCTGTTCCAGTGTCATAATCAGTGCCAGGTCTTCCTTGGCATCGTTAATCAACTGGAACCAGTTTTTTAAAATCGACGCCCTTTCTTGTGGCAGACGCGCAGCCCAATCGGGAAATACCTGATGTGCTGCTTCAACGGCTGCCTTGCTTTCTTCCTTGCTGAGGGACGGAACTGTTCCCATCCAGGCGCCGTCCGCCGGATTGGTAACCGCGATTATGCGGCCCGATTTCGCGGAATGCCACTTGCCGCCGGAATACGCAAATTCCCTGAACAGTCTTGGATCTTCCAGCAAATCCAGCTCCGGTATCCGGGACAGGTTTTTCTTACCTTCACGCATATTTCTCTCCACCAGAAATTTATGACGAAAGTATAGAAAAGAAAGGACAGAGAGTGTGTTTATAGTGAGAGGGTTATTCAGATAGGAATTCGCAAAACCCATAGTAAAGGCGAGGATTTATCGGGAGGGTCCCTGTATGCTCGAGAAGGATTGGGGACGGCTAGAGAATGGCCGAAGAGGGAATCTGGTCCATCTTTTTTACCGCCTTCGTTACCACATAGGTATAATAGCGCCGCAAACCGATATCAGCGGCAAGCATCTCGTCGACCTTTCGTTGATAGGCATCTACTCCTTTGCAGACCAGTTTCAGGAAATAATCAATTCCGCCACCAACCGCCCAGCATTCCGTGATTTCATCTATGGCGCTGACGGCTTTTTCAAAGCGCTCAAAATCTTCGGCCCGGTGGCTGGCGAGTTCCACCTGCATGAAGATTATTGCCGGGGCGCCGAGTTTAGCGAATGACAACCGCGCCCCGTATCCCTCAATGACACCTGCGTCCTCCAGTCGTTTCAGCCGTTCCCAGCACGCCGTCGGAGACAGATGGACCCTCTCCGCAAGCTGGTTCTTTGGAATGCGGCCATCCTGCTGCAATACTGCCAGGATTTTGAGGTCACGGTCGTCAAGTTTAATCATAATGATGATATACCGGTTCTATACTTTTACGGCAACGACTCCCACAATATCCCCCATACCGATCAGGCCGGGGAAATGGCGCGCCGCGAAGATGCCGTTCAGCGGACTGGTGTATACTGTAGGGTTGCTCCCCGTTCTGTCGATATCGTAGACCCGGGCGAGTGTCTGGCCTGTCGTGACGGGTTCACCCAGTTCCACACAGAGCTCGAGCAAGCCGGAAGACTCGCTGGATATGTAACACTGATGATCCGGCATACAGATTTCGATTGAATTTTCAACGTCAAGATCACCCGTCAGGACGCCGGCATGCCGGAGGAGGTTTTTAACACCCTTTTTCGCAATGGCGACACTCGCTGCGGTCGAGGAGCCGCCCCCCCCCAGTTCAGTGGAAATGAAAACTTTTCCCATTTCCTCCGCGGCGGTGTCATACATGCCGGTCGCGTCCACTTCGAGTAGCATCATCGAGAAGGGCGCGTTAAAGGCCCGCATGGCCGCAACGCATTTTTCCTCCTGTGCCTTATCCTCCAGGACGTGGGCAGCGCAAAATGGCACGAAATTAAGGGTTTTCCCGCCCGAATGTATATCCAGCACATAATCGGCTAGCGGTAACAGGGTGCGCTGGAAGTAGTCGGCAATTTTCTCCGTAACAGTACCGACGGGATTTCCCGGGAAAATCCGGTTCATATTCCCCTTGTCGATCGGGGAAGTCCGGCTCGCTGCCCGGAACGCGGGGTAGTTCATGGCCGGCACAATGATAACGCGCCCAGTAATATCCTCAGATTTTATAGTTTTGGTCAGATCAAACAGCGCAACAGGGCCTTCATACTCGTCACCGTGATTTCCGCCGGTCAACAGGATGGTTGGGCCGTCACCATTTCGGGCGACGGTAATCGGAATCATGATCGAACCCCAGGCAGATCCGTCATGGGAATATGGCAGCTTCAGAAAGCCATGTTGAACGCCATCTTTGTCATAATCGACCGTTGCGGAAATTGGATTGGCTCTCATCGTGCTAATCCTTGATCATCAGTTGGCGGGGAACGGACGCAAGAAGTTCAGGTGCGCCGTCTGTAATGGCAATGCTTTCGGTTGTTTCCATTCCCCAGTCATCCATCCAGAGGCCTGTCATGAAATGAAATGTCATGCCCGGCTCGAGAACGGTTTTGTCGCCAAGGCGCAAACTCATCGTTCGTTCACCCCAGTCAGGCGGATAGCTCAAGCCGATTGGATAGCCGGTCCGGCTATCCTTGATGATTCCGTATTTCATCAAGACGGCAAAAAAAGCGCTCGCGATATCTGCACATGTATTACCGGCTTGCGCCTTCTCCAGTCCGGCTTCCATGCCTTCCTGAACGGCTTTATCCGCGTCAATGAAATTCTGGGGTGGCTTTCCAAGAAAGATGGTCCTCGAAAGCGGGACATGATAACGCCGATAGCAGCCGGCAATTTCGAAAAAGGTTCCTTCCCCCGTTTTCATTGGCTTGTCATCCCATGTGAGATGTGGCGCCGCGGCGTCCGCGCCCGATGGGAGGAGGGGGACGATGGCGGGATAATCCCCTCCAAATCCGTCTGCCCCCCGAATGCCGCTGTCATAAATCTCGGCGACCAGTTCATTTTTTGGAAGCCCAGGTTCTATTTTCTCGAATATGCGTTTGTGCATTTCTTCAACAATGCGGCCGGCCCGCCGCATATAGACCAGTTCCTGCTCTGATTTGATCGCCCGGCACCAGTTCACCAATGAGTTCGCGTCCTTGAACTTGGCGTTGGGTAAATTGTTGACCAGAGACATATAGGCGGCCGCGGAGAAATAATAGTTGTCCATTTCAACACCGATGGCTAAAGCTCCCCAGCCTCGATCTATGAGAACCGAACTCAGGTAATCCATGGGATGGTATTCCGTCGATTGCACATAGATTTCCGGATAAAAAAGGATATTATCGTTGCTCATGAAGACGGTCCGTGCGGCGCCATTGGCGTCTTGCTTGCGGCCAAACCAGAACGGATCACCGTCCATCGGCAGGACAACGCACTGATGTACGTAAAAAGACCAGCCATCATAGCCCGTCAGCCAGGCCATGTTAGATGGATCCGTGACGATAAGGAGATCAATGCCGTTTTGGACCATCGAGGATCGCACTTTATTCATGCGGATTTGATATTCTGAGTGGGTAAAGGGTAGATCAAGTCCAGACATATTTGTCTCCAAATCCCGCTAGCTGTTGAAATGGGTGCCGATGTCTGCGTCTTGCGCGCGCTCTCGAGCAAAGGTGGCAATCGCTGTGTCCTGAACGCCCGTACCAGTCAGGTCGCAAATTGTGATGTCTTGATCGGACCGGCGGCCGGTATGATGGCCTGCAACAACACCTCCAAGTTCAGGGAAAATGGCTGCGCTGTCCAGCAACCCCGCGGCAATTGCGGGGCGTAATTCTCCTTGCTTGCGGCATTGAGTCAGGGTGTCACAGACATACAAATCGGCCGCGGGAATAACGTCTGCTGCCAATTCGGTTTTATAGTCAGCGTCTGTCCCCATGGCCGTTATATGCTGACCGGGCCGGAGCTGAGCAGCAGAAATAAATGGAACTTGCGAGGGGGTCGTCGTCACGACGATATCACTCTGTTCCATCAGGTCATCAATAGTATTCGCGACCTGTATATCAAGCCCGTACTCCTTGCTGCATTCTGCGGCATACTTCTCCGCTTTCGCATCGTTCCGGCCCCATACAACGGCTCTCTCGAGATTACGCACAAGACAGAGCGCCTTGAGTTGCAAGCGTGCCTGTGTCCCGGTGCCGACTATTCCGGCAACGCTGGAATTCTCGCGGGACAGCCATTTCGCGGCGACCGCACCCGCGGCTGCGGTACGCACGTCCGTCAGGTATCCGTTATCAAGCAATACGCTCTCGACTATGCCTGTGATGGATGAGAAAAGGACCATCAACCCATTGAGGCTTGGAAGGCCGAGTTTGGGATTATCAAAGAAGCCCGGACTCATTTTGATCGCAAAGGAGTCAATTCCCGGGACATACGCTGTCTTGACGTCTACTTCCCCGTTGTGATCCGGGACGTGAAAGCTGAGGATGGGCGGCATCACCACATTTTTTGTGGCAAGGAGCCTGAATGCGTTTTCTATGCAGTCAACTGCGGCCTTATCCAGTGATATTATTTGCCTCAATTCTTGTTCATTCAGAATGGTAATTTCAGGCATCTCAGGCGTCCACTTCCAGCTGTTCCCGACTTACATCGACATTTTCGCCATCGATAAGGCGTTTATGTAGTGCCATATCGATGTTGCATCCGCTGATGACGCAGGCGCAGGTTCCCGGCGCGTTTATTTTCCCGGCAAGCAGAGCCGCAATACCAACGCTGCCAGATCCTTCAATGACCAGCTTTTCCTGCCAGTAAGCGTGACGGATGGCCTCGACAATCTCGGTTTCTGTTACCAGGACAAGGTCATCCACGAGATCTTTTACCATCTGAAAAGTGTATTGGTTGGACAGACCAACGCCGCCACCCAGGGAATCTGCGAGGGTAGGACATTCCGTAACCAGAATGGGTTTACCAGCCCGTTGGCTTTCATACATGGCCGCGCCGCGGTCCATCGATATGCCGATCATCCGAATGGCTGGATTACGGGCTTTCATTGCCAAGGCCATCCCGGAAATAAGGCCGCCACCAGAAACGGGTACCAGGACCGTTTCAATTTCCGAGAGCTGTTCCTGAAGTTCAAGGCCTAACGTGCCCTGGCCGGAGATGATATCCTCATGGTCAAATGGCGGCAGCATGGTCATGTCTTCTTCAGCTACCAGCCGGTCAACCTCTACCTGCGCGTCGTCCTGAGAACGCCCAATGATGCGTACTTCCGCGCCATGTGACCGGATACCGTCGACTTTGTTTTTTGGTACGAGTTCTGACATGCAGATGATACATTTCACACCGGCGTTATGGGCAGCATAGGCGAGGCCTCGACCATGATTCCCGGTTGATACGCCGACAACTCCGTTTGCTTTCTGCTCCTCCGTCAAGGACAACACCGCGTTCGTTGCGCCTCGTAACTTGAAGCTTCCGGTTATCTGCAGTTGCTCCAGTTTGAGGGAAATGTCTCCGCCCGTTAGCTCAGAAAGGGACGGTGAAGAAACAATCGGTGTCTGCCGGATAAAGGGAGCTATCCTGAGGCGTGCCTTTTCAATAGCTGCGAAACTAATGGGCCCCATTTCGCGGTCCTTCATGTTGGATTGTTCAAATTTGAAACAGCCGGCCATAGCCGGGAATTTTTCTGTCAATGCCCGCCAGCCGGAGGCTGCGCCAGACGACGGCCTGATTAGATGTCACGACGGGTTTGCCGGTGATCCGTTCAATTTCGTCTACGCAAACTGCCGCCCGAAGAGCCGTGCAGGAAATAAAGAGTGCCTCCGCCGTGTCATTAATCGTATCAACGGCAGAGGCAATAATGCTGGAGCGGGAAACGCGGGCCATTTTTCTGTCGTCATCAAGTCCGAAGCAATTCCAGTTCACGACATCCAGGCCGTTCCGTGAAAAATAGGTGGTGAGCTCTTCAGTCACCAAAGGGGAATAGGGTGTAAGAACACTCACTTTATTGACACTCAACGCCTCAAAGGCAGCGAAGGCGGCGGAAGTCGGCGTCACGCATTTGCTGCCTGGTTTTGCCTGTTGAATGTAATTCGCGACAGTCTCATCCCCGAGAACGACGGACGCCGCCGTACAGCCATAGGCAACGACATCAAGATGTTCGTCTGGCAAGATCAAGCCCGCTGCCTCGGTTAGCTTCGGTCCAGTAAGTTTGAGGCTTTCCGGTGTGGTCGGGTTTTCGTAGCTAATGCGCGCAACATACACGCCAACTTCCTCCGGGTCACAAATGCGCGCAAAATCCAGTTCAGACGTGTGGTCTGTGGCAAGCGCAATGAGGCCAATCCTCTTAGGTACAGGGGAGGCGTCCTGTTGGGAGGTTAGGATCCGTGAGTGCCGGGTTGAAGTATCCATTATAATCGATCCCATATGAAACCACACAAAGAGGCTAAAACAGTCGGGCGGACAATATTACTACACTACCATGACTGGACAGGTCGCTAAGCTCGTTACTTTGTGGGAGACACTTCCAAGCAGGAAACCTTCAAGGTCTCCATGCCCTCTGCTCCCAAGGACAATTAGATCTACATCCTTGTCTTTAGAAAAACTGACAATTGTTCGCGCTGGCGGGCCGTTTCTGACAAAGGCGCGTACCTGACTGGCCCCGAGTTCCAAAGCCGTTTTTTTGGCGCTTTCTGCCACATTTGTAGCATGCCCCCGGAGGATATCATCCATCGTCTCGGGCTCTTCGGAGCGCACCATGGACATGGAGGTTTCCAGAAGACTGTGATGTCTGTAAACGGTTAGAATGAATAATTCGCAGTCGAAATTCTCCTGCAGCCTGACAGCCATTTTCAGGGCTTTCTGGGACTGTTCCGAACCATCCACCGGGATCAGGATTTTCTTAAACATAAGTCATCTCCAATCCGTTAGCGAAATGCTAGATCACGGGCAAACAGAGCGATTTGCGGGAAAAATATGAGGGCGACGGATACTCCTGCTAGAATGATCGTAAAAGGAAAAATGCCTCTGACGACGTCAGCGTAAGGTCTTTTGAAGACGGCTATTGCTGTGAAAATATCACATCCAAATGGGGGTGTAGCGGACCCGATGGCAACCTGCAGGGTGATGATTGTGCCAACCAGAACGGGATCCAGGGCGACAGCTTCAACCACCGGGGCAAAGATTGGTACGAGGACCAGGATCACGACGATCGGATCGACAAACATGCATCCAATGAAGAATGAAACGGATATGACAGCCAGGACACCTTTGGGACCCATCTCCGTTATGCCAATGGCACCGAGTATTTCCTGTGGGATTTGGGCGAAGGATATTACCCATGAGAAAGCCGCGCCTGCACCCACCAGAATAAACACCACAGCTGTGATCAGTCCAGTGGATTTGGCTATCTGGTATATGTCTTTTAAATTCAATGACCGGAAAACGATAATTTCCAGAACCAATGCGTAAAATACGCAGGCCGCCGCCGCTTCAGTCGGACTGAAAATACCGCCATAGATGCCGCCAACAATGATGACCGGGAAGCCGAGTGGCCAGATGGCTTTTCGCGCAGCATCAAAGCGTTCGGACCAGGTCGCCTTTGGTTCGGTGGGCACCTTGTTAATAGTCGCGTAAATCATGCTGTAGATGGAGAACAGGACCATCAGAAGGAGCCCAGGGCCGACGCCCGCGATGAATAATTCTGAAATGGACGTGCTGGAAATCACCCCATAAATGATCATGCCGATGCTGGGCGGAATAAGGAAGGCGATATCGCTGGCGTTAATGATCAAGGCAAGAATGAATGAATCCTTGTATCCCGCCTTCAGCATTCTGGGACGTAGTGGTGATCCCACCGCAACGACAGTAGCCTGGGTGGATCCGGAAACCGCGCCGAACAGGGTGCAGGCGGCAGCTGTGCTGACCGCAAGTCCTCCCCTGACGTGGCCGATAAACTTCATTACCATGTCAATAAGCCGGCCCGCAGACTGACCCCGGGTCATGATTTCCGCAGCCAGGATAAACATGGGAACCGCAATCAGCGAAGCAGGGCGGATGCCAGCCAGCATCTGCTGGACCATGAAGTCCATTTTTGAAAAGCCGTTAAACAGCTCATAAAATCCGTAAAAAGCCCCGAGCAAGAGCGGAATCATCATCGGCAGTCCAGCCAGGAGGAGAACGATCATGATCGCTGTTATTTTAATTGCCATCAGGCCCTCCTAAACTTCGATCTCTTCGTCGTCATATCCTTCCAGCATATGGGTGGAAAGATAGACGTCCTTTTCGAGAATATTCTTGACTGTCGTGAGCGCATACTGGGTCCCGGTGACGGCGAATCCGACGGGAACCCAAAGAAATATGAAATAAACAGGAATCTGAAGGGACGGGAGTACGCGCCCTGAACTCGCAACTTTCAGAATATATCCGATGGAAAAGTAACAAAGCGCAAACATCGTCAGC
>Ga0098035_1001497_pt1 | contig 11260 bp, 15 predicted proteins | sample 3_EtaG_FD_75046 | JGI IMG/M metagenome (GOLD analysis project Ga0098035, IMG submission 75046) | Marine viral communities from the Subarctic Pacific Ocean - 3_ETSP_OMZ_AT15126 metaG | ecosystem: Environmental > Aquatic > Marine > Oceanic | place: Pacific Ocean | collected 2015-01-07
CCATCCACCCCTAGTTTCGGAGGCACTACGACCCAGTACATGCTGTATCAGGATAGTGGGGCTTTGCTTTGGAATGGTAAGGGTCGTGTATTACAGATGGAAGACACAGACGCTGATTATTGGCAATTCAACGTAGGAGCAGATGGTGGGGGTGTATATCGTAAGCATATGTATCCATCAAACGCTACCATAGATGGTACTGAGGGAGATTCTTATAATTATATAGGTTCATATGATAATGGTGGAACGTGGGCATTACGCCCCATATCTGGTATATTCTCATATTACCACAACGCTGGGGCTGGTTCAGCAGCTAGTCCCGCCTTTACTTTTTACTCTGATGGGTCTAACAGTGACTACGATACTGGGATGTACTCAGGCGGCGCAAACGTAATAGGGTTTGCTACTGGCGGTACTGCTAGATGGTCAATAGGTACAGGCGGTGATCTAGTACCTGCTGTTGATGGTTCTGGGGGGTCAGGGTATAACATAGGGTCAGGAAGCTATGAAGTCGATACATTTTATGGTTATTCAATATACTTCTCTAATTCATCGGCCGCCACAGGTACAGATTTAATTATAACTGCGGGGGGTCGGATAGCGAAAAAACTTAGTTCTATACAGTATAAAGATAATGTAAAAGAGTTAGTATACGATTCTTCAAAACTTGACAAGTTAAGACCCGTGAGTTATAGTTATAAACTAGATAATGTCCCAGATATTGGCTTAATTGCCGAAGAAGTTGATGAAGTTTATCCAGAGTTAATTAATTACGATAAAGAGGGTAAGGCTGAATCAATAAAATATCATGGTTTATCAGTTATGTTGTTAGATGAAGTTACTAAATTACGTAAAGAAATTAAAGAATTAAAGGAGACAAACTAATGCCAGATGTAACAGTATCGTTTACAGACGCACAATGGGCTAGGGTTGTTGCTGCATCTTCATTTATTATTAGAACAGACGAAGGGACGGTCGATGCTGCTAAATTAGCAGCTAAGTGGAAAGCCTTAGAAACTGGTAACGTCAAAGCTTACGAAGAAAGTCTACTCTCCACAGATGACTTCTAATGAAGAATAAAAATAAGGTCGTTCGTTTGAAGGAACGTGACCCTTTTATGTCAACTTCAAAAATTGCTTCATTGGTAGGTACGACTCGACAGAACGTACATAATATGTTATCTCGTAGAGGGTATATAACTAAGGCTCCTCGTCTCCGACCTATTCCTAGATGTAGGATATGTGGAGAACAAGTACAAGATGCCAGAAGATGGCATTCAGAAGAGTGTAAATTTGCATTTAAATACTTGCAAGTTACGTGTAGTTGGTGTAAAATTAGCTTTTATAGGCACAGGGATGCAATTATTAGAGGTCATAAAGAACGTTATAAAGGAATATATTGTTCTAAGGATCATTTCTATACTGCTAGGCGTAATAAAGAGGTAGCTATTGATAATAAACGACGAATTAATCAAGCAGTGGGAGCCTAAGGTACAACGTTTCGTAAACAACACGTACATCCCCGGCTTTGATAGAGAAGATTTAGCCCAAGAACTTAGAATAGTAATCATAAAAGCTGCTGAAAAATTTGATGTAAGCAAGAAAACAAGTTTCCATACCTATCTTCATACAAGTATGGTAAATACTATACGTACATTACATACTAAAAGTGCTCGAAGACCCAGATATATGGTGAGCTTAGGCGTTTCTGAAAATTTTGACTCAGGTGATGGGGAGTTTTCTGGGCATGAGGTAGAAGATGACACTGATGACATTGAAGCCGTGCTTGATAAGATCGACCTAGAGGTGTTAGACCTCTCCAATGAGGAATCCGACTATCTTGTTAAACGACTTACCGGATTCTCTAATACTGAAATTGGCAAAGGTATTAATGGAGTATCCTTGTATAAGATCAAAAGGGCACTAAAAGAAAAGTTCAATAATTATTATGGCTCCCTCGAATAAACAACTTACATCTAAAGATATTTTTGATTTGTATAAAGGGTGGTATGAAGAGAAATTCGATATTGAGTACACCCCCCACGGATTTATCGGTAACGAACTAAGCGCCATCAAAAAGGTGGTTGAGGGCGAAGGACTATACAAGACCCTGTGCGGGCTGTATGTCGGTCTGAGGGACAGCCAACGGCAAATTAAAGCCACTTATATAATGAAGGGCCACTGGAATTACTTACCTAATGTACAACGCCCCGATCTGTATTACCTAGTTTTGACAAAAGGGACTCCCGATGATAAGCTTACTTGGAGACGTCTTATGCATGTAGAGAACAAGTGGTTCCCTACCGCAGATGACGCCATAACTCAAAATGAGTTAATTATGCGATTGGAGAAATCCCTAAATGTCAAAACTAAACTCGCGAACTCCCCGCCAAAAAAGAAGGCGTCAGGGAAAAAGGGGTCCGGTACAACGTAATAACATTTCAGATATAACGTTACCCCCTCAGGATAAAGTACGTTTATTGTGTCATCTTCAAGGCGAAACACCTCAATCCCAAGAACTGTGGGATCACGGGGTTTTCAGCGGTGTCCGTGAGGCACAGACTTACAGCTTAAATTATGTAGTGACAAGCCCCGCAAAATTTCGTATTATAAATAGTGCAGGACGAGAAGTATATGTAGTTGAGAGGACCCCCAATGGATAGTGAAAGTTTTAGCTTTGTAGAATCAGCGCTGGTTTTTGGGCTTTTAGAAGACCAGAACTTTAAGAAATTCAATCACCCACTGAGTCAGTTTGTAGTCCATAAAGACGCTGTAGAGTGGTCAATGAAATTTAGAGATGAATTTAAAGAGTCCGTGGATAACGGGGCACTCCTAGAAAAGTACCCCTCCTTACGTACTGATGCCAGAGATACTAATTTTGATTACGCACAACAAGAATTCAAGAAACAAGTTTTATTTAGGCAGGTGATTAAATCCTTTGCCGACAATAAAAACCTACTTTCGTCTAATCCGAAATCGGCTTTAACTTCTATAGTTAACTCTCTAGCAGATGTTGAGGTAGGTTACGATGAAGACGTCTCTCAATATGACGATGGAGAAATACATAGGCTTGCAGAGTATGAAGATAGAGTAGAGAAGCGTACCCTTGGAGAGGGTATGATAGGCATACGTACACCATTTAGAACCATAAATGCTACCGGAATGGGGTGGCAACCCGGAGAGTTGGTGTCATTCTTTGCAAGACCCACGGTGGGTAAGACATGGTTATGTGTAAAAATTGCCTGTGAAGCTGCCCTTCAGGGTAAGAAAACCCTACTAATTTCCCCTGAGATGCCTAAGCAATCAATAGGAATGAGAGTAGATGTAGTAATGTCAAACATGATGGGTATAAAGTTATCCCACCATGCGATTCGAACAGGTTCACAAATGGACGTAGATGTGTATAAGAAATTTTTACAGAGTAATAACCGAAAGAACCTTATGATAAGTGACAGTATCTCAGGAGAGGATAGTATATCTATGTCTGGAATTTCGGGACTTATACGTAAGTATCACCCAGATATCTGTGTCATTGATGGTGTGTACCTAGTTTCTACTGCCATTTCGGACCGTGCTGCATGGGAACAAAGTCATAGCTTATTCTATGGTTTGAAGAATTTTGCACTATCTAACAATATGACTATTGTAGCTGCTACACAAGCCACCCGTGAAGCTGGGGCTAACTTGTTCCAACCCCCGGGTCCGAATCAAGTTGCATTTGGGGACGCTCTTATTCGAGCCAGTGATGTGGCGTTGTCAATGTGCCTAGTCGAAAATTTCCCCCAACTAAGGGATGTGCAGTTCCAGAAGTTTCGAGATGGGGTTTTAGGTTCTGACCTAGCCACTTTGAAGTGGGACGTCAATCAGGGTCTAATCACCGAGACAGATATGGCAGCAATTTAGCTATGGCTAACTGGCAGGAGTTAATGATAAAGGCAGGGTTCAATGTGCCTCACGGGGAATCTCAGATGTTATGCCCGTTCCACAGAGATTCTCATGATTCGTTCTCAGTAAATACTGTTAAAGGTAAATGGATTTGTTACGCAGGGTGTGGCGGAGGAGACTTAAAATACTTTTTTAAAAAATACTTGCAGATGGATGACAAGTCCGTAGATGAGTATATAGGTAATTCTGCGTATGTAGTTGATATAAATGTACTTGATGACTTGATTTGGAAGGTTGACCCAGACGAGGCTAACCGAGAGATGTCATTTGACTTCAATCAATCCTTTGTACCGGATTGGATATTTAACAGAGGTTTCACAGTAGATACCTTAAAAAGGTTCTCTTGTGGGATAACAGCGCAAAACGGGTTAGCCGTACCCGTTCTAGACAAGGATAACGTTAATGTGGGTCACCTAATTCGTAGGGTAGATGGCGGGCAACCAAAATATGTATATGCTACAGGGTTTAAAAAATCCAGAGTTTTATTCGGGCAACCCCTACTTCGGGGCACCAATATGGTATGTATAACTGAGGGGTCGCTAGACGCCATGTGGTTAGACCAAATGGGGTACAACGCTGTAGCATTGCTAGGAGCCAGTATATCTGGGACTCAGGCGCAATTGCTAAAGGATTTGCCAATTGGTGAAATCGTGTTATGCTTAGATAACGATGAGGCTGGAAGAATAGGAACAAGACATTGTTTGACAAAGCTTTCACCCACATGTAGAATTAGTTATATAGAGTTACCAGAAGGTAACAAGGATATTCAGGAAATTTCTGATAAAAGGCTAATAGATCAAATTATTAGCAACAGGAACTACTGGTAAGGAGATAATAATGCCGGGAATTGGTGAAATGAGAAATAACCGCCGTACAGGTGGAGATGGGGGAGGAAGTCGTCGAGAGCAGTTTTGGCTGGAAGACAGTCAAGTATTTTTGACTTCAGTAGCATATGGACAAGACGATGACCCATATATGGATAGTTTCTGGGTTCACACCTTTCAGCAAACTGATGGGAGTGGAAGCTGGACTAAAGTTCTTGCGGATAAAGACGGTCCGCTTCGCCCCATACCTGAAGGCAACAGACCCTCATACCGTTTTGGATTTTGGGCGTACATACATAATGTAGCACATTCCGTAAAGAAGAATGAGGCTTGGAACGAGGTCTTTTTACCAGACGGTAAGACCAAACGTTATGTTGAGGAAGTCGGGGATTTCAGGTTCTGCATATTGCCCTTTGGTAGAGACGATCAATACTATAACGATCTTGTAGATGTCTATAATGATTGGGGTGGTGATCTTACGAAGGGTGTCATCAAAGTTACGCGTCGTGGGGCAGGAAGAAATACCAACTACTCTATTGCCGCACAATCTTTGTTAGAGCTTAAAATTCCTGAAGATAGGTTAGCTACAGTAAGCGACCTCCCGTCAGCATGGGATTATATGATGGATAACTATGGTGTAGGACAGTCATCCGAAACGGGTGATGTCCCAACCAGTGCCGTGAGTATTGATGGCTCTCAAGGGGAAGCTAACGAAAACGAGGTTGTTGAAAAACTTCCTTGGGAGTAGAGGGCTTAAAGGGGGTGGGTAACCACCCCCTATTGGTTTATAGGAAATGAGGCTAGATAATATGGGTAAGAAAAATATGGATAGGGCCGCCAGACGACGAGAGATGAGAGAACGTAGTAAACCAGAGTATGCCCGAAAAGTGGGATACCTAGAAGCTTACCCAAATGATGATAATCCTAAAGATAGGGTGGGTGGCGTATACCGACCTCGTTGGATTTTGAAACATAACATGAACGCTGAATGGGTAAACGGAGTGGGAAACACAGAGTTCCACAATCGCTCCGACCGAAGGCGTCGATGAGCCTTGTCAGTAGTAACAACAAAGGACCAATTTGAAGATGCATTGTCGGTGCTTACTGGTAGCAACGAGGATTTATTTGTAGACGTAGAGACAAACGGCCTTGATAGCTTTGGCACACATCAGAACTGTGGAATTGGTGTCGGTACTATGGAAGGTAAGACTTTTTACTTTCCGTTTCGACATAAACCCCTCGGCTCTAACTTACCGTTAGAGTATTTGCCAAACCTCATTTCCGTATTGAATAACGCCAAGAGAATATATGCCTATAACCTAAAATTTGACGCCGCCTTTTTAGAGAAGGATGGATTCTCTGTTGAAGATAAGGTACTCATTGATGTACTTGTCATGGTGCGCCTAACCGAGCACTCTAATGTGGGTAAGTTAGGTCTTACTCCATCTATTATACGTAGATACGGAATAGATTCAGGTGCGTATGACATAGAAACAAAAGCTGTTATAACAAAAAATGGATGGGGAGAAGACTTTTCCCTAGCCCCTCCGTCTATCTTAGGCCCGTATTGCGAGAAGGATGTTTACTGGACGTGGAGACTATACGTTGATTGTCTAGATGAAATACGAGATACCAAACAGATGGGTATCTGGTCGCTAATGTTAGAGTCAACTAAGGCTTTATTAGAAATAGAGCGACCGGGAATTAACGTAGACGTGGAATTAGCCCAAGAACTAAAGTTACGTATAGAAACTCGTATGGAAGAGATTCAGGCGATTCTTTTTGAAGATGCTGAAAAAGAGTTTAATATTAATTCCGGTCCTGATATTAGTAAAATAATGAATCCTAGGGGTCTTCATTCTCCTGTGCTTACGCCAAAGTGTAAGAACGGGGATTGTTCGCACCAATCTTTAGGAGAGCCTCATACAGAATCTTGGGCAGAAGATGCTTTAGTTCAGATAGACTCCCCATTTACAGGGCTGGTAAAGCAGTACAGAACGTTATCTAAGTTGAAAAATACCTACCTAGAGCCGTATCTACACGACTCAACGATACACTCTACGTTTTCTAATTGGCAAGCTGGTACAGGTAGGCTATCGTCGCTTAATCCTAACCTGCAAAATATACCGGCGAGTGTTACTTATATTACAGAAAAGAAGTTGGAAACCCCCGAGGACTTTAATGTGGTAAGGGAACGTGTAAAGGCGGTTGCCTTGAACAAGGGCAAGATTGAAAAGCTTCCCACGTTATCAGATGCCACCTTACAGGCGTGGTCATATTTAGGCGGGGATAAGATGATCGGGGAGGGGGGCGAATGTCATGTTAGGCAACTCATAACTCCCCGACCGGGCTACAAGCTGGTTTCTATGGATTACTCTCAGATGGAAGTACGTATGCTTTTGTATTACCTAAATACTACTGAAGCCACTGCTTTATTGAATAAACCTAATGTGGACTTTCATTCAGAAAATGCAGTTATTGCGTATGGGATTGATCAAGAACATCCAGATTTCTCGTTTTATCGACAACTTGTAAAGACCATCACCTTTGGGGTTCTTTATGGTATGGGAGAGAAGAAGCTGGCTATGACATTACAGATAGCCAGAACAAAGGCAAGGGAATACAAGAACAACTTCATAGAACGCATGCCGGGGTTCAAAGCGTTCAAGACTAATGTAGAACGATCTATTGAGCGTACTGGCACAGTGAGGAATAAATATGGGCGTTTATACCAGATAAATAAGGATAATGCGTATAAGGGCATCAATTTTTTGATTCAAGGGACTTCCGCAGAAGTAGTGACTGAACGCTTCATTGAATGTGTCAAGTACCTGAAAGATAAACCGTCAAGGCTACTTATCCAAGTTCACGATGAGTTGGTCTTTGAAATACATGAGAGTGAATACCATGAGGTCGTGGGCGACCTAAAGGATATCATGGAACAAAACTCATTGGGTTTGACACTACAAGTAGATATAGAAGTGGCTAATCCGTCATGGGCAGAAAAGGTGGAATACGCCCCGCAGAGTATTGACGAACCCACTACGAATTTGCTACAATTTATAGAGTAATTACTCACAAGGAAGGAGTGCATGATGAAAGTATCACAGAACATGGCTTTTACAGTTAATCTGGGCAACTATCAATCTGCAAAAGTAGAAGTCGGTATTCATGATATTGATACCGATGGAGACGTGGAAAAACAAATAGCTGAAGCAAAAGAGACCTTTGACAAGGTTTTCATAGAGGTTTACAAGAAGGTTCAGCAAGAAGTGTCTTACATAATGAAAGAGCAGGAATAAAATATGGCAGTAAATGAAATGACAAGAGCCACAGTATTACAGGCTGTGCTAGCAGAACGAGAACGACAGGATGGTAAGTGGGGTGATCAGACCCAAAATTCCGATGAACAGTGGACAGTTATCCTCACTGAAGAATTAGGAGAGGTAGCTAGAGAGGTGTATGAAAAACGAAGTGCTGGTATGTTTGAAGAAGTTATACAATGTGCAGCAGTGTGCATGGCATGGGGAGAAGCATATTTGAATAGGAATTCCATTGCCGAAGCGTAAATCAATCACTAAAGTCCCAAACTCTGATCAATTATTCAAAGGATTACTTGATGACAAGGAATTAGGTTTTCTCGCAGGAGACGATCAATTCTTTACTTATGACCGTATCCCCTTTGGAATCCCTCAGCTAGATAAGATTACAAACGGGGGAATACCCGCTAAGAAAATGTTCCTTATGTTTGGGGGGTGGTCATCAGGTAAAAGTTACTTGATGCTATGTTTAATCAGACAGGTGCAACAACGTGGTGGCACAGCAGCGGTTATTGACACAGAACTATCATGGGACGCTGAGTGGGCTAGTGTGAATAAGGTAGACCCCAGTAAAGTTCTAGTACTTCCTGCACTCAATGCAGAGCAAGCGTATGAAGGAATATACGCATGTTTAAAGGCAGGGATTACGTTGGTAGGAGTAGATAGTATTGCAGGACTCATACCTACATCCATAACAGAAGATGATGATATATTTAACTATAACCCTATGGCGTGGCAAGCACGTTCATGGAATCAAGCTATAGTTAGATTTTTCCCGATGCTTCGTTATGGGTCAACCCTAGTAGCCATCAATCAGGTTAGAGGTAGTATGGGACCTGTATCAGCCATAGAAACCATGCCGGGTGGTAAAGGACAGCAGTTCTTTGCTCACGGTGTGCTTGAGACCCGTAGAGGGGCTTACATCAAAGAAGGACAGCATCGGGTAGGTTTTGATATCAATGCGTCTTTACTGAAAGATAAGTTCGGTGGAGAGCGTTGGGAGCAGGTGGACATACCCTTTAGGTTAGAAGGCGGGATAGATGAAGTAGAGACTTACCTCAAAGAAGCGTTGAACGCAGGACTAATCACTAATAAAGGAGCGTGGTATTATAGCGACTATTTTGCTACGGATTCCATACAGGGTTGGGCTAATGTAAGAGATTACTTCAATCTCGATACAGATGCATTTGGGTCTATCAGACTTGCCCTACCGTAACCACACCCCACAAGAAAAGCTAGTTAGGAAGGTACTAGAGGAAAATGGCTTGTTGTATCAGTATCAAGTGGATATAGGGCAATACACCGTAGACTTCTATTTACCGGAACTGGAAGTGATTGTGGAGGCTGATGGAGTTTTTGGGCATCTAAAGAAAAGGGATAAGCAGCGTGATTCTATGTTAGCTGCAATGGGATATCAAAAAGTTTGGCATCTCAAGGAAACGACTATATCAGGACTCAGGGATGAGTTCAACGTACTTATGGAAAGTGCGAAGGAGTATTATGCCGGGACTGGGACAGATAGAGACGAACAGCCTTCCTAAAAAGGGTAAGGTACACAAGAGTCAGATACTTACAAGGGCGCTAAATAAGGTCATAGGTTACACATCACGAGCCAGTAGACCTAAGTTCTTCTACCCCTCTGCATTAAAGCTAGAGTGTAAGAAATCGCTATGGTATCACTACTGGGGAGTAGACTCAAAAGGAGACCCACTACCCCTTCAGGAGATTGATCCTTTGTTAGCTAGAGTGTTTTCTACAGGAAATTCTTTTGAGGACAGGTTCATAAAGTATTTGAAATCTGCCAAGTTATACCTAGCCGACGAAAAAAGTTTCTTAGTTACTTCCCCTATTCCGGTTTCCGGTAGAATAGACTTTGTTATTAATTTCAAGGAAAAGAATTGGATAGTGGAGTTAAAAACTATCAACTCTAAGGGGTTTGATAAGTTAAAAGCTCCGAAGCCTGAGCATATAATGCAGGTTCAATGTTATTTAAACAACACTGAATACGAGGAGGCTTTTATAGTTTACGAGAATAAAGACAACCAAACTTGGAAAGAGTATAGATTAGAGCGTGACACCGATTTGTGGGGGAAGATGGTAGAGATGTGTCAAGCAGTTATGTCTGAAGAAGTCTTACCGGAAGACTGGAAATGTACCGGACCCCCATGGTGTGTATGCAAAGGAGTTGACCAATGAAAAAACGATGGAACGCAGCGGATGCCCTAACTAAAGCTAAATCCTACATGGATACTTTAGAGATACCTGAGTTTGTAACTGGGTTTGAGTCGGGGGACTACAAGGCTCCCACCTTCAAAGATTTGATTACAGCTACTCCTGACCAGATTGGCAAGTATCTCATTTACTTTGGGGCGTACAGAGCCTTACTTGAGCAACATGTGGCTGACTTAGAATCACGGAAGGGGGCTATGACTGCCCACTTTGATGAAATCTACAACGTAATGTCCTTTGAACTCTTAAAAGAATATGACATGAAAGGGGAGAAACGCCCCACCAAGGAGTCTACAAGAGGAGAAATCTTCCTAAAGAACGACGACCTAGGTGATTTGCGTCGTAATATCATTGAGATTGAAGCAATGTATCAACAGGCTTTAGGGCGATTGAAACTGTACACTTCCGCAGTGGCGACCATATCTAGAGTGATTACTGTACGAACTGGCGGATTTGATTCTGACAGACGGGAAAGAAACTAATGCATACACTTGGGATAGACACATCAAGTAAAGCAATTCACATGGTACTCTTAGGAGAAAATGAGGAGGTGTTACAGCAGGTAAAATGTAGTAGTAAGAAGAAGTTAGCAGAAGATAGGTTTTATGAAATAGTTGATGAATTTTACGCTCAACTTAGTATAATACCTATAGATACGGCGGGAATAGAGTCCGCTATATACATTCAAAATGCCAAAGCTACTATCGCTATTGCGTCCGTAGCAGCTACTTGTAAGTATGCACTCTATAGGTCGGGTATTCCATTCTCCGCCGTTGACAATAATACATGGAAAAAGAAGGTCATTGGAAAAGGAAACGCCAAGAAACCCGACATATTGGAATTTGCTGAGAATAAGTGGGGTAAGATTTTCCCCGAACAGGATTTCGCTGACGCAGCGTGTATAGCTTTATGGGCTAAGGAGACAGAATTAGATGACAATGCA
>Ga0098035_1001498_pt1 | contig 11244 bp, 12 predicted proteins | sample 3_EtaG_FD_75046 | JGI IMG/M metagenome (GOLD analysis project Ga0098035, IMG submission 75046) | Marine viral communities from the Subarctic Pacific Ocean - 3_ETSP_OMZ_AT15126 metaG | ecosystem: Environmental > Aquatic > Marine > Oceanic | place: Pacific Ocean | collected 2015-01-07
CAAAATGGCTACTGCTGAAATGATCGCCGAAACGCCTGTCGCCGCCGAGGTGGCGGAACTGATTGCGCGCTCGCGCGCAGCCCAGGCGCAGATCGAAAATGCGACCCAGGAACAGGTCGACCACTGGATCCGGGGCATGGTCTATGCCGTGTGCAAGCCGGGTCTGGCCGAGGAGATCGCCCAGGAAACGGTCGATGAGACGCAGCTCGGCAACTACGAAGGCAAGTTCAAGAAGATCTTCGTGAAGACCCGCGCCACGCTGATGGATATCATCGACGACAAGTCGGTGGGCGTGATCGAGGAAGATCGCGAGCGCAACATCGTCAAGATCGCCAAGCCGGTCGGCGTGATCGGTGCGCTTTCGCCCTCGACCAATCCGGAAGCGACCCCGGTCATCAAGGCGATCAGCGCGGTCAAGGGCCGCAACTCGATCATCATCTGCCCGCACCCGCGTGCCAAGCTGATCAACGCGAAGATCTGCAACCTGATGCGCGAAGCGCTGGTCAAGATGGGCGCGCCGGCGGACCTCGTGATCCCGATCGAGCAGCCTTCGGTCGAAAAGACCAACGAAGTGATGAAGCAGTGCGACCGCATCCTTGCCACCGGCGGTTCGGCCATGGTGACCGCGGCCTACAGCTCGGGCACTCCGGCGCTCGGCGTGGGCGTCGGCAATGCCGTGATCACCGTCGACGAGACGGCAGATCTCGACGATGCGGCTGAGAAGATCCTGATCTCCAAGACCCTCGACTATGCAGCCTCCTGTTCGTCGGACAACTCGGTGATCCTGCTCGATGCCATCTACGACAAGATGCTCGCCAAGCTGCAGGAGAAGGGGGGGCTCGTCCTCGACAACGAGCAGAAGGGCAAGCTGCAGAAGGCGATCTGGGAAGACGGCGAGCACATCAACGCCAAGGTCGTGGCGCAGTCGCCGCAGTTCATCGCCAATTATGCCGGCTTCGAGATCCCCGAGGCGACCAAGTTCTTCATCGTGCCCGAAACCGGCGCAGGCAAGGACCATCCCTTCTCGGGCGAGAAGATGACCGTGACCATGGCGCTCTACCGCGCCAGGGACATCGACGAGGCGATTGCGCTGACCAACGCCATCCAGGCCTACCAGGGCCAGGGGCACTCCTGCGGGATCTACTCCAGTTCGGACGAGAACATCATGAAGCTGGCCAAGGGCACGCGGACCAGCCGCGTCATGGTCAACCAGCCGCAGGCGGCATCGAACTCGGGCAACCTGTGGAACGGCATGCGGCAGACCTTCTCGCTGGGCTGCGGCTCGTGGGGCGGCAACGGCACCAACAACAACGTGACCTGGCGCGATCTCATCAATGAGACCTGGGTCTCCAAGCCCCTCGAGCAGACCAAGACAATCCCGTCGGACGAGGAACTGTTCGGCAAGGACATCATCGAGACGATCGGCTGACACTTTTGCGGCAACCGTACGGGATCGGGGCGCGTTCCCGGTCCTGTACGAACCGTCTGAGGAGCATACCGATGAGCAAGACTTCCCTGATTTGCGCTGCCGCCCTTGCCATGGCACTGGCCGCCTGTTCCCAGGAGCAGCCGGCGCCGGCGCCGAGCGAGACGGCCACGCAGGTTGCAGTCGCGGAAGAGATGAAGATTCCCGAGGTGCTGCGCGGGCGCTGGGGTCTCGTACCTGCCGATTGCACCAGCACGGCAGGGGATGCAAAGGGCCTGATGACCGTCGGCGAGGACAACCTCAAGTTCTACGAATCGGCCGCGGAACTGGGGCCCATCAAGGAAGTCGGCGACGACAGCATCAGCGCTTCCTATCAATTCACCGGAGAGGGCCAGAGCTGGATCCGCGAAGTGGCCTTGTCGACCCCCGATGGCGGCAAGACTCTCGTTCGCGAGGATACCGGACCGGACGCCTCACCCGAACCGCTTACCTACAAGAAATGCCCATGAGGGCAGCCCGGGTGAACCGGGCCCAGATGACGATACCGAGGGGCTGACATGACTGACCAGTTTGGGTTGACTGAGGATCAGGTCGCGATCCAGGAAACCGCGCGCAAGTTCACCGCCGACATGATCACGCCCTTCGCGGCGGAGTGGGACGAAAAGCACCACTATCCTGTCGACGTGTGGAAGGCGGCCGGTGAGCTTGGCTTCGGCGGCATCTACGTGTCGGAAGAAGGCGGCGGCATCGGTCTCGGCCGCCTCGACGCGGCCCTGATCATGGAAGCCATGGCCTATGGCTGCCCGGCGACTTCGGCCTACATCTCCATCCACAACATGTGCGCATGGATGGTCGACAGCTTCGCCGACCAGCAGCTCAAGGACCGCTACCTGCCCGATCTGGTGGCGATGGAGAAGATCTCCTCTTATTGCCTGACCGAGCCCGGGTCGGGGTCCGACGCTGCGGCTTTGAAGACTTCGGCGCGCCTCGACGGCGATCACTATGTCCTCAACGGCACAAAGCAGTTCATCTCGGGCGGCGGCGTCAATGACGTCTATCTCGTCATGGCGCGCACGAGCGATCACAAGTCCCGCGGGATTTCGTGCTTCCTCGTCGAGAAGGACACGCCGGGCGTCAGCTTCGGAGCGCCCGAAAAGAAGCTGGGCTGGAACGCTTCGCCCACCGCGCAGGTGGTCTTCGAGGATGCACGAATCCCGGCCGAGAACCGCGTGGGCGCTGAAGGCGATGGCTTCAAGTTCGCCATGGCCGGGCTCGACGGCGGGCGCCTGAACATCGGGGCCTGTTCGCTGGGCGGGGCGCAGCGCTGCCTCGACGAGGCGATCCAGTACGTTCAGGAGCGCAAGCAGTTCGACCAGTCAATTGGGGAGTTCCAGAATACCCAGTTCACGCTCGCACAGATGGCCGCCGATCTCGAGGCCGCCCGAGCGCTGCTCTACCGGGCGGCGGTAAAAGTCACGGCCAAGACGGCCGACAAGACGCGCTTTGCAGCCATGGCCAAGATGATCGCCAGCGATACCGGCTCTTCGGTCGTCGACCGCGCCTTGCAGCTGTTCGGCGGCTACGGTTATCTCAAGGACTATCCCATCGAGCGCTTCTGGCGCGATCTTCGCGTGCATCGCATCCTGGAAGGCACCAATGAAGTGATGCGCATGATCATCGGACGGGACCTGCTCAAGTGATGACGGACGAACTGATTATCCGGCACGATGGCGTCGCCGGTCACATATCCCTCAATCGCCCCAAGGCGATCCATGCCCTGACGCTCGACATGTGCCGGGGCATGTCCTCGGCGCTGGCCGACTGGGCGGATGACGACAATATCGGCGCGATCATGATCGATCACAGCGAAGGCAGGGGCTTCTGCTCGGGCGGCGACATCAACCTGCTGCGCAAGTCTGCCCTTAACGACGGCGGCATTTCGGGGCGGCGGTTCTTCTACGAGGAATACCAGCTCAACAACCAGATCTTCAGTTACGCCAAGCCGATCGTCGCCTTCATGGATGGCATCACGATGGGCGGGGGCGTGGGCATCTCGCAGCCGGCGCGCTTCCGCGTCGCGACCGAGAACACTCGCTTCGCCATGCCCGAGACTGGCATCGGCCTGTTCCCCGACGTGGGCGGGGGCTGGTTCCTCTCGCGCCTGGAAGGGCGCATTGGCCAGTTCCTCGCGGTGACCGGCGCGCGCCTGAAGGGCGAGGACTGCCTCTGGGCTGGCCTTGCCACCCACTATCTGCCCAGCGATGCGCTGGAAGAAGCCAAGCGCCGCATCGCCGCCGGGCACGAGATCGCCAATGTGCTCAGCGCCCTCTCGGTCTCGCCGCCGGCCTCTCAGCTTGCCGCCGACGAAGCCTTCATCCGCAAGCACTTCGCCTTCGATACCCTGGAAGAGATCCTGGCCTCGCTGGAAAGCGACGACAGCGAATGGGCGGCCAAGGAATTGGCCGCGCTCAGGACCAAGAGCCCGCAGTCCTGCAAGGTCTCGCTGCGCCAGTTGGCCGAATCGCTCAAGCTTTCGACCTTCACCCAGAACATGGCGATGGAATACCGCATCGGTTCGCGGGTCCTGACGCTGCCCGATTTTGCCGAAGGCGTGCGTGCGGTGATTGTCGACAAGGACAACGAGCCTAAATGGAACCCGGCGACGCCTGCCGGTGTGACCGAAGCGATGCTGGACGCGATCTTCGCGCCGCTCCCCACTGAAGAGGAATGGAAGCCTTTATGAGCTACGAAACGATCCTGGTCGAACAGAAGGGTGCAGTCACCCTGATCACGCTGAACCGCCCGAAGGCGCTCAATGCTCTCAACTCCCAGGTCCTGTCGGAGCTGATCGATGCTTTCGCCGCATACGAAGCCGATGCCTCGCAGCTGTGCGCGGTCATCACCGGTTCGGGCGACAAGGCATTCGCAGCAGGCGCCGACATCAAGGAGATGTCCGACAAGCCGAGCGCGGAGTTCTATTCGGAGGACTTCTTCGCCGGCTGGACGGCGCAGATCGTCAAGACTACCCGCAAGCCCTGGATTGCGGCGGTCAATGGCTTCGCACTGGGCGGCGGCTGCGAACTGGCGATGATGGCAGACTTCATTATCGCGTCGGAAAACGCCAAGTTCGGCCAGCCCGAGATCAAGCTCGGCGTCGCGCCCGGCATGGGCGGATCGCAGCGCCTGACCCGCGCCGTGGGCAAGTCCAAGGCAATGGACATGTGCCTCACGGGGCGCATGATGGATGCCGCCGAAGCGGAGCGTTCGGGCCTTGTGAGCCAGGTGGTCCCCGCCGACCAGTTGCTCGACGTCGCTATGAAGTCGGCCCAGGCCATCGCCTCGATGCCGCCACTCGCCGCAATGATGAACAAGGAAATGGTCAACATCGCGTTCGAGACGACCCTCGATACCGGGCTCGTCATGGAACGCCGCATGTTCCAGGTCCTCACCGCGACCGAGGACAAGGCCGAAGGCATGGCCGCATTTGTCGAGAAGCGGCCGGGCGTCTGGAAGGGCAAGTAAGTCCGATCGGCCATTGGGAAAGAGGCGTGCGGACCAGCACTCTGGCTAGCTGTCCGCGCGGCCTTCCGGCGCTAGATGCCGGGACGTGCAGTTTTGGGAGCATGACATGAAGATCGCATTCATCGGCCTTGGCAACATGGGCGGCGGCATGGCCGCCAACCTCGTCAAGGCGGGCCACGAAGTCCACGCCTTCGACTTGTCCGAGGAGGCGCTGGCCAAGGCGGCAGAGCATGGCTGCGCGACCTATTCGGCGGTTCCCGAGGCCGTCGCCGGTGTCGATGCGGTCGTCACGATGCTTCCCAACGGCGCGATCGTGAAGGGCGTCTATACCAAGGACGTGATCGGCAAGGCCCCTGAAGGCGCACTGTTCCTCGACTGTTCGACTATCGATCTTGCCACTGCCCGTGAAGTCGCCGGCCTCGCCGAGGCGGCGGGCTACCAGATGGTCGATGCGCCGGTGTCGGGCGGTATCGCGGCGGCTAACGGCGGCACGCTCACGTTCATGGTCGGCGGCAGCGATGCGGCATTCGAGAAGGCGAAGACCGTTCTTGATCCGATGGCCAAGGCGGTGATCCATGCCGGTGCGATCGGCAGCGGGCAGGTTGCCAAGATGTGCAACAACATGCTGCTCGCGATCCACATGATCGGCACCTGCGAGGCGCTTGCCCTGGCCGAGAAGGCGGGGCTCGATCCGCAGAAGTTCTATGAGATTAGCTCGAAGTCGACGGGCTACAACTGGTCGCTCAACGACTATACCCCCGCGCCCGGCGTCGGGGCGACGAGTCCGGCCGACAACGGCTATCAGGGCGGCTTCGCTTCGGCCCTGATGCTCAAGGACCTGCGCCTTGCGATGGAAGGCGCACAGACCGCGGGGGCCAGCGTCCCCATGGGCGAGCACGCCAAGGCGATCTACGAGGCTTTCGTGGAAGCCGGAAACGGCGGCAAGGACTTCGGCGCCATCTTCACGACGCTTTGACCTGACTTATTTCGCCTGCCGCCGCTCGATTTCGAAACGCGGCAGGCGCATGCCCTTGGTGCGGCTGGTAAGGTGGAATTGCCGGCACAGTTCGCAGCGATAGGGGCGCAGTGGGAAGGGTGCCTTCTCGGCCACGCGCAGCGCTTCCTCCTCGTTGGAGTAGCGGGCCTTGCGCCGGCAAATGCCCAGGCGAGTGCGCACCGCGATCAGCCCAGCAGTTTCGGGCCGAGCAGCGAGAGGATCTTCACGTCGATGGCATAGCCATCCTCGCGATAAGCGGCGATGGCCTGTTCGATGCCCGGCAGCGGCACGCGGTGGACGACGATGTCCTCGCTGTCGACGCCGCCGCCTTCACCGACCTTGACCAGATCGTGCGCGCGAAACAGCGTGAAGCTTTCGCTCACCATGCCGGGTGACGAGAAGAACTCGCCGACCTTCTCCATGCGGCCCGCACGATAGCCGGTTTCCTCTTCCAGTTCGCGGGCAGCGGCAACGGAAGGATCTTCGCCCTCGTGTTCGTCATGATCGCCGACGAGACCGGCGGGAAGCTCGATGCAACGCCGGCCGAGGGGAACGCGGTACTGGTCGACGAGGATGACGTGATCGTCTTCGTCGACGGCCAGGATCACGGCCGCATGGATGCCGCGGGCGCGTCCGACATATTCCCAGCGGCCGCGGCGCTTGGTGGTGAAGAAGCGCCCCTCCCACATGATCTCTTCGGGGGCATCGGCATCTGCAGTCATACTTCGATCAGCCTGTCGGGGATTTCGTTTATGTCGTCATCGGCGCGGGGGAAGTGCGGGGCCACGATCGCGCCGACCTTCTCGACCGCCGCGCACATGCCCTCGGCAATGCGGCCTTCGCGCACATGGGAGAGCATCGCGCTCATCGCCTCGCCCCAGACTTCGGGATCGACCTTGGTGGCGATCGCTTCGTCGGCGACGATCTCGGCGCGGTGTTCGCGCATGGAGAGATAGATCAGCACGCCGGTACGACCCATTGTGCGGCGTTCCGCGCCGATCCGGAAAGCGCGGATTGCGCGTTCATGCACCCGCGCGGTCTTCACCGGCGGGGGGATCAGCCAGAACTTGAGCGGCTGCCAGAACTGGATGAGCAGGACCGCGGCGAACTTGAGCGTCGCAATCCCGGCCGCCAGCGTGAATAGCGCGCGCGGGCTCCATTGGTGGCCCCAGTCGGCGATGAGCCGGTCGTAGAGGCCGATGTAGAAATCGGGCGCGATCGCCAGCGCCGAAAGCGCGAGCAGGGCCGCGAGCGCAGCCCAGGCCAGCGCGATGTCGGTATAGCCGTCGGAGCGGTCGGCCAGGATTGTCACGATCTCGCCGGCGCTCTGCAGTTCGGCCTGCGTCACGGCGGCGCTGATCTGGACGTGGTCCTGCTCGGAAAGGTAGGTGGGTGAGGGCATTTCTATCTCCGCTACCAGCTTCCGCTCGACCCGCCGCCGCCGAAGCTGCCGCCACCGCCGGAGAAACCTCCTCCGCCGCCGAAGCCACCGCCGCCGCCCCAGTGATCGTCGTCTCCGCCGAAGCCGCCCGGTAGCCAGATGAACGGCCCCATGCCGCTGCGCCGACGCCGTCCGAAGCCGCGCGCCTCGTTCGCCATCGGCATGACGATGACTGCCGTGACGACGATGATGAACACGATGACGCCGAGTGGAGGCCCGCCGCTGCTTTCGCGCTGCTCATCGGCCTGTGCGGCGATTTTCTGGGCTTCCTCGGGCGGAAGCGTGAGCTGCTTGATGATCGCGTCGGTGCCGGCCTCGATGCCGCCGGCCATGTCGCCGGCCTTGAACTTGGGCACGATCACCTTGTTGATGATGAGGAAGCTCATCCCGTCGGTCAGAACCGGCTCGAGCCCGTAGCCCACTTCGATGCGCAGCTTGCGTTCGTTGGGGGCAATGATGAGCAGGGCGCCGTTATCGTCGCCCTTCTGGCCGATGCCCCACTTGCGCCCGAGCTGGTAGCCATAATCGGCAATGTCGTATCCCTGCAGGCTAGGCAGGGTCACGACGACGAGTTGGCGCTGCGACTGCTTTTCCAGCGCGGCGAGCTTCTGCGTCAGCCGCGCTTCTTCGGCATCGGGAATGATCTGGGCGTCATCGACGACGCGGCCGGTCAGCTTGGGAAACTCCTGCGCCTCGCTCGCCTGTGGGACGAGCAGGGCGCTGAAGGCCAGCATGAGCGCGAGGGCGAGTGTCCGGGCGGTGAGCCGCAAGCGATTCACCGGATCACATCTTGCCTTCGAGGCTCGGGGCGACTTCGGCGCCCGGGGTTGCCGCCTGATAAGGCACCAGCGGATCCGCGCCGCGCAGCTTGGCGCCGATCATCGTCGGGAAGGTGCGGACCTCGGTGTTATAGTCCTGCACGGCCGCATTGTAGTCGCGCACGGAAATGCGGATGCGGTTTTCCTGGCCTTCCAGCTGGCTCTGCAGCATCTGGTAGTTGGTGATCGACTTGAGGTCCGGATAGGCCTCGAAGCTGGCGAGCAGCCGGCCCAGGTTCGCGCCGAGATTGGCCTGCGCCTGCTGGAACTGCTGCATCTTGGCCGGATCGTTGAGGTCGTCGGCATTGACCTGGATCGAGGTGGCCTTGGCGCGAGCCTCGACGACGCCTGTGAGGATCGCCTTCTCCTGCTCCGCGGCGCCCTTGGCGACGGCGGCGAGGTTCGGCACGAGATTCGCGCGCTCCTGGAACGCGGCCTGTACGTCGGCCCACTTGGCCTTCGCGGCCTCCTGCTTGGTCGGGACAGAGTTGAAGCCGCAGGCGGCCAGGCTCATCGCGGCAAGCGTCACGAGCGCAAAGCGGCCGATGCGCGAGAGCATCCCGGCCGGGGTATTCGAAGCTGACATGGTGTTCCCTACTCCTCGCCGACCGCTGCGGAAGCGGTCATCACCGGGGGAATGTAGCGGTGCACAGTGGCGGTTCAAGGACTTGACCGGCGTAATGACCGGTTGCGATGACAGGATCCTGCGAAAACCGCACCGAGGAGGTCTGGATGTTTCAGGAATTCAAGAAATTCATCGCCAAGGGCAATGTCATGGACCTGGCGGTCGGCGTCATCATCGGCGCGGCCTTCGGTGCGATCGTCAAGTCGCTGACCGACGAGGTGATCATGCCGGTAATCGGGGCCATCTTCGGCGGTGCGGACTTCTCCAACCACTTCATCCTGCTCAGCACGCCCGACGGCTATGCGGGCGCGATGGACGATTATGCCGCGCTCAAGGAAGCCGGGGCGGCGATGATCGGTTATGGCGCCTTCGTCACTGCGGTGATCAATTTCCTGATCCTTGCCTTCATCATCTTCCTGATGGTTCGCTATGTGAACCGTCTGATGGAAGCGGTTGAAAAGAAAGAGGAAGAGGCGGCGCCTGCGCCCTCGGGTCCGAGCGAGATCGAACTGCTCACCGAAATTCGCGACGAATTGAAGAAGCGCGGCTGAATGGTGGGGAACTTCGCGTTTCCCGCAGCTTGCTCACTTCACATTCACGTTTGATCGCCTATATGGGTCATTGCCGGCTTCGGTCGGCTATGACGATAAATTGCGGCGTGCAATAGGCACAGCGGACCCGGGGGCGGTACCCGGCGGCTCCACCACCAACCTCGCCAAGGCGGCGTTGATGACGGGGCCGAACTAGGATCGACGTGTGTTGAAAAGCGGTGTTTTCGTCCGGGCTGAGTAACCCGTTCAAGGCTCAAAACTCATAAGTGCCAACGACAACGAAGCACTTGCTCTCGCCGCGTAATTCTAGGGCCTAACGGCCTGAAGTTACAAAGCTAGAACGCGGTTGGACCCACCGGTCAACAGAAGCGGATTCCAGGGGTTCGGGGTGTACCTGGCAACAGAAACACCCCACTTCATGCAGATCGGATCAGGAAATTGCCCAGGGCAGCGAGGCTCGCGCGGTCAGGCCGCCTCGCGTTGGTCTTCGGGCAGGGCGAGCGGCGGCGCAGCCTGCGCGGCTTCGCCCTCTCGCTGTGCCTTTTCGTATTTCAGGCAGTCGAGGATTTTCGCGCCGGCCATGAACACCGAACCGGTGCAGGCGAGGAACAGGAGTTTGCCGCCGAATCCGGGAAACCGGGTCAGGTATACGCTGCCGCGTTCGATCGCTCCCAGCGCAAGCGCATAGATGATCATGTACGCTTCCCAGCGTGTCTTGATCACGAAGAGGCGGGCGATTTTCCTGAACATTTCGATCCTCTTTTCTCGTTTACCTCTTAGCAACCTTTGTGCCAGTCCCCGGTTTCCGGTCCTTGCGATGGTTACCGGAATCTGAAGTGTAAGTGATTCCGACGCGATCCCCAAGGCTGGAAGCCGCTGGAGGCGCAGGGCTTTACACGATAGTCCCTGTTGCCAATCGCCGGCTCATGCGTCATAGGGCAGGGCATCCTTCCCCAGGACAGTCTTGGTAATCTACAATGATCGCACGGCGCATTGGTTTCGCGCGTGCGTCCAGGAAGTGTGAGGAAAGATGACGCAAAGGGTTGAACGTTCGGGCCTCCAGATCGACGCCGGATTGGCGGATTTCGTCGAGGAGAAGGTCCTTGCGCCCATCGGGCAGGATACGGATGCTTTCTGGAGCGGCTTTGCGCAGCTGTTGGCGCGCTTTGCTCCACGCAATCGGGAACTTCTGGAAAAGCGCGACCACCTGCAGTCGCAGATCGACGCCTGGCACATGTCGCGCGCGGGCAGGCCGATCGAGCAGGGCGAGTATCAGGCCTTCCTGCAGGACATCGGCTACCTCGTGCCCGAGCCGGAAGCCTTCTCGATCGGAACCCGGAACGTCGATCCCGAGATCGCGACGATGGCCGGGCCCCAGCTCGTCGTGCCCGTGCTCAACGCCCGCTTCCTGCTCAACGCCGCCAATGCGCGCTGGGGCAGCCTCTACGATGCGTTCTACGGCACCGATGCGCTCGACGCCGCGCCGGCGCAGGGCAAGGGCTACGACCCGGTTCGCGGCGCCGCCGTCATCGCCGAGGGGCGCAAGTTCCTCGACAAGGCGCTGCCGCTGGCATCGGGAAGCTGGGCCGACGTCGACAGCCTGGAAGTCACCCTGGCCGATCCGGACCAGTGCGTCGGCGAGACCCGCAAGGGCTGCCTGTTCAAGTCCAATGGCCTGCACATCGAGATCGTCGTCGATCCCTCGAGCCAGGTCGGCGCGACTGACAAGGCCGGCATTTCCGACATCGTTCTCGAAGCGGCGTTGACCACCATTGTCGACCTTGAAGATTCGGTCGCGGCCGTCGACGCCGAGGACAAGCTCCTTGCCTATTCGAACTGGCTCGGCGTGATCCGCGGCGACCTG
>Ga0098035_1001501_pt1 | contig 11238 bp, 5 predicted proteins | sample 3_EtaG_FD_75046 | JGI IMG/M metagenome (GOLD analysis project Ga0098035, IMG submission 75046) | Marine viral communities from the Subarctic Pacific Ocean - 3_ETSP_OMZ_AT15126 metaG | ecosystem: Environmental > Aquatic > Marine > Oceanic | place: Pacific Ocean | collected 2015-01-07
AGCTTCTGCTGCTAATGTTTTAGCAGACTTTTCACTTGTACCATCAGGACTTGATCCATCAATTGCCCATGCCTTTGCTGATCCTCCACTAGCTGTTTCATCACCAGTCGCATATTCCTTAGCGGAATATTCAGATTTATGAGAAGAAGAACCAATAGCCCATTCTTTAGCACTTGCATCTGTTGCAGTACTTGATGGAGTAGAACCCGTTTCAATTGCCCAATCTTTAGCAGATCCAGCAACATTATCTACACCTGTACCACCTATGGCATAAGCTTTACTGGAAAAATCATCCGCTCCTGTAGATGCACTAACAATCCCATCAACTTTAGTTGCCCAAGCTTTAGACTCTTCAATACCTCCAGTTGCAGTTGCAACATCCAATAATAACGTCCAATTTGCTGTATCATTCTCGGTTAAATAAGAACCTGTTGAATCATGCTTAGCGGTACATATATATATATTACTCTTTGTTACGGAATCACTATCACTATTCTGTTTAACAAGATCCTTTACTACATATGCTGTTCCTGTAACCCAATCTCCTCTATAAATTCCTATATCTCCTGATACCGATATATCACCATTTTCATCAAATCCTACATATTTGTTTGCTCTTGTTGTTTTGGTTGCTGAAAGTGTTGTTGCTCTATCCTGGCGATTTTCAAAGTTAGTTCCAAGTACAGGATCATCATTGAATTCTGCAGTAGCCAATTCTTTGGCAAACTTGAATGAATAATCCTTACCATCTGCTAACTGCTGTGTCATTACAGTTATTTTATCTAGTCCTGTCTCTACATTTTCGATATCTAATGCATCATTATTGATAAAATTCTGCCCCTGCAAGTAGGGCAATGCTCTAACAATTGTAATAACATCTGAATCTACAGGAAGACTACCTGACACGAATTTAACATTCGCAGTATTATCCGATGGATCTATTGTGACAGTATAATTTGTAGTTAATGCCTTTTTAGCACCATTGACATAAACTTCTACATCACTTGTCGCATAAATAGGAGCAGGAGTATCAAATTCTGTGGATGTTGTAGCTGTCCCAGTTTGGGTATAAGATGTACGGTTGGATTCGCTAGTGATCATCGGAATGGACCTCCATGAGAGACAAAATTGGTTGGACGTAAGGCATCAATATACTGTTGTTGATCAACACCTTTGCTCCAGTTCTCAACCATCTGGGTATATCCAGGTTGCAGTGTTTCCATTACCTGATAGTGGACCAAGTAATTGTATGCTAATTCAGTATAGAACAGGTTCATGAACGGAGTCCGTTCCCTTATCATGTTCCATGCATCAGCAGCACCGTCCTGCCCAGTCGCCAGTCCCTTACCTAGCGATGCAACGTCCTTAAAGAATTCGTAATGTGGACCAAGTAGAGTTTCATCAAAGGATGAATGATGTCTACCAACCTCTTCAAGTAAAAAGTCACCAATACCTGCACCAAACCCACTTTGTACTATCGACTGTAATACTGTTTCAAGGTCATCTGGTCTTCTAGGTTCCTTTCCTTTAATCAAGTCTTTTACTGCAAGCGAAGCATATCCTACTCCAATCATTGGAGTGAGGTGTAGCAAGCTTGGAAGTCCCATTTCCCACATACGTGGCAGTACTTTCCGTCCCATTACTACTGGATGTGAACGAAATGTAAAGATCATTTGTGCAACTACTGCAGGTACAGTTCCTCTCTGAAAGGTTCTCATCATAAATGCACGGTCTGTAGCATCAGGTGTTGGAACAGCCAATCGTGCTTCATTTTGATAGAACCTATCTAGCATGAACCCTAGACGTTCCCCCTTCTTCCCTGGAATACGTTCCATAACCCAATCAGAGGTGATAAACCTTTCACTTCCTACATCAGCATTCTTATACTTAGGATCATTTTTAACTCTTTCTTTCAAAGAAAAGGAACCTGCAGATTGTAATTCAACCCAATCTCGTTCCTGGAATCTATGTTCCTTCAGTGTTTTCTTCAATAATGGATCAAGATCTGCCCACTTTGTATTCATTTTATGAGCAAGATGCATTGACATAGACCTACCCCATACTTCCTTCCACATGTTAGTCCACCAATTCAGACCACTCAGATCAAACATCCTTTGTGCAGCACGATTCCACCGTTCTCCTAATGCGAATCTACTATGTGTTGTATGAAGCAATCCTTCTAAAGCGACATTCATATGATTTAAGACATATTCTCTTTCTGCTTTAGTCTTAATTCCATCCAAACGACTACGTAGTCCGTCTATTATGTCTCCATAGGCTCCTAAGAACCCCCTGCCATGACTGTGAAGATTAACAGCAACTGAAGCAAAATCCCCAAATGATGAAACCATGGATTTACCCATCGTTGTTGTTATCAACCATGACTGCAACCCCCTCATGAATTTGGCTATTGAAGGCCGACCTACCACATAGGACTCTCCTGATACCTGTTTCCACATAGAATTCAAATCATCACGTTGTTTCAGATTTAATTTCACAGGTTTTGCTTTTGCTGCATCAGCATTTTCCACCATCTCATTCCATTTTGATTTGGCATATACTACCTTCAATTGTGCATCAGGCTCCAATGCTGCGACTTTTGCACTGTCTAAGCTGTCAGGGTGCTTATCATGCCCATATGCTCTCCATTGACCCTCTAGGTCCATTAAATCAGATTGTTTCCATTCACGTACAATCCCTGCCTTATCTATATAAACCTTCTCTCCTGACATTCTTCGTTTCAGATAATTGAAAGCTTCTTTGGGATTACTACCAAAAGCTTTCAGAAGAACAACTCTATCATCCATAACATCCATACCAGATAACATGGCCTCAACAGGATTTTCATGTCCAAATCGTTTATTGTATGCAAGCCATGATGCTTTATCTTTTAATTGAAGATGTCTACTCAATTGGAGTCTTTTCCCAAGAGACTTATTCATTATATTCCCAGACCAATCAAATTCGTCAGCACTCTCAGTAAGTGCTTTATATACACCTCGTAAATATCTCTTCTGCCCATTCTCTGTTAAGGCAGACAATAGATTCCCACGTACATCAAATGATTTATCTAAATCTAAGTGTCCATGTATGAAATCAACCCAATCACCTTCCTTGATGGATTTAATCCGTATTGGATCATGCCACTGCTGTGTAAGATGATCATCCCTCCAGAGCATTGCTGCTCCATATTGGTTTGCTTCTCCTACTTGTGCCTTCTTTTCATGGAAACTTTGTTCACTGAATGCAAAAGCTTCTGAATTATCACTCTTTTGTTTTCCTGTAAAAGGCAGCATTTCTTCTACAGTTGCCTCCTGGAATCCTTTGTCATTGATCTTCCTACTGAATAACTTCCTTTCAAATGGAAGGTGGTTCATGATTCTTCCTACACGGTTTGACTTACGGGTGTCCTGATCCTTTGCAACATTCACTAAGAAATTGTAAATCTTGTCATAGACTTCATTTCCTGACCCAGACATAAGATTCTTAAAGAATGGTATTCTGGATGTTAAATAATTCCTGGCTACTTGTGTTGAATGAAGACGGAAGGCTTGTCGTTTTGCAGCTTCAGGACCAAGTGCAGTGAGTTTATCTAGACTAACATCTTTTATAGCATCTAAAACATCTGCAGCTTCATCAAAACTGATCTTAAACTTCTTTGCTAGATTGCTTGCACAAATACTCATTGTCCTTTTCTCCAACAACTTGCTGCATAATTAACAATCTTTTCAAACTCATCTGCTGTTCTATTGACTACTGATCCTGTGAAATTGACTAATTTGCTTTGAAATTCTGGAGTAACCACACTGTCTATTGCAGTTCCCAATCCTTCTTCAAAAAGTTCAACAGTTTCATTAGCACGAGCAGCATCTCCTTCCCTTTTAGCCCATGATAATCTCCTATTAGCATCTTCTGATGCTTGTCTTGCTATACTGGAAGGTTCAATACCATGTTCAGGATACCGTGGTCCTGCTGGTTGGAATGGATTATTAGGATCTCTAGGATTATAGTCATTAGGCATAACCGATCCTAGTTCGCCATCGCCAATGTCTTTGGATACCTTTGTTAATGCTCCTGCTCTCCATTTAAACGGAGCCTTTACCACTACTGGTGCAATTTTGGCAAATGCAGCTAATGATGAACCAGCAGCTATAGAAAACCCAACATCTGCCAGAACCTCTGTAACACCCCATGGTTGTTGCATAATTCGTTTTTTAGGCCAAATAATGCTTTCTGCTAGTACTGCATACATCCCTGCTTCAGCACCTACAGAAGCCACATCTCCAATTGGCTTAAACATTTTACTAGCAAAATTTGTATGGACTCCTGCATTTACTGCTTTTGCTGTTGCCCCCATACGAGCTACCATTCCTCCAAAAGGGATAGCAACTAATGGATCTAAGACCCCAGACCCTACAAATCCACCTATTCTTGATGGTTCCCATGGTCCCACATTTCTTGTAAACCAACTATATGCTCTGTCTCGTTCATGTGTTTTTTTTAAGAGATCTAATTGACCTATTGTCATCCCTTCTTCATATTGGATATTTAAACCTTCAGTAGCAGATTCAAACTGGTCTTGTCTAATAGGTTCAGATAAATATTTTTGGAGCATATATTCTACTAACTCAATACCCTGATACATTGGACTTTCAACAAGTCCCATTTTGGCAGACTCAAAAAAGACTCCATAAGGACTTGGAGTAAATCGATTCAGTCCTTTTGTGAAGATATCTGGTCTAGCATATCTATGTCTTTGTCTTATCATGAATCGGGTCTTATGTTCCTGAATTCATTCCACCATTGAACAGGATCAGATTCATAAAATCCTTCAGGTAAATCAGGTAAATCAGTATGATCTATTTTTAATTTCCTATCTTCTATTTCCTGATCTGTCAAGAAACCAAAACTCCAATCCTTTTTCAAATATTGACGTAATTGAGTAAACATTCCTCCATGCTTTGCCAATTCATCGCCAAAATACTCTTGAAGTTCTTCATTACTGGGTCTGATACCCATTTGATTAGCGAAATGTTCTATTAAAGGCTTTAAAACATAATCTACTTGAGCATGACTAAATTCTTCCATATCAACCAATGGGGACCACCATGCATTGGATTGTTGTGGGTCTGTATCCATTTTAGAAGGATTATTGTATTCCTTATACCATTCCAACATTTGGTCCCATCCAGTATCCCAAGTTCCTGTTGAAGATGTTTTTGTTGCAAAATTACTAGCTGCTTTTCGCATTTGGTAAATACCGCTAACGATTTCATCTGTTAAAGCCATCTTTATCCCTTCCTCATGGGATGTAGTTAGCTTGTTCCCATCTGGTCCTCGTACATATCCTTTGATTTTATTCGGATACCATTCTGTTGGCAAGAACCACCATCTCTGATCTTGAGGTTCAGGTGTATATTGGATAATAGCTATTTCCCAATTTTCTGTATCAGCAGAATTAGTAGTAACACAACGATATGAACCACCTCCTCGGAAACATTCTCTCAGGAATATCTCTTCGCTATATCCTTGTTTGGATAAATATGCTGGAATTTCGTTACTTCCAGGTTCGTAATGCAGAGTTAATCCTTTATATCCATGTTTTTCAAACTTCTCAATTGTGTTACGTTGCCCACCAAAAACCACTTGATCCCCGTCTACACCATATTTTGATGTTAAATGGTTTCTAGGTATTCCTAAATACTCCCCAGTATTGGAATCATACCCGACTAAATCTTTCCCATAAAATCTAGATATTGTTTCGTCTATAGCTAAATCAGCATTCCTAGTTGCCAAAGGGCTTGTAGATGCGACCGACTGTACCAGATCCCGTTGCTTTTGCCGATCTCCTCTTTCTCTAAGAAGATGATAACTGGTTGGTCTTCTATTAATCCTGTCCAGAACTCGTTCTTCATTTAACGTATCTGATTTAATCGTATCAGTTGATCGAGACTCTAAAATCATTAACTTTGTTTCAGGATCGATTTGATGCCAAATCTGAGCAGTTGCATACACTGACGGATGTGTTTCACGTAAATTGTTCTCCAATTGCTCCATAAATATATCTGCGACATCTGTTCCTTGTTTACCAAATGTATGTTCTACAGGGTTTAACACATAATCATAATTATCTTTTGTAGTTCCTTTTGCAGTCAGTTCTTGTATTGCAGAATCCCAGAACCCTTTATGAAGAAAAGTCCCATCTTGTTTGTAGACATTTCGTAATATATCCAACGAACGTGGATCTTCGTTGATTATTGTTGCAAGATTCCTAATTGTTAGATCATCTGGACTCATTTGCCCTCATTATTGTATCGAATGTTCCAACTCCGTTAAAGTCTATGATTGGTGAGAAATTTCTATCTACCATGACTGCATTTAATAACTGATTTTCATTAGTCCATATCCATCCTACATCTCTACCATAATGTCCTTTAGGAGCCTTTATAATACGTACTTGAAATCCTGGTTTTTTGAAATAATCTGCTAAAGCTTGTTTCGCTGCTAAACCTGGACCAGAGGTAGGAGTAACCATTTCTTTTGTGTTAATCCCTCCAAAACGAACACTCCTATAAACACCATCCTCACCTAAAACTTCTATAGTATCCCCATCAATCACTCTTATTTTCTGAGCTGGTATCCATCTTTTAGAACCTATATTTGTAATATTCGGATCTTCAGGATTTGCTTCTCCGTGGTTTTGATTTTCTATATAAGCATCTATGAAAAGTGTCGCTCCACGATTATCAGGCGACAAACTTGCTATTCTATCTTCTGCAAGATCTTTCCACATATTGAGAATAAGCATTTTATGTCGATTCCCTTTTGCAACTTGATCTAGATCATTCATTTGGCTTCTGATTAAAGAAGGATCTGTCAGCCTTATCGTTTTAAGTGCTTGAAGTTGGATTATATTAGAAAATATATCTAAATCCTTAAACTGCTGAATATTTACACCTAAACGTGTTTCTAATGTATGTTTTTCATGATCCTCCATTTGTAAAGGATCTCGTATTGTATTCTTTGTGAAAAAGGTCTCATTGATGAGATAACGAGCATATTTATTTAATTCAGCGTCCACATTTTCTACAGGATCAGGTGTAAATCTATCAACAGTATCATGAGCACCTTTCTGGATTTTCAACCAATTTATAGGTGCAATATGCTTATATATGCCTGTTGAGCCTAAAATGCTCTCACCCTTTTGAAGTAATTCTTGAGCACCCTCTAATGTATTTAATCTACGTGTCAGTTTTGACCAATCTTCCTGATTGAACCAATGATCCCTAGCTTGTAATGCTGATGTTTTTAATCTCGATAGCCATGGTTTGTATTTACTGCCAGCATCCTTTTTGGCTTTGGTATAAGTATCAATCTCTTTTATAGCATCTGACATTTCTTTACTAGATTTACCTGTCTTAATAATTCGGTCTATTCTGTCAAAAAATTGTTGTTCCTCAAGATTTTGCGGATCTGGTTTACTTGCATTAGTCTCTAGTTCTAAAGCTTTCAATCTTGCTTGAGTATTCAAAAGCTCTTTACCCATCTTGCTAAGACCTCCTGGTTGATTATCTTCCCTGATGGATAGATCAACCGATTCTTCTGTTCCTAGATCTGCATAACCAATCTTTACTGCATCACCTACCTCTAACATTTGCAGAAGCTGTATAATCTTATTCGGATCATCTTGCAACTTAATAAAACTACTAATCTTTTCTGCATTCAGAGCTTTTTGATTCCTATTCTCTTTCTCACGTTCTGCTTCATAATGTGAAGAATGAACTGTTCTTGCGTCAGTTAGTATTCTTGTTAAATCATCTTTTTCATGTTGTTCAAGATTAAGAGATTGTATATCAGCAATTATATTGCTGTATAACTCTGCATGTTCTTCTGGTCTTATTCGTGCTGCTTTTAACAGGAATTTTGATATTAACCCTTTCGTCCGTTCATCATTATCAGAAAGAGTGATTGCTTTTTCAGCAAGCAATCTATTCGTTTTAATAAATGTTTTAGATAATGTAGAAAGAGCCGTATCTGCATCTATTTCTTCATCAGTAGGCAACTGATCCAAATTCTCTGCTGTTTGAATCTGTCCAGATATTTCTGCTTTCCTCTGAGAATCCTTTTTAGCTATAGATCTTTCTGTATCTGCTGCTTCTTTTTCTATGTATACTCTTTCCAAATTGCCAAGCTGAGTATCTAAAGCAGTTTTATCATTTTTTGATAGATACTTATGGGATTTTAAAGCTACTCTAAGTTTTTTCACTTCATTAGAGGTTCTTACATCAGCAGCTAGATTATTGACTTCTCCAATGTGTCCTGTCCTCACTATTTCATTCACTTCTCCTGTTGCTTTTTGAAGCAGCCGTGCTGCAGATGCATCCGACATAGATACAATATTTTGTTCCAACGGAGTCATATCATCTGTAATCTTTGTTTCAGGATCTTTCAATTTCCCTGATGTATCACGATACTTTTCATACGATTTTAAAAATTCATCCTGTTTATTAGGTGTACTTAGAAAATATTCTGCAGATCGTGCAGCAGAATTCTCATTTTCCGAATTACGTGTTTCTTCAATCAAGTAATTCAGATTCAGTCGATCTTGTGGATGAAGATTTTCTGCTTCTATTTGTTGTTTTGCTTTCTCATACGTTAATCTCCCTAACTTGAAATTGCTTTCTATTCTACTAGCATTTAATAAACGGGTTTCCTGTTCTGAATTTTTCTTTTCCTGAATAGCATTTTCTACAATAGATCTAACTTTTGAAACATCAGAAGGGAAATCTTGCTTAAGCTTTATTTGGTTAGGGATGACTTTACCATCAACAACCTTAATATATTTTTTATACATACTTTCTTTGGTTGCCATATCATCTTTTAATGTACCTAATGCCAAAGTACTATTATAATTTCTAACTGCAGCTTTAATCCTTTGATCCACAAGTATTTTGGATTCACTATCTAACACGTTATACCATTGATAGAAATCCCCTGTTTTGTCCTGGATTCTTTGTTTTAATAAGTATGGTTCTGTTGTCTTGATAACAGTATCAACAATAGTAGATGCTGTATTTTTAGATACTTCTTGTTCTCTTGACCATATTTGTACTAATTTGTCAGCAAGTGCATTTCCTTTTATATCTTGTTTATCATATGAATATTTTTTCAACACTTGTTCAAGAGTCAGTGCACTAAATGCTTTTGGGTTTTTGTTATAATCCATTTCTGCTTGTCCCAAAGCCATAGAATTAACAAGTCCCTTTGCATAATTTTTAATAAGATCTTTCTCAATTAAATTCTGATTAACAAAAGGAGTAAATCTTTCCGAATAACGAGCAAGTTCATTCTCTGCGACCTTTTGCCAAGGTATTTCTCCTTTTAAGGAATGAATAAGAAACTCAGACAATGCATCTGCACGACCTATTTCCAATTCTTGTTCAAGACGGAATTTTCTTTCAACATTAATATCTGATAAAGCAGATCCTATAATTCCTTGTCTTTTAAGTTTTAACCGTGTATTTGCAGATTTATTAATATCTTTATTTTTAGAATATTCGATTGGCTTATCAAACTGATGTGTATTTTTTAAATAGTCAGTCAAACCCTTAGTATTCAGATCTTCAGTTTTCCAGTTAGGAATTTGATTATATCGTAGTTCATCTGCTAGTTTTGCAGCATCTATATCCTGCTGACGTTCTATTTCTTTTGTTTTTAATGCTTGATTAGATTTCTCAGCCTTTGCAGCAACCCCTCCAAGCTTTGCAAAGAGTCCTTCCATGCTTTCAAAGAGAGACTCTTCTGCTTTTGCACGGCCTGTATCTGCAGTTCCTCTTTGAGGAGCCTGAGTCATAGGAGCCTGTTGCATCTGTGCTTGAGGAGTCTGCTGATTAAAATACTGTCTTGGAATAATCATTATGCTCCTGCTGCGTAGGTTCCACCTGCACCAGCTAATGATGAGAATATATTAGCACCCCACATATCGTCAGCACCTGATCGTTTGGCTTTAGCCGATGCATAAAGGTTATTATAGGACATCATGGTTTGTTCATAGTCTGCTTCCATCCATTGGTTGTAACCTCTAGTTGCAGATTCAACATCTGTTTGAGTAGACATAGCAACCTGTTGTTGGTTATACCATGCATCAAAGGCTTGTTCGACCTGCACATCCTGGGTAGTACCCATCTCAGAGATGGCTCCCGAAGATGTTGTTGCAGTTCTGACTTTACCAACTGCCTGATCACCTGCTCTAGCAGCCAACGCCAACTGTTGACCACCCTGATCCATTCTTTTTGTAGTAAAGTCGTAAAGATTATCACGTTGTCTTTGGACATTACTGAAGTGGTTTCTAAGGATTGCATCAGCATATGCTTCATCGGCATCTGCTTCTGCATAAGAACTTCTTTTAATAGCATTAGATTTGCCTACTCCTGAAGCAAATTGAGCAAAAGCTGCTGCACCTAACCACCAAGCTGCCATATCAGACGTTCATTTCATGTTCAGAAACAAGAGCAACCAGCGTCATTGGAAAAGGCTGATCGCATAGAATCTTGATTTGTTCCTCATCCAAGGATCTGCTCAAGATATTTGCTGTTTTATTACCTGTAAATAAAGGAACCATCGTATTCAGATCATCCTGTGTTAAGCGGAAAATGAATTCTTCCAGGTCACCATCATCTTGACCGAATAGTCCTATTTTAACGCCTAGAGTATCGTGTAAGAGAAGATGAGCCTTTACCACCCTATCTCTACCAACTACAAATAAACTTCCGTCTACAGCCTGTTTAGGAGTCAGACAGGTCAATTCTGAGTTATAAGGTAGTCCTGCAACCAGTTTTGTAACTGCTGTATTTATTGTAAGAACTCCTGATGAAGAATTAACTGTTGCATTAGGTTGTACTGCTCCATCTCCAAGGATTCTTAGTTCTTCAGCTTTCAGATGCAGGTAGTTTGCAGTAGTGAATTCTGAAGAATCAGTCTTATAAAGCCCACAATCTACAAAATGTGCAAGATCCTGTGTTGTTTCAGTAGGTTCATAGAACTTTTCAAGGAATTCGACATATCTGACAGTGGAACCATTTATATCTCTTTTTACTATCATCCATAATTGATCCCGTCCTCCTGCAGGAATGACTGCCATTGATTCCACAGAACCATAAGCTTTTGAACCATCTTCACCTGCTATTTCATGTTGACCCCATCCTACTACTTCTAATGTGTCCTCAAAAGACATGGATG
>Ga0098035_1001502_pt1 | contig 11214 bp, 1 predicted proteins | sample 3_EtaG_FD_75046 | JGI IMG/M metagenome (GOLD analysis project Ga0098035, IMG submission 75046) | Marine viral communities from the Subarctic Pacific Ocean - 3_ETSP_OMZ_AT15126 metaG | ecosystem: Environmental > Aquatic > Marine > Oceanic | place: Pacific Ocean | collected 2015-01-07
TAATAAGACTTTAGTTTTATTAACAGCATTTACTACGTTTTGACTAACCGCCATATCAGTTCCTTTCCTACTCCGAACTGTTTCAATTCTTTTATTATCAGACATTTGAACAAGCTCAAAATAATCTTTAAGTACTTGTCCCCCTGCGTCTTCATTTAAAACTTTATTTATCTCTTTATAAAATTCTGCTCTAGCATTTAAGTCTTCGGTCTCATTTATTTGTGTCTCATATTTCCTAATTTTATCAACAATACCTACTTTAAGACGTGCCCCCATTTTAGTAGCAGCTCCAGCTTCAATAAGAGCAGCCTTGAGAAAATCTGCTATATTAGCCATATGACCACTAGCTTCTTCTCTAGCAACCCTTTCAAAACTAATTGACCTATTCGTTTGATTTAACCATTTCTTAGAAGAAGGCAATCTTCCATGAACCATAGAAGGAAGTTGTGTTAATTGATATACATGATTCATAGTAAATGTATCTTTTCTCAATTCATTCTCAAGTCTATCTATTTCCAATTTCATTCTTTTAGTATCTGCGTCAGTAATAACAAGACCTTGATTCCATTCCTCCCTAAGAGTCTCATACATCATAGTACGAATTTGTCTGTCTGATGCAACCTGAGCGCTGTCGGTATGATTCTTGCCTTCAGCGGAACCTCCTGCCCAGCCAAACTGAGAAACTAAGTTCTTTTTGCTATTCCAATGCTTATTAATAGAAACTAGCCTTTCTCTATTCTCTATAACTTTCGGGTCTAAATTACAAGCTGGCATTTATTCTCCTTGCTATCCACATATTCCACCAAGAACTGAGTCATAATCTATTCTATTTATATCATGTCTTAGATATTTTCCAATGTTCCCTGGCCTTAACCAAAACATATATCCAGCTTCTCGAGAACCCCACTTAGTGCCCTTTTGATAAGAAGAAGCTGAAACTAAACCACTTCTTTCATACATCATTTGTACAAGAGGTTTTAAAGGCCCTCGGGACAGGCTCTGTATAGTAGAGTGCATCGGCCCGAATATCTGATTATTTTTTGCCCACATATCTAACTTCTCTCTTGAAGTTTGTATGTTTGAACCATCAGGTTCTTTGTGAAAACCTATGATATAATTTTCAAACTCTGAAGCATATCTTAAGGCATGCTCTACTTGACTACCTTTCAACCTTCTATTCTCATTCATCCACGCTAGTATATGTTTATGAACTCTTTTAGAAACACGAAAAAATGGTACACCAACACTATCTGTTTTTAAAACAGCTTTAGCTACTGGGTCTGGGGTCAATAACATAAGAGCGATATCTTCTATAGTAGCTTCGCTTTCAGCAGCAGTTAAGTCCTTAGTGTATTTTTCCATTACTTTTGATATTTCAGCAAAAGCAAATGCCTTTTCTGTTTCCCATATTCTATTCTTAAGAGCTGAGTCTTCAGATGTAGAATCCATAGCTTTTCCAAAGTTTTTTTGAATATTCCTTTTTAAACCTTGAATATCTCCCGCTAAATCTATTCCTTGATTACCAGTTCTTATTGCTATTGCGTCAGAACTCACACCCTTTGTTGCAACTAACCATGAAAGACCTTGTACTGCGTCCATGTTTGAAAGAGGAACTCTTTCTATTGGTCTATCCATAATTACATATTCTTTTCCGTAAGGCAATTCCCCATGAAACTTTTCTTTTGCACCAATAGTCTGCTCAAATTTTAGAATTTCTAAGTTTGAAACATTTCTGTAATTAATTTTTCCTGCATCCTCAGGAAGAGAGTAAAGATACCTCACCTGTTTCTTCGATGGTATTCGGTCTCCACCCTTTTTATAAGTAAAAGGTTTCTTTTTCCTCTTATTTCCTTCATTATCAAATTCTTGGACATCTCTTAACTTAGCTTGTTTAATATTCTGCACTGCCATTTCAAGAGATGCTAATTCATCCCTGGCTCTACCCAATTCTTCTTTATTTGGATATTTACCTCCTTCTAAAAATGCTACTCTTCCCTGAGCAGTTGACCTTTTAATCTCTAATACATGCGCAGTTGCATCCATTAAATTGTTTCTTAAAATTGAGTTCTCTTTATTTTGAATTATATTATAAAGAGCATCAGTAGTTTGCTCGGCTTCTGAAATTCCAAGAGCCTTCTGAAGAACCGAAAATTCAAATACATTATTAGCCATATCCTCTGGGGTAAACCTATCTTTAGGATTTAAAACGTCCTCATGGAATCCTTCTACCATTTCAGGGCTTCTAAATGCTTCTGAGTTTTCATACATAGTTCTTACTGAGAATCCAGCATTATTTGCTTCCCATCTATCTTTGCTACGGGTGCCACCCTTATCAGTCTCATTAAGCCTTATTCTAATTACATCTTCAGGCTCAGGTATGCCACGATATTTAAAAATGTCGGAGAGAATCTCATCAATAGCTCCCTTTTCATCTCCAGCTTCTATAAGGCCTGTCCATCTCCGACCCTTTTTCCCATAGAAATAACGTACAATATCTCTCTGGGCAGTTGGGTCTTTACTGGCCTTCATCATTAAATCTGTAAATACTGCTTTATTAGGATTTTTAAAAAATGCCTGTATGTCACGATGAATACCTTCTACATCTTTTATATTTATATCCCTTCTCTTTCCTCCTTCAAAGGTATCATTAAATACCATAGATGCTTTTTGAAGTCGGCTTACTATTGACTGAAGAATATCAACCTGAATTTTTGAATTTGTTGGATTATCAGACAAATCCATAGCCTTATCATAACGTGTATATTTCGGGTCTAGAGGCTCATACTGTCTAGGTGAATCAACATTCCCTTCTCCAAACAACAGAGTTCTCAAATCAACATCAGACAACATAGTAGACTTACCACCATAGAAATCAACAGTATTCTGACCAGTTGTTCCTGACCTATGGTTCATATCTATTGTTCTCTCAATATTTTCAGGAGTCATAATAAAATCAAATTTACTCCACGCTTTTTTACCTGTTCCAGGGTCAGGAGCAATCATAGATACACCATCTATCCTCATCTCTATATCAAGATTACTCATCCATGATAGAGGTTGATTCAATCCTATCAAAGTGCCAATCATTCTCCTTCTACTTTCAATTTTAGCGAGATAAGAAGCAATAGTCTCAGCCCCTACTTCTCCAGCTGCCCCTTTCCCTTGGCTTACATCTACTTGAAATCCGAATGGATTTATCTCTGGCTTTTCTCTTGCCATTGTAGGATAGTCTCTTATCTGAGCAGTCTGAAATAGGGCATTTCTGATAGCCGTCATAGGCATATCGTTATAAGTATAAAAATGGTCTCCGTCAAAATCTCTTTGATGGGTAACTGCTAGTTCATAATCATTGACGAACCAATTATTACCGTATGAAGACTCAAGAACACCTGCAACCCTATTAATAACCATATCAGCAGACTTTCTAGGAATTGCCAAGCTGTTAACAGCTATGTCTATTCTAGGCATGCCTTTCTCTATCGCAGCTATCTCTCCAAGAGATACACCTCTTTCATGTCCAAGTTCTGCTAACACATCTTCAATTTTAAAAATATCTACACCAATTCTTTGTTGAAGTCCGTCTATTCTTCCTTTCACTCTGTTGATAACATTCTTATAAGTAGAAAACTTCCAACCCTTTGGTAAGTCTTGTACTCCTTCAGCCTCGGCTGGATTAATAACCTCCCACCTATCTGCTCCCTTCTCCTTGTAAAGTCTATTAGAATCGTACCCAACAATAACATCTACTCCACCTAAGTTAACAACAAAGCGAAGTTGATTAATATCGCTGACTTCTTTTCCTGACCAGTCAGATGGGGCAAATACATCTCCCAATCTAAGTTGTGCCCTTTTACCATTACCAGCTTCTGCGTAAACAGGATTTTTTAATTTCTTTCTTTCTCCTGTGATATGCTCAGCGGTAGTTTCTTTAAAATAAAGTTCATCATGAGCTATATAACTAGCAAGACCCGTAGACTTCTGCGGTCTACGAACCCGTCCTAATAGCTTAGAAGTCCAAAGTCTTTCTATCCCACTCTTAACAGCAACATTAGTCGTATTAGCACCAAGTTGGAGCAACGTCTGTATCAAGGACGCGTCATCAGACAACCATCCGCCCGAATCCTGCTTTTGCCAGTCGTAAAGAACTTCAGCTATCTCAGTTCTAGCATCACGATGCATTTGCCTACCAAGATGAATACCTTCCTTTACTATGCCATCTAAGCCTTGCCAGATTCTAGTCTGAGACAATATTTCTCTAGGCATAAGATTCGTGACTGTATTTCCAGCTGACACTGTTGTCCCATGATGATTAATAAAACCAATAGAGATACTCTCTGGATTTTTAATGTCTATAATGTTCCCATCAAGTTCACCTTTTATTAGCTTAGTATCCCAAGCAAAATCTTCTTGGTTTTGATTCTTATCCCATTGAATATCTTTTAATTCTTTGTCTCCCCTTAAAGAACCAAATGTTTTAAGAGCACTTCCAAATCCTATCTGGTCAACACCTAGCTCTTTCATCTTGCCCTCAAGTCTAGGTGAATAAACATACCATGTTTTTTGCTGAAGAGATTCCATACCATCAGCTGATGTGTAGGATATTTTCGGTTTTATTCCATTAATAACTTGTGAACGAAGAGGGTCAAAAGTTTCATTTGCAAAACTAAGCATAACTCTTGCTTCAGCCTCAGATATATAAACAACAGCATTTTTAGTTGATACCACATCAGGGTTTCTATCTGTTCTACCTAAAGAATCATATTGAAACCCTCTATCTCCCCTAAGGTCAGCTTCCATAGTTTTAATAGCAGCTTCAAGAGGCTCAGGAGTTCCATCTACGGCCGCAGCTCTATCTGCTTTTAAATCATTTAAAACATTCGTTCTTACATCAGCAAAAGAACCAGCCCCTTCATCAGCAATCCCTAAAATTTTAGTAGAGGAAAGTTTCTTGCGAGCATGGTCAGAAACCATCTTATTGGGATGATGCTCTGCCATTAGTTCTAATCCTATATTCGTAAGGGGAGTTTGATTCTGAGCTTCAAATGTCTTTGAATACTTAATCATTTTATCCCACGACTTAGAGATAGTATCCTGATTCCTATGGTCTCCAATCTTAGCTTTAGGATTATTTAACCCAAATGATTCCATGAGCTTTACTGGATTCATCTCATTCATATACATAGCCACAAATTTCATCTCAGCATTAGTAGCATCGGTAGCGTCTGCAGCAAGTCCTTCAAAGGCTATTTTGAAATTCTCCCGTACTATTTTTAAATTATCTTTTTGGGAAGCTGTCACTCCTGTTGTAGCCGCAATTAAACCATCCAGTTTATCTAAAGTATCTCGATAATTCTTAGCAAATACAATACCAAATTGTCTTAATTGAGCGTGAGGTATATAAAATGCATTAGAAGCAGATGCGACTACTGGGATTATACCGTCACCAAGAATAGAATCACTAAATCGAAGGTCATCTCTGTCTAGATTCTGTCTTTCTGTTAGTTTCTCTAAATCAGCTTCTGAAATGACATGGGCTCTCAACATCTCATTGTATTTTTTGGAATTTTCTAACAAAGAATATATATTAACCTCATTACCATCAACTGCAGTTGTTAATATTTCACCTATACTTACACCCTTTTGCTCCATTATATCCATAAATTGATGTCGCTGGGTTTTTCTTTGTGTTGAAGTTTTCTGAACCCAGAACCCATTTCTAAATACTAAGAAAGGTTTTCTTGTTTGAGACAATTGGGAATTAACAATGTGATACATCCCATAATTTTTAAAATTATCAATCCGCTGAAGCCTTTCAGACTTACCTAGCGAGGTATCACTCAGTATTTGCTTTTCAGCAAAATCTATTATAGCCTGAAAATGAGGACGATTATCTTGACCATCTCTCATCTTAGAAATAGACGCAATAAACTTTGGATGAAAAGGAGACTTCCATGACTTGTCTACAGCTTTTGTTAAATCAGGTTGGAGTCTATACGTTTCAGATAATTCATCCATAGAAGCCCTGTGATGAGTTTCTGATAACTTTAAATAAGCCTCTGTTCTTGAAATTAGAGAAGAACTTTTGTCTCTAGTTGTTGAGACTTGCTCTATAAAAGCTAAAGTCGGCTTTGTTATCTTTAACCAATCAGACACTCCTTTATTACTATCATTGTATTGGTCTATTAATTGTTCAATATTAGATACTTCAGTCATCTTGTTTCTGCCAAGACTATCAAGAAGCTGATTTTTTAAAAATTCAAAAAACTTATAAGCCTCAGGTCTTGTCTGAATATGATTACCTGCTGTAGCTATTTGCTGAAGAATATCAGCCATTTCATGATTTGGTCTTAATATTTCAAATATTGCTTCCCTTAATGCTATTGAAGAATCTCCCATCAATTCTCCCACATTAACAGTTCCATTACCTACTCCTCTATCCCCGATAGCCTCAAGAATCTTAGCCCTAAAATCTGTAACTATCTTTTCAGCCTTCGATATTTTTAATGCCTCAGGAGAACCTTTAGCATAACCATGCTCAGTAAGTATAATCTTTTCAATAGAATCAAGGGTTTCATTCACATTCTTCGTTACTGTGTCAGCTTCTGTCCCTAAAGTACCAAAATCAGCAAGAGCAAATTGCAAATCTTCTATTAGCCTATCATAATCTCTAGCACTTAGATGTTCAAATAGATTATCCTGTAATTTTCTAACATGAGTACTAGCTTGATTCCACCATACCTCAGGAATCATCTTATGCATCTTTTCAATAGCTTCAACACTAATCTCAGGATTAGCACCAGCTAAAGCATCCACCCATTTAAGAGTTCCAGCCATATTACCAATGTAACCCTCGGTAACCTGCTCATACTGGTCTCCAATAATCTCTAAATCTTTTTCCTCTAAGCTGTTGTTTTTCGACCTCAAATATTGAATGATAGCCTTTTTATTCATTACCTGAATTTGCTTACCAACTCTAACACCTACTCCACTTCTCATCAGAGTATCCATAATATGAAGTTTAGAAGCATCATGGAACTTTGAAAATTCATGGTTAAACCAACGCTTTGTAACCTTTGAGGTTATATCTCCTCCAAGAATACCTCCCTGTAAATTATTTGTTTTATAGTCTCCTTGACTAGTCTCAATGTTTCCTAAATCAACTGCGTCATGCAAATCCTTTAATTGACTCAGGTCAATATCCCCCTGTTTCTTCTTCATTAAATCAGAATTATCAGGAGTTTTGCCAATTGCGTACAAATTATATAAGGTTCTAATCGTATTTATATCAGCCGATTCCCCTTCATCTCTAGAATCTACTTTCTTTCCCTTTTTTCGTAGCCTTGATTCAACTATTTCCCACGAAGGAATAACATTGTCAACTGGGTGAACAAAGAGAGTACTAATTATCTGACGTATATCTTGTTCATGCTTCGTTAGGTTATCTACACTAGTATTAGGGTCAAGAATATTTAGCCACGACTGTTCTACCCTTGCTGTCCTTCCCCTAGAAATAGTACCAAGCATATCAGCATCAAATAAATCAAAACTCTCTCCTTCTGCATATTCTCCAAAAAGTTCTTCTTGAAAACGGTCTGCTAACTTCGTCTTCTCTTCTGATATAATTCTGTCAATTTCTGGTTCCTGGTCTTTATTCCATTTAAACTCCTGTCCTTTCATAGGCTGCTGACCTATTCTTAAGACATTATTTACCATATCCTTTAAGCCTAGAAAATACTGTAAAGACCTGTGTTGACTGTCAGCCTGACCAACGGGCGTCGGAATCTGAAGTTTTGGAACTCCATCAGTACTATTATCTATGTAAGGAAACTCAACGCCTAATTCTTTTTCCAGCCTTACTTTGACATTCTCAAGGAGAGTTTTCATTTGAATCGTCATCACCTCACCTAACTCTATTGTTAGTTGAGTGTCCAGTTTCCCTTTACCAACTTCGCTATAAGGTCTCTTTGAGCCGTCTGAGAGAAGAACTTGATGAGTTCCTAGTTCACTATTTAGTTCTGCTCTTAGACCTTTTGGTAACTGTTCAATCATAAATGGAGTATACTCAGGGTCTAATCCCGATTTCATATGCTCAACAAGATTAAAATATTCAACTATACCAGAAAGATGATTCTCAGATAAAGCATCAATTTGGGTATAATCTATCTTATTACCCTTTTCATCTAAAAAGTTACCCTTACTGTCTGTCTTTACATTCCCTACATACTTTCTGATAATAACAAGCATAGGCTTAAGAGTGGGATTTGAACCAAAAGCAGCCCCCTGCATTTGCTGTAAGATATCAACTTCATTCCAGTCAAGCCATCTCATTAAGTCATTACCATTCTCATCTTTAGGCTTTAATCCTGTAATATGGAACAGTTCTTTATAGTCTTTTAGACTTGTTCTATCAGGCTTACCATGATTCCATTCACCCTTAGAGCGTGTAAAATAAGCACCTATTAATAAATGAGTTAATAACTCTTCGGGAGGTATTCGTGCCCACATACCACTTTTAAACATATCAACATTATTAGCTGCGGCACCCATAGCCATTCTAGGTAGAGAATCCCATGCTAAATCTTTTACCCATGCCTTACCCCAAGTAGCAAACCCTTTATTACCAAAAGCTCTAATCTGCTCTGCTAACTCCACCATTTCATTATGATTTAAATCATCAATAATTTTTCTAAAATCTCCAGGGTCTGCCTTTGCTCCCTCAGCTGAGCTAGCCCACTTTACTTCTTTCCCATTCTTTAATTTAAAAGTTTGTGTTTTTAATAGATTAGAACCAGCCTTTTTCCCACCATACATTACTCCCAAATATTTCTTTAGGGTATCTTTATCTGCATTTTTATAATTAACTTTATTCCATCCTCTCCTAAAATACATTCCCTCTCTTAAAGTTCTTTGACCCCCCTTACCAAACCTTCTAATAGCAGGAAATGCAAGAGAAAGATATAAGGAATGCTTAAGAGTACTACCCCAATCCATAGCTTCCCCAGACTTTTTAGACTCTACTCCTCCAGCTAATGAGTTGTAACTAGTCAAAAGAACCATATCTTGAGCAGCCATTCCTATATACTTATTCAACCCTTTTCTAAACCTAGTTTGATTTACACCACCCATCCCAGAAGCAACAAGTCTAGATATACTATTTAAATGTTTTCCACTGTCTACCCCAGCTCTAAATGTAGCAGCTATCTCACCAGCTAAAGCTGTCCTACCAGATGTTACCCCAGCATCTGCTAAGGCTTTCTTAACAGCTGGAGCCACTATGCTTTCTATTGTATCTCCAGTTTTCTTTCCTACACTACCCTTGCCTGCAATCTCAGCAGTCTTTTGCTTCATCAATTTATCAGTAAAAGTATTCTTTATAGATTGAGATACAGCTCCTCTCTGAGATGAAGTAAGACCTTTTTTAATTCCTAACTCTACTAGGTCTTTTTCAGTCTTATTAGCTAATACCTTCCCTACTGCATCTCTCGCGGAGTCTTTAAATATTTTAGATGTACCCTTGCCAGTTAGATAACCAACGCCCTTACCAAAACCTTTAGACATTAATCCAAAAGCACCAATCGGATTTACAAGACCAGCTACCTCACCAATAGCTGCGGCTATTCTTTCATTGGTATCCTTCTCATCCCACGGTCTACCGTATTTCTGCTCTAGTTCAGTCTCAGTTAATAACCCTGGCACACCAAGAGTAGAAGCTTCAAAAGCATGCCATAGACCAGTCCCCAAAGCATCAGCCATTGATGCTTTCCGCTTAAAGGTTGGGTCAATAGCAGTAAGCTCTTTTCTTCGCTCTTTTAAAATTCTAGCTAAATCAGTATCAGAGGCTGTTCTGCCTTGAGATTCTAGATATTTTTTTAACCTATCAGTTAGTACGTCAGGCATATATTATTTGAATACTTGGTTAAAAGCATCATCGGCATCTTTTTTGCTTTCCATCCATTTCTCATACAAAGGAAGACCTGCCATATATTGCTTTTTAAAAGACTGCGCGGCAGTAAAACTAGCTCTTACTTTATTTTTTTGATAATCTGGGCTTGCCCAATCCCAAAGATTTACACCGCCGTAATAGACATAATCTCCTTGCCCTCTTTCCTTTCCAAATCTTTGCAAAGTATCATCAAAATGACCCCAGAATTTATCATCTCTTAATATCTGTCCCCATCTACTATCTGGATGAAAATATTCGGTAACCCAATTATCTCCCTTGCCTCGTACATTCAAAGCACCAGTGTCAGCATCAACTGACTGCTTGGCAAATTTATTAAATTCCGATTCAGTCCAATTCTTCATCCATAGGTATTCTCTAGCCGCAGTTAATAACATTGTCATACTACCTGAGTTATCTCTTACATTACTAAAAGATATATAGGCATTATCTCTAAGTTTAGTATCTTGCGCAGCTGCCCGAGTCTCTAATGTATTAGCTGTTTCAAATTTACCAGCTGTCTCATTAAGACCTGAATCAAGTAAATCTTTAATTGCTTGTTGATTTTTTCTCGCTGCATTTAAATGAGGTTGAATATCAGATAAGTCTGGGGTAATAGACGAAACTTCAGTCTCAAATAAAAATCGTTTTCTCCATGCTGTATCAGGGTCTTCGATTGCATTGCCCTCATCATCTATCATTATTGGGGTATACCTCTCATGGTATTCTTGTTTTACATTCTTTTGAACCTGCTTATTCTGTTTATAAGCACCATATATTTTCTCCCATGCTTCTAATTTGCTATACTGACCCAGAACAGTCTCTACATCATATTCATCTCCAACCTTTTTCCCTTTAGGAATCCTATCTTTTTCTTTATCAAGAGCTGTGTACTTTTGTTTTACCATACCTTTTACTTCTTGTTGTACACCAGGGGGAAGAAAACCTATAGCAACTAGAAAATTTATATTAGCAGTAGCCTTGTCACCTTCTGCGGTAGGCATTCCTACATTTTCTACACTCATAGAGTACATTTCATTTATTTCATTCATCAACGATTCCATACCAGCTACCCCAGCCATTGGGTCTCCCTGGTAGTTCACTACATTTGCGAATACTTTTTGTGCCAATGAAGAATCTGCTCCCAAATCTTTAGCCATCTTTTCATATGTATCTTGATACGAATCAGCTTCTTCTGCTAAATTCGGAAGATAAAAACTACCAGTAAGCATTTGGATAGAACCATGTTTGTTTTTCTCTGCTTCCTTAAGTAA
>Ga0098035_1001504_pt1 | contig 11200 bp, 7 predicted proteins | sample 3_EtaG_FD_75046 | JGI IMG/M metagenome (GOLD analysis project Ga0098035, IMG submission 75046) | Marine viral communities from the Subarctic Pacific Ocean - 3_ETSP_OMZ_AT15126 metaG | ecosystem: Environmental > Aquatic > Marine > Oceanic | place: Pacific Ocean | collected 2015-01-07
CACTACCCAGAAACAACAAACTCCTGTTATCGGGGACGATGTCCGCAAGTTTGATCCGGTGGACCGCCAAGCTGCCAAGGAGCTTTCTAGGGGTCTGGCTTCAGGGATCACGGTTCCCCCCATCACGGTCAGTAACTTTGAGTTCGACGGTGTCTTCCCTGAAGACCTTGAATACCTGCGGACAAACGATGGTAAATTCAAAGGTGCTCCGCCACGCGTCACGACAGAAGAGGACGTTGAGAAACTGGAAGAACGCCTCAAGGAACTCGCCGTCGAAGGTGCCGTTGGCCGTTACTGGTATGAAGATGCCGCCGAGAAGATCCTCGAAATAACCAACGGCGACATGGTCGAGGTCGAGAAGTTAATCGCCCTGTTGGCCATCTACTCCCCACAAACCAACGTGGGAGTTAACACAATGTTTGCTATCCGAGCTTACGAGCAACACGCAAACAAGGTTCCCCGAGGCGAGCTGAATGTAAAAACGGAATCTCAAGACGAAAAAGCCCGCGCCGTCCTATACGACAACGCGGACTGGGCCGGACGGAAGACGGACAATTTCTACAAGAACCTCATGTTCCACATCGTGTCGCAGGCGACACGGGAACAACTGAACTCCATGCGGATCGACACCGCGTTCTTGGAAGATATCCAACAGCCCGTCACCGTGGACATGTGGGTCTACAGGGCCATGGGCTATGACACCATTGGGTTGACCGACGAGAAAGGGGAAGGGGCGTTCGGGTTTTCCGAGAAGGCGATCAACCGCCTCACCTACTCCCTGAACCAGAACCTTGCCGAGGGGGAACCCCGCTACGAGGCCCACCAAGTGCAGGCCATGGTCTGGACTGCGATCAAGGCCCGCTCCGAACAGAAGGCCGTCACGCAGAAAACGGAAGCGGAAAGCATCGAGGCCGGAGACATGATTCGGAGAGGCCCCGAGCGTATATTCACTCAGAGGCTCGTTGAGAAAACTGTGGGGGGCGTCAAACGAAAGGTGATGTCTAGGGCACCGTCCGAGCGAGCGCACCAACGGAGGTGGACAGAAAACGCATTGGCCACCACCGGAGTTGACTTCGTGGAAGCGTCCCGCTCGTTCGACTACTTCGTGGACTCGATGGGGCTGACGGCCACATGGGAAGTAATCGCATCCACCGAGACTGAAATGGGCCGGAGGTTAGCCGCCATGACCCCCGAAGAAAAAAGGGAGTTCACGAAGCTGGCGATGCAAATCATCGTTGACCCCGCGACTGGCGAAGACCTTCTGGCAAAAGAGTTGGGCATCGCTGTTTCCGTCTCCAAGATGTCCGCAGGAGGTTACGAGGGGGGAGTAGCCCCCAACGTCCTGTCCACCCTTTACCCCAATAAACCGAGGGATGTGGGGGGTAAAGAAACTTACGACGACGACGCCATCCGCGCTTACGCACGGGCGCTCCAATACATCTTCATGCAAGACGCCGTCCCTTGGCTCCGAGTTGTCAAGAAGACGAAGCAGGATGTTTTCTACAGGGTGACCAAAGGCGGGAGGACGGTTTCAGAAGGCGCACACTTTGAGTCACAGGAAGACGCCGAGGCGTGGGCCGCCCTGAAGAACGAGGCCACTGACACGGGTAAAGTTGTAAAGGTTGAAGATGGCGAGCAGGCTGTATACACGGCGGCGATTTTAGATAACTCAGCAGACGCATTAGATTTCTGGGAGTCCACGGTTCAGGAACCATTGCTATCGAAGACATATGGACACCATATGACAATTGATTTTAGCCCTTCAGCCGAGCAGTTTAGTAATACCCCAATAGGGGCTGAAGCGGAACTCAAAGTTGTTGGCTATGCTTCAGATTCCAAGGTGCAGGTTTTAGCTGTAAAGCCTGTCGGAGTTGATAGTAGCAACGCCGTTGCCCACATTACAATTGCTACTGATGGGACAACCAGCCCCGCTTATTCTAATGATCTACTGGAGCAGGGATACACTAAAGTGGATGGGCCTGTAATAACAGCACGGGTTGGTTACGTTGACAGTAAAGGGGTAGACAATTTTGCAGTAGGTGGGGGTAACGGGTATCAAATCCAGAATAAAAGGGGCAAGCCATACAAGCTACGGAGCAAGGAAACAAAAAAGATGGAGGAAACCCCTGTCTTTGTTCCGACCGTCACCGAAGACCCCGACCTCACTGAGCAAGAGCGTATCGACAAAGCCGATAAGGAAGCGAAGGAAGCAGCGGAGAACTTCAGGGCGGATAACCTGATACACACCGCCGGAGGGAACGAACAGTCTCACGGGCTTCGCCTCACATTCAACGACGACCTGACCGAGAGCAAATTGCAGGAGATACAGGACTACTTAACGTCCATGCATTCTGATTTGGGCTTCACGCAGGTGGGGGCTAACCAGATTATTGTAGTCAACTTTAAGATGGACTACATGAACATGCTTCCTGTGTTGACAGATGACACGTTTGCTGATAAAATAAACGAACAATATGAGCAGGAAGCAGAACTCGAAAAAATCACAAGTGTTGGAGAATACGGATACCACGACTGGAAAGCGGATCAAGAGGGGGATCAGATCTTTTCCCTCAGTCCCAGATTCGGACCCGCTGTTCAAGCGGGGCTTCGTGATCGGCGGGAGAGGTTTCAGCGGATCGAAGCCCAGTGGACAAGAGAAGGAAGAGGGATAACTAGTAGGAAAGCCAAGCGAGCCGTCAGGCGTTCAATCCGACGCTCGCGGACAGGGGCCACGCAGAGGATGCAGACGCGTGGGCCGTTTGCCTCCGGCATTACCGCCTCCTCCACTGACCTCGATGCGTTCACTTGGGAGGATGTGGAACTGACGGCGGAGCAGACCAAGGAACTGAAAGAGGTTCAGGTCGAACACGCCCGCATCCTTTCCGCGTACCCAGACTTAACCGAAGACGAGAAGACCGCCCTCACCCAGTCGCAGGGGATCGCCGACGCTTACGCCCTGCAATTTAAGGGAAACCAAAAAGACTACGAGTATCAGAAATCCCTTGGGTATCTCCCGCCCGCCCCGCCCCCGCACTCCGAGAGGGTGCGACAGTTGCGGGAGCGGCTGCAACCTCTGGTTGATCGGGCAGTGGAAATCGCAGGGTTTGGGTCTGGATTATTGTCCTCGCGGCAACTGCTTCACGGAACTTCCGACGCTGTTCCAACGGTGGGCGAGCTTGAAGCCGCTCGCGGAGACCGCCCTAAATTTGACATCTTCAAGCGGAAAAAGACATCGAGAAACTGGGGGCTTGTGTTCTTCACCTCGGAGGCTGACGCGGCAAATGAGTTCGCAAATGAAAGTCCAGCAGGAGAAGGCCACGCAATCATTCCGGTGGTGATGAAAGCGGACATGGAGGTTTTCGACCCCCGCGTCAACTGGCAGGAGTTCATGGACGAACTGACCCTAGCCACCGCATTGCAGGATGCGGGTATACCGCAGACTATCGCAGCCTCCGCCGCCGCAGCCGCTGGTGACACCCGCCGACTCCTGATGAAGTTTATTAATGAGCCAACCAGATTCGGCGATGCTGGCGAAGCGTTCAATGCACATATTCTAAAACAAATAAAGGACGGGCAATGGGGGATGTGGGAACAGCCGCTGATAGTGGAAGCGATCATGGCTAAATACGACGGGATGCTGGTCACTGAAGGGTGGACTTATACTGACCAAGACAGGCAGCCGAACGGCATCATCAAGGACGAGCACATGAACCTTGCGATCAGGAACCCGCATCTGGTCAAGAGCAACGCCCCCGTTACCTTGGACTTGGAGGGCAACATCGTCCCCCTGCACGAGCGATTCAACCCAGCCAGCCCCGCATTCATCCACTCCGGCATCACGTTCGGTGACGCGTCCGACCTCCCGTCCGAGTTCAACTCGGAGGGCGTGGACTACAGCCAGTTCATCGAGGTTCTGGAGATGCCCTTCATCGAGAAGGGGCCATTCCAGAAAGTGAAGGGAACGTGGAGGAAACTGTTCAAGGGCGAGACCGACCCAACTGTGCAGCGTTACGTCCGGCAGCGGGACGCGTTCCTCAGAACGTCCGACAAGTCCGTCGAGGAATACCATTCCAAGTATAAGTCTGCTCTGGAGACGGACTTCCCAAACCCCGACGACATCCCGTGGGACGACATCCAAGCGGCCACCGGAACCACAGACAACATCGACCCAGACCCAGACAACGTGTTGCTGGATGCACGGAACAAGGAGAAGGATGCAGCCCACGCCCAGTATCAGGCCGACCTCGCCACCGAGTATGCGAAACACAAGCAGGACGAGGACGCCGAGAAGGTGAAGATCGACGCCGCCGAACCGGACCTAGACAAACGCAAGCCACTCTACAAAGCTGCCGCCGCCGCCCGAAGGGCAAAGCAAGAGGCGTCAAAAGCGGCGCTCGGGACTACCAAGGGAGCCGCCGACGAAGCGGCCCAGCAAAAATACGAAGACGCCAAGGACAAGTCGTTTGAGACAAAGAAGGCGGACATGATCAAGGACAGGAACGAGGCGTTCGACAGACTACGGTCCACCGCCCCAAGTCTGTTCCCTGTCCTGCTCGACCTCCGGCGTCTGACTGATGAGCTATCTGCTCAGGCCAAGAGTCTGTTCGGGGTGTTCTCCGCGAAAGACCTGAGCGTTAAGTTCGATAACAATATGGGGCTTTACGTCACGCGCAGGTATCACATGTTCTCCGACACCGACTATGTGAACCGCATCCTTACGTCGGAGTCGGCTAACGACAAGGCCGTCAGGGACGCGGCCATCGACTTCATGCGGGACCAGTTCATCAAGTTTGAATATGATAGACACCGAAGGGATGGACGCACCAATGCCGACGCTCAGGCTGCTGCCGAAGCGGCATACGACAGCAGGGAACAGGCCGGACAGTCCTTGGGCTACCAGATGGCCCGTGACTTCCTCCAGTCCTTTGACACGGACACGGGTCCGATGGACTTCGCGTCGGCGTTCGACTTCGCAGGGAAGCCCGCCTCTCTCCCCACCAGAATGTCTGATTCTCTCAAGGCACTGACCAAGAACCTTGAAGGTAGGGCCGAGATCCCGAAGCCGCTCGCGGACCTGATGGGCGCGAACAACGTGCCGGAGGACAGCATCGACTCGCTCCTCTACACGTTAGGCACGGTCTCCAAGATCGCCGCCCACCAGTCATTCCTTAATAAGATGAGGCAGCAAGGTGAAGTTGACGGGTGGCTTATGACCAACCAGCAGAAGAAGGACGCCCTCAAGAAAGCCAAGACGAAGGAGGAGTTCGACCACATCAGTTCGATGAAGCAAATCGTATCCTCCGGTGCTGACAGTGGGCTGAACCCGTTGGCTGGGATGTGGGTGGAAAAGGACGTTCACGACGACATCAAACCCATGTTCCAGCAGACCGTCAGGGAGCCTAACGACGCGTCCTCTCAGGCGCTGCACAACGCGATGACCTACGCCCAGAAGGCGACGGGCTTCGCCATGGCTGCCAAGACGTTGGGTTCGGTGGGATTCTACCTCCGCAACATGCTCAGTAACGTGCTCTTCTTTGGCCCCGCGCAAGGATACTGGGGGGCGGGCAAGTCCCTCATCTCCGGCGACCCCACCGAGGGGACGGGCATGTCCGCGCTCAGGGCTGCGGGCAGGGCATGGACGGGAAACAAAGCCCAGACCAACGCATACCTGCGGGAGCTTGAAGCTCTCGGGGTGTTTGGTGACGAGGTCCGCTCCGAGATCATGCTCAAGCTGATGCAAGGTGAGGAGACGTTCGCGTCCCTTGAAGACCAACTACAGAAACTCAACAAGAGAGCGTCCGCCAAGAACGTGGGGGTTAAATTTCTGCGAGAGGCTCAGAACAAGGCGGCTCGCCTCGGGTCCGCAATGGATTCGTTCTACAAGATCGGATACTTTGAGCACGAGTTGGCGGTCATCGAGAAAGCAGCCGAAGCTGAGAAGGGGATGCCGAAGAAGGACCGGAAGTATTCCCTCATGTCCCCGATGCAGCGGAAGCAACACGCCGCCGACATCATCTCGGCCACCGCTCAGTCCTACGCCCGTGCGCTCCCGATCATCAAGAAGATCAGCGGGTCCAGTTGGGGACTCCTCATCGCACCGTTCATCCGGTTCACGGCGGAGGTTCCACGAATCGCGGTGAACACGTTTACGTTGGCAAGGAAGGAGATGCGTGACGCTAACCCAGTCATCAAGTCTCGTGGTAGGCAGCGCATGACGGGCCTCAGTGCCGTGGCAATATTCTCGACTGTGATGCCTGTCTTGCTCCAGAAACTCTTATCCGACATGAGCGAGGACGAGGACGAGGCGTTCCGCATGTCCCTTCCCCCTTATCTCAGAAATCATACTTTCTATTACTTCAGGGGGGACAAGAAAATACTGGGCGTCAATGTCGCAGCAGGGGCGCGAGCTTTGGCAGGGGGCAAAGAGGGAGACCTCACCACGTTCGACCTCACCTACCTGAACCCGTTCGCCGTGATCGCTGACCCGTTCCTCCGTGGGATGGAGCACCTCGTGAGGGGTGAGCCGATGGTCGCAGCCGAGAAGATCATCGCGGCCTCGTTCCTTGAGCCATACCTCGGGGAGCAGATCCTTGCCGGATCTATCATCGACGTTATGGAGAACCGAGACGCCAGATCGGGCAGGCCGATCTACGAGGGGGCGGACCCGCTGTGGAGGAAGTCGGCCAAGATGGTGGGCTACGTCGGCAAGGAGGCTTACGGCCCACGGACTCCGATGAAGATCGTCGAGGCGTGGAAATCGGCTGGAGGAGAGGTGGACAAGTTCGCTGACTCACCGTTCGGGATAATTATGAGCGAGTTTTATCCGGTAAGGCCCCGCCCAAATGACCCAGCCGACCAGTTCTCTCGGGTCGTATACCAACTGAGGGACGAGCAACGGCGCGTCCAGCAGAGGTTCAACAAGCTCAAGCAGACCAAGGGCATGGGCGAGGGCGAGGTCAGGAGCATCCACAGGGACATCAGGAAGTCCCGCATGAGGATCAACAGCAAACTGGCGCAGGCCATGCGCGGGTTCCGTGGACTGGGGGTTGATAACCTCGAACTCTACCAGCAACTACGCGGGGCGAAATATGGGGAGCGGAGATCCAAGCTACTCTTCGCAGGGTTCATGGAGAATCCGGTCCCAACCACTGACCTCGTCGAGGCCCTGATGAAGACGCCGCAAGGGCAGCAAAGACTCAAGTGGCTGATGAACGAACACTCGGAGAACCCAAGGTTCCTGAAGCTGGACGACTAGCTCTCGCCCTCGATGCCGAGCTTGGCCGCCTCCCAGCCGTGCCTCATGCCCATCAGGTAGAGGGCGTCTAGGTTCTTGGCGAGGGTGTCCTTCGCCCACTCGCGGTTGGCTACGTTCTCGATGATTTCGTTGGCACGTTTCTGGTGCTCGGTGGCTTGGCGGCTTTGCAGTTTTGATAATGTCATTTTAATTTTCGCGGATAAGGTCGGTTAGTCTGATGGCGATCTTGTATTGAGAATTGGCATCGAGGGCGGGGGAAGCGGGGAGCACCTTATCCCCGATGACAGGATACAGGCTACAGGTGTCAGGGTCCACGGTCGGTTCGCCGCCACCTGCCCAATGGAAAAGATCGCAATCCTCATCGAGTTGAACCTCACCTTGAATCATCATGGGCATCCCGTTCGGGTAGAGTTCGCGGACGATATGTTTATACACCGTGCAGTTCGTTGAGGTTGGAAAGGCGGCGACCGATGGCCCGCATCACATGCTCCTCGATGGAGTCCGTTGCGACCAGCACCTGCTGGAGGGCGTCACTCTTCCCGCCGTTGCGGTGGATGCGACCGAGCACCTGCTTGTATGTTTTGCAGTTGAACGTGGGGGAGATCAGCGCCACCCGTGGGCGGTTGCCAAGCGTGTCGTGCAGGGAGATCCCCGTCCCGCCAGCGGCGGCGTTGACCACCACGCAATGGGTCTCGTCCCGTTGGAACTCATCGATCACACGCTGGCGGTCAGCGTCGGACTGTCGCCCGTCGATCCGGTCGCACTTGAGGCGGAGCCGGAGGGCGTCAATCGTGTCACTGTAATTGACGAAAAGAACTACTGACTTACCGTTGGCCATAAGATCCTCCGCCATCTCGGCGAGATCCACCACCTTGAATGCCTCGGCCAATCGTCGGGCCGCAGTGATGTTGGCGAGGATATGCTCGGAGTCGGTCACGGTTCCCTTCTCGATGAAGTCCTCGATGATCTGAGGGGTGATGCCCAGACTCTCGTATGCCTTGACGATCTTCTTGTTCTCGCGGAACTGGATCGGGACCGTGAACACACGGTTCTCCTTAAAGGAAGTCGGGAAGTCATCCACTGTGAGTCGGTGGGTGCTGGTGGAATACATGAGCTGGCGGAGTTGAGGCAAGTGGAAGGGATCTTCCAGAACCCACGAACCCCACTCGTTCTTCTCGCACCCATACATACGCATCCACGGCCACCACCTCTTCAAGCCGTCCTCCTTCTTGTCGCCGGAGTGGAGGCCGAGCATCAAGCCGAGGGGCCGCATCTCGGTGGGGTCTTCGCAACTGGTGCCGGACATGCCATGGATCAGGTAGCCCTGCTTGATGAGGGAGATCAGCAAGGCAGCGTTCTGGGTGAACGGTCCTTTGCACTTGTGGATCTCATCCACGAACACAACGGTGTTGGGGTCGATGAGCCACTTGAAAGTCTTCTTCCCTACCTTGGATACGTAGCCGGACTTGCCAGTCCGCAAGGCTTCAAGGTTCAGGATGAAGGTTGCAGTGATGTTGTCCTCTGCCAGTTCCTGCTTCCATGCAGGGATGACAGCCTTGGGGCAGATGATCGCGATGGGTTTGCCGAGGGCGGCTGCCAACTTGACAGCGACCACTGTCTTGCCAGTCCCCATGTCGGCCTGATCGAGAGTGGCGAGGCCCTGCTGGAGACGATGGAGAAAGAACTGGAACGCTTCCAGTTGCTTGGGGAATAGTGTCTTGCTCATTTTAATGTGGTGCTAGTATACATGATGGGTTGGATTAGGTCAAGAACATTATGATATATTTTTGGGGGGAGCCACTCAGGTGTTTCATTAGGACTAGCTGACCCGTCGCAGGATCTCCCCGCGCACCATGCCTGAGCGGCTCGAAAGGATTACGTAAGAAATTCGATCAAGGCTAGGCCCGCGTGGATCAGGATTAGTGTCCCAGCAAACGCGGACAGTGCCAGCGTGAATGTCTCGTAAAGTGCTAATTCTTTTTTCATGTTAAAGCGCGTTGTCGAATTCGACTCTCTCGGTGATCTGTCCGATCCGGCAGTTGAACGCGAAGTCCAAGTCCCCGTTCTCTTCTGCCTCGGTGAGAAGCGAGAGGATGGTTCGGGCTTGGCTTTCATTATCGGTATTGATAGTCAGGGTAACCGCCCACCCAATCGGGCACCCAGAGTGTAGTGTGTTCATGTTTTGAGAGCGGTTCACGAGTTTGTAATTGGGAATTATACACACTTCTAACAGAATGTCCAATGGTTTTAATCATGCACTTTGGCAGATCTCAATCCCTCCTCGGCCTCCTCGTAGTCCTTGCCGTGTTCCTGCGCCTCGTGCATCGCTGACCACACATCGTGCATGTGGTAATGTGTCAGGGACCGGAGGGTATGGGGGATCTTCTCATTATCCCGATAGCTATTCTTGAAATTATCATAGTCGATCTCATCGACCGCCACCCCGATGGCGTTGGTCACCACAGGTTTGTGGAGGCTAACCCTGAATCGGTAGTCGGCGTCGGGAGTTTCCTCCACTTGAAGTTTGGTGATACCGTAGGGCTTGAAGAGGCGCTCCAAGTCACCCTTCATCCGAGCACGGACGAGGTGGTTGTTGGCGTTGTCCCTGTCCTCCACGATGGAGAAGAAGCCTTTGTTAGTGAAGACCCACATGTTACTGGTCCCCCCTTTCGTTGGCCTTGGCCTCCAGATCTTGTAAGCGAACGCGTGTCCGCTGCCTGTAGACTGACTGCTGCTTCAGAATCTTCTTCCGGTTCTTCTTATAATAAGTCCGTGCATACGCAGCATTGCGGCGGCGAACCTCCTTGCGCTTCTCTTCCGGGTCAAGCACAGGCTTTGCGGGGGTGCCAAAATCCAACTGATCATTCGTGGTGGTCACCTCCTTGTTCTTGTGTTTCCACAAACCTTCAAGGCCCTGCACATGCTTCCCGTTGGGCCAGTCAAGGCCGAGGGCGTCGAGGCCCTCCAATACATTGTCCAAAGAACCTGTCCCGAACTGATGCAGGCTGAGAAGATAGTCAGGGGTCTGACTGATCAACTGCCCGAGGTTGCAGATGTCGGCTTTCTCCAAGGCCGTGATGGCATTCTTGCGGAGGCCGAGTCTACGGATGGAATCGTAGAAAGACGTTGTCCGTGAAGTGGGGTCCGACCAGCCGTCCTCCGGTGTAAAAGATCCGTCGATGTTCTCGGCAATGAGGTCCGCAAGGGATGTGATTTCCTCTTCCTCTTCCTCTTCCTCTTCCTCTTCCTCTTCCTCTTCCTCTTCCTCTTCCTCTTCCTCTTCCTCTTCCTCTTCCTCTTCCGAGGGAGGCACGATATCCTTGACGACATTGGCAACACGGGCCTCGGCACGGGCGTCCCCGCCCTCCGCCAGCATGGCAGTCCACTCCTCACGAGCCTCGTCGAATGCATCGACCAACGCATGGAGATGCTTCCACTGGCCCTTGCGTCCCATCCCTCTCGTCCTGTTGTTGAGGTGGAATTCACGGAGTCCCGCGATGAGTTCGTCGGCGGCCTCGCGCTCCTGTTGCAGGGCGGAGGTCAGGTCGGCTGCCCTATCTCGGATGTCCAACTGAACGTCGTCCATCTCCATGAGGAGGTCGAGGCCAGCTTGGGTGTTTTCGAGGAGGGTTCGGAGGGAAGATATCTTAGTCATGTGGGATAGTATATTCTACGGGTAAAGTTTAGTCAACAACTTTCTGCAAATAAATTAAGCGGGCGTTAAGTGGAGATTTTATTTTTGAGTTACTCATGGCCCCAGTTCACACACTCCAGATTCAACTGGATTGTGGGGCCGTTCAGGTTTGCTGGTTCTTCAGCATTGAGTTCGCAAGAGAGTTGATAGTTAACTGGGCCTTCCATATGTGAAGGACACGCGTCCGAGAAGCGACCGTCCACTTTCTCAATGTATGCCATCACATCCTTACGTGATCCCATGAAGACATC
>Ga0098035_1001505_pt1 | contig 11199 bp, 13 predicted proteins | sample 3_EtaG_FD_75046 | JGI IMG/M metagenome (GOLD analysis project Ga0098035, IMG submission 75046) | Marine viral communities from the Subarctic Pacific Ocean - 3_ETSP_OMZ_AT15126 metaG | ecosystem: Environmental > Aquatic > Marine > Oceanic | place: Pacific Ocean | collected 2015-01-07
ATGACAGTTGGTTACAAAGGCTCGAGCGCCTTTGATGCTGGCTTGTTCTACTGCCCATACGTTCCACTACAGATGGTCCGTGCGGTTGGTGAGAACACCTTCCAGCCGAAAATTGGCTTCAAGACTCGTTACGGCGTAGTTGAGAATCCATTTGCCCGCGGTACCACAGCTCTTGCGGCTACCGGTGTTTTGGCTGCCGACTCGAATGAGTATTACAGAAAAGTTGTTATCAATAACCTGATGTAATATAATAAAAAAAGTAAAGCGTAGACTTGAGGGAGGCTTTTAAAGCCTCCCTCTTTTTTTATAAATACTACGTTGACCGAGACTAATAATTACAGGAATGTTAAATGGCTAATGCTCTTAATGTACAACCAGACAACACGAATTTTCTATCACCTGTAGGGTATGATTTTAAGATTAAAAAACTCCCGACGGTGAACTATTTTGTGCAGGCAATCAATCTTCCTAGTGTTACCCTAGGACAGGCCTCGTTGCCTACTCCATTTATTAATGTTCCGATACAAGGAGACCATCTTCAATATGGTGAGCTACTGGTCACCTTTAAAGTAGATGAGGACATGGCCAACTATATTGAGTTATATAATTGGCTTACATATCTGGGTTTTCCAGAAAGTTTTAATCAATCAAAAGAGCTATACAATAAAGGAAGGTCTGCTGCCCGAACAAGTATACCTACGAGCGAATTAGGGGAAGGTGTTGTATCAGATGCAACGTTAATCATTTTGAATTCAGCAATGAACCCTAGGTTCTCAATTGAATTCAACGACGTCTTTCCAACAAACCTGATTGACTTACAGTTTGATACACGTATGGCAGATATAGATTATGTTGAATCAACATGCTCATTTAGTTTTAGACAATTCAAAATCAATAAAATTACTAGCAGTGGAAACTCTAATACTGCAATAAGAGCCGTTATATGAGTTGACTTCTGGCATTATTTTTAGTATAATAATGTTTGGAGGTTTATGATGAATATAGATGAATTATTTGATTTGTGGGGCAAGGATAGCCAAATTGATAGAACAGAGATCGGTGTCGAGTCTTCGAACATTCCACAACTTCATCACAAATATTACAAATTATTTTCAGCCGAGAGACTGAGATTGCGAAAGCTCGAACAAGACTATAAGTCGTTGTTCAAAGACAAGTGGGATTACTATCAGGGTAACATGGCCGAGGAGGATTTGAAAGAAAAAGGATGGAATCCTAATCCTATGAGAATTCTCAAACAAGACTTGGACAAATACATTGATAGTGATCCAGATATTATAAAATATAATCTTCGCATATCAGTACAAAAAGAAAAAGTCGACTTCTTAGATTCTGTTCTTCGTATGATAAGTAACAGAAGTTTTCAACTTAAAGGTGTTATTGATTGGGAGAGATTTAAGGTTGGTATTTAATGAATAATAATTTGGATTTTAAAAAATCATTACCTAGCGCAAAGGAGATATGTACTCCTGATACAGATCCAGGTAACAAAGAATTGATGAGGTTGATGCGTAAGGTTAATTCTGATCGCGGTCCCTTGTTACACAAATATCATATTCCATACACATTAAAATTTGAACCAATTAAATTAAAGGTTCGAAACATGCTAGAGCTTGGTATATGGACAGGGAAGGGGCTAATAACATGGGCTCAGTTCTTTTCCAATGCAGAAATAGAAGGTGTCGATTGGAGATTTCAATATCATAATCACATAAAAAGATTATTCAAAAACAGAGACACCGATTACTATTCAAATAAAATTGTACTCAACTTCTTTGATACAACGGATACAGAAAGAGTACAGCAGCACTTTAAGCCAGAACGATATAATGAATATTTTGACATTATTATTGATGATGGTAATCATTTTTCAAGTGCACAGAAAGCAACGCTAATTAATATGTTTCAATATGTCAAGCCCGGAGGAATGTGGGTAATAGAAGACATAACTGATACGTATGAGAGACCTGAAAAGATACTTCAACATATTAATGATTTGGCTGATGAAGGACATACAGTAGAATATTTTCAAAATTTTGAAAGTACTCGTGACGACTCAAATATTATTTTCATTACCAAAAAACTGACCACAGCTCCATCCAGCAACTGGATTCTTGGAGTTGAATATTCTGAAAATGCCTGATCTTATTGTTTCAAAATTAAGCGACGTTTATTTAAAAGTCGATTGCAATTCTGGTATAAGCCAGGAGCTAAGTGATTTCTTCACGTTCGAAGTTCCTGGTGCTAAATTTATGCCTACGTATAAGAGTAAGTTTTGGGACGGCAAGATAAGATTATTCAACCAAGTGACAAATACAATCTATGCAGGGCTGTATAATAAGATAGATGACTTCTGTCAACAAAGAGGCTACACTCTGGACATTATCGAAGACTCATCTTTCTATCAACAGGAGTTTGCTTTAAGTGAAGTAGATGACTTGTCAGCATCTATTAATCTTACGATGGTACCAAGAGACTATCAGAAGAAGGCAGTTGCACATGCAATACGCAATAAAAGATGTGTAATGTTATCGCCGACGGCCTCTGGTAAATCGCTTATAATCTATATGTTAAGCCGTTTCTACCCGGCTAAGAAGCTGATTATAGTGCCAACTACTACATTGGTACATCAGATGGCCTCAGACTTTGAAGACTACGGTTATAAGGATGAAGTTCATAAAATCACAGCGGGTGCAGAAAAAGATACTGATGCAGAGATAACTGTATCAACATGGCAATCTATTTACAAGATGCCGAAGAAATGGTTTAGTCAATTTAAAGTTGTTATAGGTGATGAAGCTCATTTATTCAAAGCAAAATCTCTCACAGCAATCATGACCAAGTTAACAGAGTGTCCTTGGAGGTTTGGTTTTACTGGAACACTAGATGGTTCACTGACAAACGGATTAGTCTTAACCGGATTGTTTGGACCCGTTGAAAAAGTAACAACAACATCTGATCTTATAGAACAGAAGCATCTGTCTCAATTTAAGATAAATATATTAGTAATGAAGTATAGTGATCAGTCTCGTCTTCAGATGAGAAGGGCGAAATACCAAGATGAAATTAATTTTCTAGTAAGAAACCAGGCACGTAATAAATTTTTAGTAAATCTATGTAAGAGTTTGGAAGGAAATACTTTATTATTATTTAATTATGTTGACAAGCACGGCAAGGTGTTATATAATTTAATGCAGGACTTCGAGAAACCTGTGTTCTTTGTACATGGAGGTGTCAAAGGGGAAGACAGGGATGAGATCCGTGGAATTGTTGAGGGACAGAGTGATAGTGTCATTGTCGCTTCGTTTGGTACCTTTAGTACTGGTATTAATATTAAGCGGTTGCACAATATTATATTCGCCAGCCCATCAAAATCAAGGGTGCGAGCACTACAATCAATCGGACGTGGACTCAGGCGAGATGGTGATGAGAATAAAGCTCGTTTGTTTGACTTGGTAGACGATTTAAGATACAAGACGTGGAATAATTATACGTTGGAACACTTTAAGGAGAGATTACGAATTTATAATGATGAAAAATTTCCTTATAAGACCTACGACATAACACTAAAGGAATAGTAAGATGTCTCACGCTATAGTAAAGCTAATTAACGGTGATGAGCTTATAACTAATATTGTAGAGAGAACTGATAGTGAAATTACAATAGAGAAGCCAGCTCAAGTTCTTAGAATGATGATGCCTACTGGCCAGGCGATGGTACAGTGTGCTAATTATCTAATCTTCAACGATCCTGAAAGAACAAACCTAACTATTGATCGTCGACAGATTATTTACATGACTGAAGATATCGATAGTGAAGTAATAAAACATTATAATACGTTTGTACAGAGTTTAGATTCTGGTGGTTGGTCTCATTCTCATGAGCAGGCTCGTTTCACTCCAGATGAAGAGGAAGAAATATCATATGCTGGCTTAGTGCCTGATCGTCAGCAGGCTAGAGACGATCAACTCAATGAAAAAATGAAAAGGTATTGGGAAAAAGAGGTCGGCAATAAGATAGACAAGCGCATACAAATGCGCGTGCTTCGTGATATGGACTCATCAAATAATACAATGCATTAGTAATAGGAATTTATAGTATGGCGAGTAAAACTCGAAAGAAATCACAGCATTACGTTGACAATAAACAACTGTATGCTGTTATGCAAGAATTTAAAAAGGCGTGTAATGAGGCAGAAGAAGCGGGTGATGAATTTCCTCGCATTCCTGACTACGTTGGTAGGTGTCTTTTAAAGATAGCTCAGAGATTGTCCACCAAGCCAAATTTTATTAATTATACCTTTCGAGAAGAGATGATAAGTGACGGTATAGAAAATTGTATTCATTATATAAAAAACTTTGATCCAGAAAAGTCAAAAAACCCCTTCGCTTACTTTACTCAAATTATATACTATGCCTTCTTGCGAAGAATTCAAAAAGAGAAAAAGCAACTATATATAAAGCACAAGTCGCTAGAACAATCTGTGGTTTTTGATTCATTGGTAACCACTATAGATGGAGACAATAGGGGCGTGCATGTCAATTTACTATCATCCAATAACAACTCTGAATATATGAAAGACTTTGTTCGGAATTTTGAAAGTAAAGAAAAGAAACGTAAAACGAAAAAGCCTGTTGGTGTAGAGAAATTTTATACGAAAGCAGAGTGAGGTATTATGTGTGATAATTGTTTGGAGGAAAAATTAAATGCCAGATCGTTATTGGCATGATGTTGATTGGTGGATTGTAAAGAAGTTAAAACACAAACTTAATATATCATTTGTAAAAGATAACAGTATTGAAAGAGGACCTCTTAAAGCCATTTCTAGTAGCCGGTTTAAAGATGATGTCTTTAAGTATAATTATACAACCTCCCATCAAAAGAATGTTCGATCTTGTTTAAAGAATCAAAAGTTACCTTGTTTGACAGACGAGTATCCGCCCGACAGTCTTCGTCATTTGGGGAATCAACCATCACATCCCAGGGCGGCCGAATCACTTTTGAATAATGGTTGGATTCATATGAAGGATACACCTGAGTATGATCCACAGTATATATTGAAGGACATGCAAGGTGATGATACTGATTATTCATATGTACCTATCGAGTATTATATTAATAAGCAAGGGTTTCGCCATGATGGAAGTTGTCCAGACTATTACTCCGAACAAGGAGGTGCTATATACATAGGTGATAGCCACACGATGGCAGTTGGTCTCCCTATTGAAAAATCTTGGACGTATCTTGCTCACTATAAATGTGGGCATACTAAAGATCTGAGATATCTTAACATGGGAATGCCAGGCTATGGAATAGATGCTTACTATCGGTTGTTGAAAAGGCATATAGAAGACATTAAACCTAATTATGTGATGATGTCTTATCCTTGGCAAACAACTAGAGCAGAGGTCTGGAGTTCCGAACACGACCGATGGCACAACGAAACAATTAACAAGATGGGCAAGGCTCGGCTTGAGGATGAGACGAGTAGAGTTGTTGAGTATTTTCATACAGCTGCTGCTTATATGAGGTGGTATAAAAACCTAGATGCTATTAAATGGCTTTGTCATGAGAATGGAGCGCAGCTATATGCTATCGAAGAAGAAACATCAAATCAAAGGATAATTGATTTGACTAACGATTACAGAACCCAGTTGCATAAAGACGACTGGGCAAGAGATTTGATACATGCTGGTGTGGAGACACATGAGCACAATTCAAACATTCTTGCAGAAATAATGGAGATCCGGTATGAGTGATAATATTGTACTACCAGAAGTTATTAAAAAATGGGTCGAAGAAATCAACGATCCTTCAACGCCCATATGGCTAAGGGAAAACTACGCTATCAAACTAGAGTCTCTTCAACTGTTCTTGGGAACGGAATTGGATAAATTCAAGAGAGAGATGCTAATGGAAACCAGGAAGGTCAATAGGAAAGCTATAAGAAAGAAATGAAACTTGCACTTATAACCGACCTGCACTTTGGTTCTCGTAATGATAATTTGAAAGTAGCAGCACATCAAAAACTTTTCTATGATAATGTCTTCTTTCCTTTTTTACGCGAAAACAATATAAAAAACGTGGTTGATTTAGGCGACACGTTTGATCGTCGAAAATATATTTCGTTTACTTCTTTGCAAGCAGCGAAGAAGATGTTCTTTGATCCCCTAGCCTCTGATAATATACAACTGCATGTCCTTATTGGCAATCATGATAGTGTATATAAGAACACAATTGAGCTAAATTCAATCTATCTATTAACAGATGGCTATGCAAATGTTAATGAATACCTTAACCCCACAGAAGTAGATTTTGATGGGACGCTTGTTGCAATGTTGCCATGGATATGTAAAGACAATTATGATGCCACGTCAGCCGTAGTCTCTAATACGAAAGCCCAGGTCGCCTTTGGTCACCTAGAACTAAAGGGATTCGAAATGCATAAGGGACAGATCATATATGAGGGCATGGACTCTAAGATGTTCGACGATTTTGATATTGTTTGCTCCGGGCACTATCATCATAAGTCGACTACTGGAAACATTAATTATCTCGGAGCCCCCTATGAAATGACATGGTCTGATTATGATGATCCACGTGGGTTTCATATCTTTGATACAGCAACAAGAGAGTTGACTTTCATACAGAATCCGTATACACTATTTCATAAGATATGGTATGACGATAGTGATCTTACATTTGAAGATATAGATGCCATGGATGTATCAGAGATACGAAATTCTTTTGTTAAGCTAGTTATCAAAACAAAAGAGAATCCTTATTTGTTTGATACGTTTGTTAGCAAACTCGAAGATCAGGATTTGATTAATCTACAGGTTGTAGAAGATCACCTGAATCTAGATCTAGAAGATGATGAAGACATCATTGACGAAGCAGAAGATACGTTGACAATATTAGACAAATATATTGATGGGTTGGAAGTCTCTACTAACAAACAGCAACTACAATCACTGATGAAAAATTTATATGATGAAGCGCTAGCTATTGAATGATTGAATTTAAAAGTATTAGATGGAAAAATTTTCTGTCGTATGGTGACCATTGGACAGAAGTTTCTCTTAATGGTAAATCACAAACCTTAGTTGTCGGAGACAATGGTGCCGGCAAATCAACAATGATTGATGCCTTATGCTATGCACTGTATGGCAAGGCATTTAGACGTGTTGTAACAGCTCAGTTGATCAACTCTGTTAATAGTAATCATATGTTAACTGAAGTAGAATTTCGTGTTGGTAAAACCCAGTACAAGGTTATTAGAGGACTGAAGCCTAGATTATTTGAAGTGTATCAGAATGATTCGTTAATGAATCAAGAAGCTCATGCTAGGGACTATCAAGAGGTCCTAGAGAAGAATATTCTTAAAATCAATCATAAGTCGTTTACACAGATCGTTGTTCTTGGCAGTACAAACTTTGTCCCCTTTATGCAATTGCAAAGCAAGGACAGAAAAGAAGTTATTGAAGACCTGTTGGACATAGGTATATTTTCAGTAATGAGTATGTTGTTGAAGGACAAGACTACTGAAAACAAAAATTGGTTGTCCGAAATAGAGTACAAAATAGATTCTGTTGATACCAACATCGCAAGACAGAAAGAACACATCGAATACATTGAAAAGAAACAGACAGAAGATATTGCTGCGAAGAAGGGACAGATCGATCATCTATCCTCTGAGATCAATCAAAACAGCACCCTTATTGATCAAGAAGAGGCGGAGATAAATTCTTTCCTGAAAGATATACCAAACGAAAATGAAACACGTAAAAAGCTAACCGATCTTAATAGGCTCGAGAGTCAACTGGAAAACAAATTTAGTACACTTAAAAAAGAGATCGACTTTTATGAGAATAATGATGTGTGCCCTACCTGTGGCCAAAATATGGATGATGACCATAAGCACTCTAACGTCACCATAAAAGGAAGCAAGGCCGAAGAAGTGCAGGAAGGCATTGATCGGCTAAAAGAAAAGATTGATAGTACTAGCTCTGTATTAGAGACTACGTTGGATACCTTAAAGAAGGTGAATGATCATAAACAAACTGTTGTTCAACTAGAATCAGATATAAATGCTAAGAAGCAGGTCATTGATTCGTTAAATGATGACATAGAGCAGAAAAGCAGCGAGGACATTAGTACTCAAAAGAACGATCTAGAAAATCTACAGAAACAGTTGGTTGAGCATAAGGCAGACCAAGAAGGACAAGTAGAAGTAAAAGAGCTGTATTCTATAGCGACAAAGTTGTTGAAGGACACTGGAATAAAATCTAGGATTATTAAACAATATGTTCCAGTGATGAATAAATTAATCAATAAATACTTAGCAGCAATGGACTTTTTCGTTCAATATGAATTAGATGAAAATTTTGATGAAAAGATTAAGTCACGATTTAGAGATGAGTTTAGTTATGCCTCCTTTAGTGAGGGTGAGAAAATGAGGATTGATCTTGCATTATTGTTTACATGGCGCGCCATTGCAAAACTCAAAAACAGTGCAAGCACAAACCTACTCATCATGGATGAGGTATTTGATAGTTCGTTGGATACTACAGGTACAGACGAATTTCTTAAAATATTAAAAGACTTGACTTCAGACACAAATGTGTTTATAATAAGTCATAAGACGGATCAATTGATAGACAAGTTTCCTAATGTTCTTAGGTTTGAAAAACATAGAAATTTTAGTAGGATGATAACATAATGCCAACGCGAAATTACCCTGGGTTAAAAAAAGACCCGCTTGACTTTGATAGAACTTTGTTGTATAATGAGGCTGAGCAATTTGATTTTAAAGATTCTTCTGTAGATCCCTGGGAGCTAGCAGAAGAGATGATTAAATTTATGCGTGAGTATAAGGGATATGGTTTGGCAGCTAATCAAATTGGCTTGCCTTATAAAATGTTTGTTACGGAAGGTGATCCAGCATTCGCTGTATTCAATCCAAGAATTACATATCGGAGTCCTAATGATATTAGATTAGATGAAGGGTGTCTTTCATTTCCCAATCTAATTCTAAACATTAAACGCCCGGCAAGTATACGTGTTAGATTTCAAGATCCCAATGGAGATTTTGTTGTTAAGCAGTTTGCTGGTATGTCTGCAAGAATATTCCAACACGAATTCGATCACTTAGAGGGAGTTGATTATACTACTCGAGTGAGCAAATTGAAATATAAGATGGCCGTAAAGAAAATGCAGAAGCAGGCCAAGCGTGGAAAGATAAGGGTTATTAATTATGGCGTGGAACGCAAAAAATAAAGACAAAGAATTCACCTATAGTGAAATCTTTTACAGTCCCCAGGGTGAAGGTTTTTATACTGGTTTCGGAACTGTATGGTTGAGATTCTTTTTGTGTAACCTTCAGTGCAATGGCTTTGGTCAAGACGATCCAATAGATCCATCAACGTATGAGTTGCCTTATAAGAATATTGATGTGAGTGCGTATGATAAACTAGAAGATTTGCCTGTGTTCAGTAAAGGGTGTGATACATCCTATTCTTGGTCTAAAAGGTTCAAACACCTTCAACGTAGAGGAACGGCCGACCAAATTGCAGATAGACTGATTGATATAATGAAGAACCCACATAACCCAAATGGCAGGTTTAGGCATCCTGTAAGTACAGAAAGGCAACATCTCTGTTTTACAGGAGGCGAACCTTTAATGCCTCATGGTCAAGAATGTAGTACGGAGGTAATATATGCTCTTAAAGGGAACGAGATGAGTATGCCTGGTTGTGTAACATATGAGACAAATGGTACACAGGAGTTGTCTTCTGACTTTAAAGAATTCTATCAGAATCGAGGACTATATTCTGGTGATTTGTTTTTCAGTGTTAGTCCGAAGCTCCAGTCGGTTTCTGGAGAGAAACGAGATAAGGCAATCAAGCCTGAAATAGTAAGAGAGTATGAGATATTGTCACGAGAAGGTTATTATAGAAAACCACACGGACAATTAAAATTTGTTATGACGCCTGATCCCAGAGCTTGGGATGAGTTGGACGAAGTTGTTGATATGTTTAGGTCCCATAAGGTTAATTTTCCCGTTACAATAATGCCTTGCGGCGCCAGAGTCGAAGAACAAGAAGTAACAGCTGGTGAAGTTGCAACAATGGCTCTCCAGAGAGGTTATCGTGTGAGCGCAAGAGTTCACACTTATCTCTGGGGTAATAAAATAGGTACCTAAAACGACAAGAGGAGTATAAAAATGGCAGGACATTGGATACCAATACACATGAGGCAAATCTACCAAGGTTTTCTTCGAGGTCCAAAAGAGCTTAACAACAAGAGGCTGGCCGAATTAGTCATGGATGGTCAAGCTCAAGTGATTGATAAGAATGTAAATGCAACAGGGATTGAAGATTCAAAGATCCCAGATGATCCTGAGCTAGACAGACTTAAATCGTATATAAACGATGAAATCTGGAACATGATCGATCCTAGAATGCACACGAGAGAGGTGTGGGGACACATTATGCGTGGTCCTTATGATCATACAGCAATTCATAGTCATTACAACAAAAAAGATTACGCGCGTATTTGCCTTTCGTGGGCTTATTATCCGCAGCTTCCAAAAGCAAAGGGCGGGAGGTATGTTATCCACTTCCAGTCACATTCGGAGAGTGTTAATTTTCAGGTTCAACCAGAGGTGGGAATGTTTATGATTTTTCCTTCATGGATGCCTCACTATACAACCCGACATTCTTCTGATGAAGTTCGGATTACTATCGCTGCAAATTGTAGACCAGAGGGGTGGCCCGGTAATGAAAAAGATTATCAGGCAATAATCGATGATGAGCATTCTGGTATAAAAGAGTTTAATCCGCCACTAAGACATCTTCAACCATAGTGAGCTCTTATAGTTAAACGGTATAACAGTTGATTTGTAATCATCAATTCTTGGTTCGATTCCAGGTGGGAGCACCACAGTGGCAGATAAAGAAAGAAAAGTCATACTTCTACATGAAGTGATAGAGCAACGCTTACGTAAAGAGAAGGAGCTTGAATTCTATAAACAGCAGCTTGAGGAAATACAGGTTAAAATAAGTTTTTTAGATAGAGAGCTAACTCTCACCAATCTTATTATAGATATTATACATGGGGAAAATGTTATTGATTTGTTTCCAAATGATAGGGTAGAATCAATTGAATATGAGGACAAG
>Ga0098035_1001506_pt1 | contig 11191 bp, 17 predicted proteins | sample 3_EtaG_FD_75046 | JGI IMG/M metagenome (GOLD analysis project Ga0098035, IMG submission 75046) | Marine viral communities from the Subarctic Pacific Ocean - 3_ETSP_OMZ_AT15126 metaG | ecosystem: Environmental > Aquatic > Marine > Oceanic | place: Pacific Ocean | collected 2015-01-07
ATCAGGTAGATCAGATGGTCGTACCAGGGCATATAAGGAAACCGTAAAACGGTTAATGAATAAAAAACAATCAAAAAACGAAACTAGAGTGAAAACTAGTGGAAGGAAACGATAGGAGAAAGCTATGAGTTTATGGACAGCATCAGATGGTGAAGCAGGGAAACCGAAATATCTGAATGCAACGGATAAAGCAAATACATATGGAATTGATGCCACAGAACAAGGTGTTGATACATCAGATAATGTAGTGGATATCTCAATAGTCAGTGGTGGAACAGGATATACTTCAGGTGATATAGTCTTCACTGGTGGTGGATTTAGTACTGTTGCAACTGCAACATTTACTGCAACTGCTGGTGTAATTGACAGTGTTACTATTACTGGTGGTGGAGTTGATTATACATCTGCCCCGACAGTAGATGGTGATGCGGGTGGTAATGGAGATGCAACATTTACAGTATCATTGGGTGAGGGTTCTACCGCAGAAGGTAGTACAATTTCACATACTGGATGGAATCTACGAACTGTAGGTACGGGTGGTCGTGCAGGTAGAGTATCTTGGGAATGTTTGGTTGCTGGTGGTATGAGTGGAGATGCAACTGAAGACGGTGCTACACCTGATGCCTAGAAAGTGATATATGAGATTTGAGGTTTTAGACGAAGATAATTTTTTGTTATATGCAATAAAGAATTATACCAATCCAAGTTGTACATCGATGGATGAATTCAACGAGGATATGAATACTATAAAGTACATAAAACGGTTATTTAATCGTTATTTGAATGACGGTGATCTACGAACCAATTTGATCGTGAATCACCTCATTCTCATGTACAATGTTTTTGGTAATGAAGCTGGAACAAGGATACTGTTCTATAGAGTAGACAAGGAACATTATCCCCTATTGAAAACTTTTTTAGTTTATCTCAATAGGTTACCAGATAGGATATATGGTATAAACGACACTCCATATATCGATACAGTAGATATACCATTAGTGTCGGATGTATTTCAACCATTAAGGGATATAGACAAAAATTAGATGGGTATAGCAAGTACATACAAAGCATATAGTTTTCTGAGGTTGTTGACTACACCTTTTGAGAAAACCGAAGCGTTTAAATTGGGCGTTATTGACGACGAAGGGAATCTTCTCAAGGGTAAGAAAGAACGGAAAACCAAAGCAGAAAAGGAATCCTATAATGCATTCAATCGGATAGTATTCAATCTCAAACGAGTATTGGGTAGAGTGCCTTTCATGAAGGGTAAATTGGGTTCACTTGCAGCTGCATTGTATCTACTCAAAGAGGAATGTGAATTGATGTTCGATGATACCTCTATTGAGGATGCTTTTGTACAATACCTACGGGAGAATAGGATAATGGCCGAAGACGATATCAAAGATTTTATAGAAGAATATGCATCAGAGTACCTCGTAGAAGATGCACCTGTCAATGCAGTTGGAAGTGCTCCTGGTAATGTTGCTGGATTGCATGGAGATCCACCTGTATCTCACAAAAAGAAGAAAAAACGTAAGAAACTACATGATGTAGATATTTTTGAGGTAGGAACTGATTTACTAATGAGGGCAAGGCTACGATCACGATCCAAGGAAAGTTTTCTTAGACATTTGGGAAAGAAACCACTTGCAGATGAAATTAAATCGTATCAGAAGAAGTTTCCAAAACATCCAATAATCTTGCAAGATAAAACGGGGGTCACTGTCTTTCTTAGACGATAAATACTAATATGGAAATCGAACAATTAATAGAAAAACGATTAAATGACTTGAGTATAAAAATAGAATCGGTAGATGAAAGAGTCACAGATATGAGGGAGAATCATTTACATCATATAGAACTGAAATTAAAGGAAATGGAAACTACCTTGAAAATAGGATGGAAGGCAATTATATGTGGAGCAGGGATCCCTGCAGTTATCAGTGCAGTTTTATCTATAATACAATTACTAAAATAGGGGAAGTAAAGTGGGAAATTTAGAAAAGTTTGTAAGAGAAAATCCATTAAATGAGAAATTTTCTGATTTTGAATATGTGATAGACCAACTTATTAATTCTATGGAACACTATGACGAAAAAAGTTGGGTTGAACATATGAGTTCGGAAACCGATATACCACCAGACATATTGCGTGAGATTTGGAAGGAATGGGCAGAACTTTCTGGTCAAGTCAAAGGACAGAATGCATATGGTTGGAAAAAATGGTTAGAGACTTTAGGACTAAAAGAGGAAACTAACGAGAAAAGTATAGAAAAGGATATCAGACAAAAAACTTTGGATGAAATTACGAGTCGTAGTGGTGAGGTTCAGTACATCGATCCTGAGGATGCAGCTGAAACGATAACCCGCACATTAGATAATTTAGAAATAGCACTCAAGGGTGTTCGTGATCCAGCAAGATGGGCAGAGAAATATGGTCGTAGTCTACCTGGATTCATAAATGCGGTAGAACAGATTACCCAATCACTAGGACGAATGTAACGTGGAACACGATGTAAGAAAGGACTTATACAAGGATCGTATGGATCATGTTATGGGAGTCCATACAGATGGTAAGTTCAGAACGATAGTCCGTAATATAATCGAAAAAATCAAGGTAAAGTTGGTACGATAATTGCAGCTATAGTTATATAATGAAGGAGTTCAGAGAATGAGTCTGCATATTGATATCAAGTATATCACGTTATTATCCTCTAGATTAGGAAAATTTTCACGAAAAAAGGACTACCTATATAACTTTAGGTGTCCGTATTGTGGAGATTCAGAGAAAAATCCAAATAAAGCTAGAGGATTTTTTTATCGCAAGAAAAGTGATATGTTCTACAAGTGTCACAATTGTGGTAAAGGAACTACAACTGATAAGTTTATTAAGTTCATAGATGTAGAACTGCATAAACAATATGTTATGGAAAGATTTCAGAATAGTGGAACTGGATTTGCAAAAGTCGAGGAACCAAAGTACGATTTCCCTGCACCTGTTTTCAGTAAATTGAAATCAGAATTCGTCACACCCGTGACAAAATTAGATGATGATCATGTGGGAAAACAATATCTAACCAAAAGGAAAATACCATTAGAAGAACTGTACTACACTAGCAATTTTGGTGGTTTTGTGGATGATATAGTACCCAAAAAATATCCAAAGGTAGTGGAACTCAATAGAAATGAGGAAAGAATAGTAATACCTTTTTACGACCAAAATAAAAACTTAACTCATTTTCAAGGACGTTCTATACATGAAAGTAATTTTAGGTACATTACTATCCGTATCGATGAAGATTTTCCGAAAGTATTTGGAATTGAACGGTTGGATTTTGATGAGACTGTTTACGTTGTTGAGGGCCCTTTTGATAGTCTCTTTCTTTTCAATTGTATTGCTATGGCTGGTAGTGATGGGATTTGCAATAATGAGTTTTTTCATGAGCGAATAAAAGGTGATCTTGTATTTGTATTCGATAATGAATGTAGAAATGGTAGTATAGTGGATAAAATGGAGAAGGTTATAAACGACAACTATAAATTGTGTATTTGGCCAGATACGGTGATCGAGAAGGATATAAATGACATGATCCTGTCTGGAAAAACACCAAAACAGATTATAAGCACGATAAATAATAATACCCATTCGGGTATGATTGCAAAATTAACATTAAACAACTGGAAAAGGGTAACGAGATGAACTATGACCAACTAACCGAAAAATTATTAGATAACAAATGGAAAATTGAGGAAGATAAGATTACCCCATATGATGATTGGGGTATAGATAGTCAAAATAACAATGCAATTACAGAAGCAGGACTCTCAAGGATAATGCAGAAAATAAAACTTGAGGACAACGATTTTGTAGTCATTACTGCATATAGAGGTGAGAATGATAAGAAAACTAACATAGCTAAGAATGCACAGTTACGAGATTGGTTCAACCGTAACAAAATGGGTGTTTACCAGTTGGTAGGACATTGGAGAGAATGTTCTATACAAGGGGTTGAATATGAAGATTGTCCGATTGATCAGTTGGTGGATGTAGTAGAACGTTCATATCTTGCAGTTCGACCAGATGAGATGGAATCTAAGGATTTCTTCAATAAAGTAAAGTACTTAACAAGTACATTCAAACAAGATGGGTCTGTGATCCGCGTAAAGGAATTATATGGTGATGATATTCGTATTATAAGTGGTAGTGGAAAATCGTTCTCTGTTGGTCGTGGAGTTCAGTTGGATAAGGTTGCACAAGCATATAGCCAACACGTTAAGAAGATTAATGTACCATTCATATTTGAGGGAGTTGAGGTTCCTGCAACTAACTTGGGTTTCCAAATTGCAAAGGAATTGAATTTTGGTTATCCAATAGGTAAGTGGGATGATTTAAGAAGTTGGGATGAAATTGGAGGATAATGAGGGAAATGGAGAAGAATTTACAGATACTTAGTGATTTGACACATCACATGAAGTATGCGAAATATTTACCAGAGAAGATGCGGAGAGAAACATATAAGGAAACTGTAGACCGAAACAAGAAAATGCATATCGATAAATATCCTGAGTTACGAGAACTTATAGATGAAGCATATAAAAGTGTCTACACCAAGAAAGTAATACCATCGATGAGATCTATGCAGTTTGCAGGACCTGCGATTGAAGTAAATCCATCGAGGATGTTCAACTGTTCCTACCTACCCATAACTGATATTCATGCATTTTCAGAAACGATGTTCCTATTGTTATCTGGATGTGGTGTTGGATATTCTGTACAGAGACATCATGTGGATAAACTACCCGAAGTGAGGAAACCTATCAAATCTCGTAGGTATCTGATTCAAGATTCTATCGAGGGCTGGGCAGATTCAATCAAGGTCTTATTGAAGGCATATTTTGCAGATCGTTCCCTACCATTGTTCGATTATCGATCAATTCGGGAAAAAGGTGCAAGGTTGATCATAAGTGGTGGTAAAGCTCCAGGTGCAGAACCATTGAAACGTTGTCTTAATAAAATACAAACTATACTAGATAGTAAGGGTGATGGTGACAAACTTACACCATTGGAAAGTCATGACATACTTTGTCTGATTGCAGATGCAGTACTTGCAGGAGGAATCCGTAGGTCTGCACTCATTTCATTGTTTAGTATTGCAGATGATGAGATGATGAAATGCAAGACTTTATATGATGGTGTAATAGAGGATCATTTGGGTGAGCATGATGGTGTACATAATGTACGAGTCAGTGTTTGGAGAGATGAGAAATACTGTATGACCAAAGAGATTTTCGTACCGCAGAGTGACTACGATGAACTCAAGGAGAACGGGAAAATTCAGTGGTTTTATTTCTACCCAGAACGTGCAAGATCGAATAATTCGATTGTAATTGCAAGACCACTGATAACCAAAGATCTGTTTGAAACTAAGTGGGATGTTATTAAGACATCTGGTAGTGGTGAACCTGGATTGTACTTCACCAACAATATCGAATTGGGATCGAATCCATGTTGTGAGATTTCATTGAATCCTTATCAGTTCTGTAATTTGACATCGATTAATGTGTCAGATGTAGAGTCTCAGGAGGATCTTAATGATCGTGCTCAAGTTGCAGCTTTCATGGGTACATTACAGGCATCCTATACTGATTTCCACTATTTACGTCCACAATGGAAAAAACAGACTGAGAAGGAAGCACTCTTGGGTGTATCATTGACGGGAATTGCATCCATAGATGAATCTAAGTTTGATTTTGCAGAGGCTGCACAGTGTGCAGTAGAGGAAAATGAAAAGGTTGCAAAACTTGTAGGGGTAAATCCTGCAAAAAGGATTACTTGTATAAAACCTGAAGGTACGGGTAGTCTCGTATTGGGTACATCTTCAGGGATTCATGCATGGCATAATGAGTATTATGTCCGTAGACTCCGTGTGGGTAAGAATGAGGCAATTTATAAATACTTATTGGATACGATTCCTGAGATTATCGAAGATGAAGTATTTGGTGATGGTGCAGTAATTACTATACCAGTTAAGGCACCACTAAATGCAAAAACACGGACTGAGGATGTTGAACAATTTCTCAATCGAGTCAAGTTTTTCACTAATTCTTGGGTTGCAAATGGTCATCAAGGTGGTATGAATACTCATAATGTATCTGCAACTGTTTCGATAAAGGCAGATGAATGGGGTAGGGTTTCTACATGGCTGTGGGATAATCAGGATTCCTTTAATGGTCTGTCGTTTTTACCATACGATACAGGTACTTATGTACAAGCACCATTTGAGGATATCACGGAATCAGATTATCAGAAATTTTCAAGTCATATTGGGAATATAAATTTAGAGGACGTTTTTGAAGACCAAGATAATACTAACCTACAAGGTGAACTTGCTTGTAGTGGAGGAGCATGTGAGATATGATGAATTATGATGGTGGTAATTTTTTGTTTTGGACTTTACTTTTACTTTTCTGTACCCTACAATGGATTTGTTCCGTTGTAGGTGCAGTACACATATTTAAGTGGTTTTTTTAGGAGATAGGAATATGCCAGTTTACTACGATGAAAAGGATGAGCGAAAGGAGTTCATCAAGAATACCATTAATAACTTACCTGTTGCAGTAGATACAGGTTGTTTTGCATCATATCTATATAAAGATGTTGGATATGAAAACCTTAAATTGGAGTATGCAGAATACGATAAGATGATGGAAATTATCACAAATCGTTTTCCGAGATTGGATAGGGTTCAGGTATTGAAAGAGGTGTTTAGTACAATAGTTGATGTTGAACAAGAATACATCAAAGTTTGGATGTCTAAGGAAAATCCTAGTTTGACCGAGGTGTTAGAGAAGTATCATGACCCACATGATTATTCATTTATGAAGCAATTTGTTCATCCAAATTGGAGTGATTGTTAAATGTTGAGTTTGTTATTGATGTTGATGACTGCACCCGTTGAGGTGAATTGGGATGGTTATGACTACTACAAACCAATAACCAATAATTCTTTATTTAGACCATTGGGGTGGAAGAAACCAGATCTCACCCCAAGATATGAATTGATAGGTACTATAGTAGGTAAGGATTTTGCAAGGGGATATATAATAAATGTTAGGACTAATAGGATTCGGATTGTTGAAGTTGGGAGTGTATTTGATACTGATAACGTTGTTTCTGGGGTATCTCGAAACAAAGTACAAATGAGTAATGGGAAGGAATATGTTGCCAAAAGTATTACATTTCTTAATATCAAAAAAAGGGGTTCAAGGTCAAGAACTACTACCACTAAAAATGGAGATAGTAAAAAGACTACATCAGAAACGGTTGAAAAAGAGGATACAGGAGTACGACAAGGAACTCGTAGGAGAACTGGAAGAACAGGAGGCGGCCAATGGCAAGCACAGATAGAACAATTTCAGAACGCATCTCCAGAGGATCGTCAGAGGATGATACAGGAATTCAGGAGTCGAGGACGGAATCGGCGAAGGAGAGGCGATTAAAAAAATATGAAAAGGTAGGTGATGTGGATATGTCTGCATTGGAAGAACAAAATGATCAAGTTATAAATGAGGAACTATTGAAATTAATAATGTATAGAAGTCAACGGAAATGGTATTCAACCATATCCATTATTGCAATTTTTGCAATGATTTTAGCATTAATGATGATGTTTATTGCATTGGGTAAGGATATCAGTGAAGGTTGGAAGGAAGTACTTTTGGTACTTATAGGTGCATTCGTTGGAAGTTGGTCAAAAGTGATCGATTTCTGGTTCAACAATGCAGAACAGGACAACACTTTACTGGAGAGTGCCAATGATTAAAGGCCTCATTATCATGGTAGGTCTTATAACATTTTTGTGTGTCATCTTAGTGGGTTGTGAATTTACAGAAAGTCAGTTAGTTAAGGAACAGGCAGTTACATTTGAACAGGAAATTGCATATAGACAACGAAAGGAAATTGAATTAGAGGGAAAACTAAAAAAGGCAAACGAAACAATTGCTAAACTGGAAAGGCAACTAGAATGCAAAGAAGACTTACCAGACGAGAAAAATACGAAGCAGAAAGAAAATTAAAAGTGGCCTCCCCGTTAATGGGGGGTAAAACTGGACAATTATTGAGAGAATATATTAGACAAGTGAAAAAATAATGAAATATTTTGTGATGGTGTTGTTGGTGTTATGGGGTTGTGATGAGTTCCAGATGACTGCATATGATATGATCGAGGATCCAGGTCAAGCACCTGGAAAGTATCGAGTGTTGATTGGTGATTATAATGAAGATGTGTGGGTGAAAAGAACTGATGCAACCCGTATTAGAGGTACGGTACGGATAACCAATGGTGCATATCTACGGATAGAGAGTGGTTCGGTGTTGTATGGTGAACTTGAAACCAAGGGGAAACTGATTATCGAAAATGGTTCATTTTGTATTGGTAGTGGAACAATGGAAACTCCAATACGATTTACGACTGATCAACTGAAAAAACCACATATAGGTGATTGGGAAGGTATCGTGTTGAACGGACTTACTCGATTGGATAATATAATTGTAGAGTATGCAAAGGTTGGTGTGATGGTCAATCATAAAAGTGTACGGATACATAATGGATTTTTTCGTAGAAATGCAAAAGAATGTGAAGGATTAGAAGAAGCTGTATGGAGGAGATGATGGTAGTGGATATCACTGATCTTTTTGTGACCTGTAATACCATAGTGTATTCTGATATCAAAGGGCTTTGTGATGTAATTTTAGAAAAATTGAATACACTTATCTCTTTGACCGACAAGAAGGGTCAGAAGAAAAAATTGAAGAAACTACGAAAGAAAGTTAGAAAAATTTTAAAGAAAGTAAGACCATTAAAGTGAAGGAGGTGCATCTATCGTAAAAATAGGACTCTATATGTTCATTGGGTTCTGCCTAATAAGGTTTACAATTACAGAACAACTAACCAGATTTTTGATATGGTTGGATGAGGATATATATCCACTTAAAAAGAAACGATTCCCAGGTAGTTGGGATTAACATTTGATAAGGAGACAATTAAATGTTGGAAAGTTTGGATGTATTAAACGAAGCAATAAGTAAGAAATTCAGAGTTGGTGTATTAGCATTGGGTCAATATAACGAATGTTTGGTCAAACGAGTGTGGTTTGATGATATGAATGATATCGTGGAATTCTATATACCATCCACAAAAAGAAAATGGAAGATAGCTGCACATTCCATTGCATTAGTGAGGGTGCTGTAGTAAGTTAAAGTTGAGATGATTATAAATAGAATAAAGGACGAATATATCCTTTATAAAACAATTGGAATTAGATATTATTTATTATACATAACGGGTAGATATCTTGTGTCTTATTGGACTGCAATATTTCTAGTATGGACGACTATATTTCTACTACTTTACGGGAGGGGGTATTTATAATGTCACTAACACAACAAGAACTACATGAACAAATATTATATCCAGTCACTAGGGTAAAGGCACAAGGTGCGGGTGGTTCAGGAGTTCTAGTATATAGTAAGGAAGATCCTGAAAATGAAGGTCAATGGATTAATGTAGTATTGACTTGTGAACACGTTGTTTCTGCTGCAATTTCTGTTAAGAATCAATGGGATTCGTTGGTCAAACGTGAAATCAAAAAGGATGTGATGGAAGAAGTTTCTGTGGAGGTTTTTGATTATGTCGGGAGTAAGATTGCATCTGCAAACAGTACACAAGCAGAGATAATTGCATATGACAAGGATCATGATCTAGCTGCAGTCAAACTTACAAATACCAAGAAACAAGATTGGGTTGCATCACTATATCCAGAGAATGGGATAGACGACTTAAAATTGTTTGATGAGGTATGGACAAGTGGATGTAGTCTATTACACGACCCATTTTCAAATAAAGGTGAATTGACGTATTTGAGAGAGATAATAGAACAGAAATCATATTTGATGTATAATGCACCATCTATATTCGGAAATTCGGGTGGTGGACTATTTCATGGTAGTGGTGGTCTCCTGGGGTTGTGTTCACGGATAACCAATATTCAGTTGGGATTTGGTATCGATGTCATGACTTGGATGGGGTTTTCTACACATCCAGATAGGATATATGAATTCCTAGAACATCAGGAATTACAGTTCATATATGACGACAATGATAACTACTATGATGCATTGGAAAGAAGGGCTGTTGCACAGAAAGAGTCATTGAGACATATATTCGCAGAGGATAAAGGTGCAGATAAAGTACCTGAACCCGAAAAGGCAACAGGTGGAAAACGAAAAGACTAGGGGAATGTTTATGTATCACCCAAAATTAGACGAAAAGGAAACTCACCTGAGATACGGGACTTTCATGGAGTTCCAAGAATATCTCACAGAAAAACAAATATTGTTCAACCAGGGTAGGAATTATGGTCAAATTGTGTTCCTTGCAGGTGGTGCAGGATCTGGTAAAGGATTTGCAACCACGAACTTCTTAGAAGCAAAGAAATTCAAAATCCGTGATGTAGATGAGTGGAAGAAAGCTTTCATGGAGTTGGATAGAATTTCTAAGAACAAACAATATAAGGACTCAAAGGGTAGGAGATTGGGTGATTTGGATTTGAGAAATCCAGATCATGTGGGTTCATTACACATGGCAGTCAAGAAATTAAAGATCAAGGTCAAAACTCTTGATCTCTTATTGAAGGATTTGAATGCACGACATCTACCGAATATCCTATTCGATATCACCTTGAAAGAAATGGATGATATATCCGAAGTACTACCTGCACTCAGAAGTGTTGGGTATAGTTCACGGGACGTACATATTGTATGGGTACTTGCAAATTATCATGTTGCAGTCCAAGCCAATATGGATAGGGAACGTGTGGTTCCTGATGATATCCTATTACAGACACATGAGGGTGCAGTCAATACTATGTATGACATCATCCGAAGGAAAGGTGTCTATGGGATAGACGGTGCAATTCATGTTATACTTAATAATCGTGAAAATACCGTATATTGGGAACGACCCGATGGTACGGAAACTAACGTCATCAAGGACTTTACATATCTAACTTTGAAAAAGGAAGGTCAGAGGTTCTTTGATGAGGAAGAAGTAAATCAACAAATACTTGATTGGATCAAGGATAATGTACCAAAATCTGGATCAACTGCACATTTATGGGGTGAGATTGGTAGG
>Ga0098035_1001507_pt1 | contig 11187 bp, 12 predicted proteins | sample 3_EtaG_FD_75046 | JGI IMG/M metagenome (GOLD analysis project Ga0098035, IMG submission 75046) | Marine viral communities from the Subarctic Pacific Ocean - 3_ETSP_OMZ_AT15126 metaG | ecosystem: Environmental > Aquatic > Marine > Oceanic | place: Pacific Ocean | collected 2015-01-07
CGTCTTATCAACCGGCAACAGTACGGTACGTTGAACTTGCTCAGCGGGTATGGGGAACTGCGGCGCTTGATGAAAGGTGTTCTGTGTCATGGTGTTACTCCTGCTTAACGGTTTTTCACTCAGACACGGCATAACGGCCCGCTACCAAATAGGCGCGGGCTCACCGTGATTGTGAGTAAAGAAGGCGAATCCAGAATGGGAAAGGTAAGACTTACTCGACGTGGGAGCTGAAGGTGTGACCACACGCGCGGCACTCGTAGTTATCGAGCACCTTGTTATCCAGCTCTTCGCCGAGCTTGGCCCCGGCTACACCACCTGCTGCCCCTCCGGCTAAACCACCGAAGATGGCTCCAGCCAATGTACCGAGGCCAATCCCCACTGGCCCGGCAAAGGCACCCATAACGGCACCGGCCTTAGCTCCCCCTAGGGCACCGGCAGCTCCCGATGCGGTTCCGGCCGCGACCCCCGTGGTACCGCCCACCTTACGACCAATATTTCGAGTAATAACCTGATGCGAGCCACAGCTCGGACAATAAACAGACATGGGGTTACCTCCGGTTCATTTAGATCAACGATGAATGACGCCAGCGGTTGCCAGCTTCATGGAGGTAATACAGGGCTGAGATGTTTTGGAATCGAATGGATCAATGGTGGGCTGACGTAATTGTTTACTTTATCAAGATATGGAATGCAGCAATCGATGCCGTCCTGGCATCGGTTGATGGTTCGCGTTTGACTTGGAATAACTTGACAAGGTGCGGTTGTTGCCGTTCCCCAGGCTAGCTCCATGATTGAGAAAAAATGGATAGGCCTACTCCCTGCATCCACCCGAGAGCTAACACGGTTACTAGTAATATAGGGAGTTAAAGGGGTAGTAAAGCCCATCTAATCACGACTCTTTAGAAGTCGTAGAGAAGCACGGAAGCGTCACACAGTAGGCCACTGGTGAGGCCTACTCAAAGCACGCAATGAGGGCATTTCTCCCATCAGGAGAAAACCAGCCACTTCATGTTTCGATACCCGGGGATGACAACGTCACATCCCCATCGCATCACGTTCAACAACGAACCATCGTCCTGCTGCAGACACTCAAACCACTCTGCAAGAGGAATACCCCATGTTTATCGCCCAACTCACACGAGATAAAACCAACAGTAAGCTCAAGCTGTATTATAAAAATTATTATCAGGACTTTGATGTGCAGCAAAAAGCGAAGTACGGCCCTTTGATCTGGAACTACCTGACTGCAACAGTGGATGAAATTCTGGCAGCGATAGAGAGCCAGCCGTCCATTTTGATCTTTCGGGCGGATCTTCGTTTTCCGAAATTCATGCCTCGCGGCCCGATGCATGACAACAATCAAGTATTGACGGACTTCTTTCGATACTTCAAAAGAGAAATCAAGCGAGCTAGCAAAGCCTACAAACCGTTTTTTCGATATGTCTGGGCCAGGGAACGGGATACCAGTCAAAAGCCTCACTACCACGTATTGATCATGCTCAACTATAACGTCTTCAGAAGCATTGGAAAGATGGAAGCAAACGAATATGACGTTTACCTGAGAGACAACCTGTTCCACCGCATGATGCGATGTTGGTACAGAGCACTGGATCTGTTTATGACAGAGCCTTACGGTAAACTGATCCATATTGGCAAAGACCCTAAAACTAAGAAGCTTTGGGTGAAGAAATTAAAACGTGAGAAGTGGGAAGACATTAATCAGGCTGTCTACAACGCCAGTTACCTTTGCAAGCAACACTCTAAGCGCTTCGGTGAAGGTGTTCGATTATTCGGTACTTCCCAGGGCCGATGATTCGCTAAAACACCTATCCGTTTGCCTATGGTATAGAACCGTCCGTCTCAAACGTAAAAAGATGGGGCAATAAGCCCGCCGACGACAAAAGCCGTAAACAACTCATCACGCGACCTAAGTGCCTGTGCATAATTAAACGGGCATATAGGGTCAGTCAGGCATTGCTTTTAAGATACCCCGTTACACGAACAATTCTGCATAAGCACTTAACGGCCTGCCCTTCTGGGAGCAGGCCTTTTTATTGATCGGCTAGGAGTAATCCAATGTTCAATTTCCCTTTCCAGCAACACACCCCGCAGCAAGCCCCAGAAACGGCCACTGAGACACGTCATACAACACCCGCCCCTTTGCCTTGGGAAGCCAATGCATCGCCTTACGATGATGCCGAAAAGCGTCTAGCCGACATGGAAGCGAACGAACCCAAGCGTCGTTTGATTCGGGATGCCAGGGCGTTGTGCAAGATGCGCATGATCACCCAGCAACAGATGGCCGACGAGATCGGCGTGCCGAGGCGCACGCTTGAAGAGTGGCTACAGTTCAGACGGTTTCCCCGGACCCCTGGCACGACCCTGCTGCGCCGGTGGATAAAATATAATCAAAATAAGGTATAATAAGCTGCTATAACCGCTACTTTGTAGCATAAATAGCAGCTTTATATATCGGTAAATATAAATGTTTAACCAAAGCGACGCACCAGAAAGCTCCGCCATTGAAGTTCCCTTCGGAGATCATCGTCCCGATCACTGGCCTAGCTATCGGGAGGACAGCGTATTCTGGTCAGCGGTGGTAGAGGCTGAGGAGCAGATTCAGGTGCCGCTAGAGATGGCAATGATGTCCGCACTCGGTGCCATCTCCACCGCTTGCCAAAGCCAGATCAATGTCGAGCTGCCTACACGACATCGTGTCCAGACGCCCCTCATGCTGCTTACACTAGCAGAGTCGGGCGAACGCAAGACAACCGTCCAAGACAAGTTCTTCGAATCAATCGTTCGCCTTAACCGCGAGGCCATCACGGTTGGAAAGAAACGGCTTGAAACGTATGAAAGCCAATTACTGCTGTGGGAAGTAGAAGAAAAGGCTCTGAAAAACAAACTGACCAAAGCCATTAAAAGCGATGATCAACAAGCCGCTAAAAACGCTAGAAACCAATTACAAGACCACCAGATAAAGGCACCTATTTTTCCTATCCTTCCTCGATTTCTTTACGATGACACAACCCCAGGAGCACTCGTACAGTACCTTCACGACCATTCACCGAACGGCTGTATACTGACAAGTGAAGCCAACAGTATTTTCAGTGGCCGAGCGCTTCAGGAACTCGATAAGCTGAACACGCTTTGGGATGGGGGCGATGTCATTGTTGACCGTTTGACTCGCCCCAGTTTTATTCTTTCTGGTGCCCGGCTGACGCTTTCTTTAATGACACAGCCAAGCGTCATTGACCGCTTTCTTTCTAAGCGTGGTGAAGAAGCGAGGGGCATGGGGTTTCTAGCTCGCTTCTTGGTTGTCAAACCAAGGAAGATGGCCGGCGACCGGATCACAAAACAGATCAGCGCTCTTCCGCACGTTAAGAAATTCAATGAACGTATTGAGGCCATTCTGAGCGATCCTGAAAGCGGACCTCTTTTTTCTGATAATACAGAAAAACAGGTAATGACGTTTACTGCCGATGCCGCATCATTGTGGAACAAATATGACCAGGGTGTTGAGCAGGCCATGAAAAATGGTCAACCTTATGCCTACTATACCGATCATGCTTCCAAGCTAATGGACAATGTTAGCCGCATGGCAGCATTGCTACACTTCTTCGAAGGACACCAAGGCCCCATCTCAAAGGAAACGCTTACGTTTTGCTATGACTTTGTTAGAAAATGCTCTACGCATTTCCAGCGTCATCTCGCGGGAGAACCTAAGGTGGTCACCGAAGCCAACAAGCTGGCAAAATTTTTCCTAGGGGTTGCAGATAAAGATGAGCAAGGTGTTTATAATTTTGTTCAAGGTATCCCCGACCACCTTGCGACCGGGCGTCAAGTTTCATTTACGTTGACCTTTATCAAGCAAAAAGGCCCTTACACCCTACGCGGTAGAGAAAATGACGAGCAACTTAGAGAAGCCATTGAACTGCTCAAAAGAATGGGTCATATCCAATACAAAGTAGCGAGCCGTAGCTACGTATTCAGAGAAAACATTTTTAGCAACGAGAGTGGACCAGAGCTTAGAAATGGCATCGAGTACCAAATTGAAGCATTGCCTTACTTCAACCAACAAGAATTTTTCAATAACCCACGCCACAATTTTATCAACCAAAAGTCAGGATTTTACCTGATACGGCCTGAGTATTTAAGTGTTTTTGACAACCTTGTCGAGAGATAATCGTTAAACACCTTATGAACTGGGATCTTCTGGCAGATGGCGATTTCATCATGCTAGGAACAGCCATTAACCATGCAAGCCAGGGTGTGCTAGATTGCTCATCATACACACAGCCATACATGCCACAGAGACTTTTAGATGACCAACCTCATCATCCAACACGAACAGCTCAAGAAACAACAGGAACGCATCGACAAAGAACTTGCAGCGCTGGAACAGAATGACGCCTTCAAGAAGGATATGGCATGCAAGCATGCCATAGAAAAGGCCCTGAAAGACCATGGAAAGGCAATCGATGACTTGCCCCGATTATTCCCCCAGACAGTGCCAACTGAGCCCAAGGCGAAAAGCACGCGTACCAAGAAGCTACCCAAGACCAAGCGCCCCCTGTACCGCTACACGCACCCTAAAACAGGCGATTATGTGGATAGCCGAGGGTTGAATAACAAGACATTACAAGCGTGGGCCAAAGAGCACAGCCTAGAGGTAGTAAAAGGCTGGGGTGTCAAGATAGAAGATGGCGAGTCTTTCGCGGACTCGCCCGACGAGCCGTCGAAAGGACAAGAAGCAACGGCCAAATAGCGGCCAGAAATTCCAATGCGGCCTTGTGGCCGCATTTATGTCGTTAGGATAGAGGTATAGCGGGCTATTGTGTGTCTGAACGGCGTACGTCTACCCAAGGATCATCGTTGACGTGGTCGGCTTGGTCGAGCTGACGCTGCAGGAGTTCGGCCACAGACTGCCAGTTGAACTCGGTACTGGCCACGTCCAATAGGGGATGCTCGTCATCCGGGGTAGAAACATCCCAAATAACGACCGAATGAATGAACCGGCGAAGCCAAAGAAAATCAGGGGACTCAGGGATATTCGGCTGGCCGGACGTTAAATCAGCCCGTTGGAAATAATGCGCATGACCTGCCTCAAGCTCGTCGAACGTTTCCCAGTTGCCACAGACAAAATGGTTACTCAACGCCGCCTCCCGAAACGCATGCACTTCTGGCAAAGCAGGCCACTCTGTTGCCCATGCTCGCGCACGAGATTTAGCCTCCCAAGGCTTTCTGAAATTTAGACTTATATACTCGTTGAGATCGCGCGAAGCCGCTTGCAGCGCTTCGCAGTGACGAATCATGTCACGCACTTGCGCCGGGCGTACTTGGACCTTATGGCTGACGGGGGCATTGTAAATATTCATTAGGCAATTATGCCCTACTCGCCCCCGGCTTGCACCGTGGCTACCAGTGCCAGATACGCCCGCTCCACGGCATCGTCTCCTGCCCCGTCATCTTCAATGCAGGCCCCAATAAAGTTGTCCAGGGCATCACACAGGGCAATGGCTTCAGGGGAGTCGCCGAACGTAACCTGCCACTGGTTGTACAGCGCGTAGAGGCTATCCAGGTCGGCCTGGGGCATGGGTTCAAACAGCAGGTGTTCGTAGGCTTCCAGCTCGGCTAACAACGCCGTGCGGATAGCAGGAGGAATGGGAGACGCATCAGGGCCTTGGGGATCGGGGTAAGCAGTCATTGCGTTAGTTTAGCAGCTCATCGCGGCCATAGGGCCGCGTTTATGCCGTGAGGTAGGGATTTATCGGGTAGCGGAATAAAGAGCCGCACGGGGCGGCATTGAAGCATTATCAAATAATCAGAACGAACGGCACTTACAAGCCAAAAAATAAGTAACGACCTTTGTTGTTGCCCACACCGCGACACCAGCATGAATAGAAACAAAACCACCGCCTCGCGTATTCTTGCGCTCTTTTTTTAACGGGATCGTGACATGGCGGTATGGTTGTTTTCCTTGCTAGCATTCGCCGCTGGGCTATTGATGGGAACATTGAGCTGTCGGCGATACCGACTCGACCGAACCATCTGGGCTGCGCGGCGTTTACAGCTGTTGGTGCTGTCGCTGGAAGTCAAAAGCCTGCGGCAGAAAGTCGTTACTGTAAAGGGTAAGCGAACACCACCAGGGAAGCGTCGCTTGGCGAGAAAGCGTCCGAGCCTAACTGCATGGCAGCGTTGGTGGATTGCCCGACTGCATCGGCTTTTTCCTTGGGTGACGCGCTTCATGCACTTTTCGCCCATGACTTACACCCGGTGGCTGAAGGCCAAAGGCCGTAAGGCTCATGCCGACAAGATCGCGGAAGGCAAGCGTAGGGGCCGACCACCCACTCCGGCGTTCATTGTTGAAGCTATATTAACTATCAAACGTGATAATCCGCGCTACAGTGCCCGGCGCATCGCCAACCTCATTACCGGTGGCGAGCTCCAGTTTCGCATCGGTAGAACCACCGTCTCCGATATTCTGAAAGCGCACGGCTTCAAGCCTGGGCCGAAAGAAAAGCTGCCATCTCGTGAGGAAGAACCCGGCTGGGTAAGCACCCTCTACAACCAGCATGTCATGGCGCTGGATTTCAAGACGGTGTTTGATATGCAAGGCCGAACGATCTATATCCTCAATATCATCGACCACGGCCGCCGTGTACTGCACTGGTCGCGTGCTACCTACCACCCCACATCTGAATGGGTAGCTCAGCAACTGCGCAACACTTTTATGGATTTAGATGTTTTACCAGACGCGATGGTAATGGATCGAGATAGCATTTTACTCCCTATTGCCAAGCAAACGCTCCCTGGCATGAATATCCGCCCTCTACGCATTGCCTACCGTTGCCCATGGCAAAACGCCGTGGTCGAACGTTTTCATCGCACGCTCAATGAAGAGCTATTGCGATATGTTCAGCCACATCATGATCGGCATTTGAATCGCTTGCTTGGTGAGTTTCGCCGTTACTACAACACGGTCAGGCCACACATGGCCAACGATGCGGAACCACCCATCTTGCCCGACCTGAGCCATCACCCGGCGGCTAACGATCCTGACTTCTTCAAAACGCCAAGGAAACTGGTGCGCAAGAAGTGGTTAGGCGGTTTGCAGTCCAGCTACCGTTGGGCCGCATAACGCTCGACAGATAGCATGAAGCCCTCCCTTCTATCGGCGTTGGTAGCCGAGGCTTTCTCGTATCTGACATTCAGGAAAAGCAGACAAGGTGCGCTGTGATTTGCGGATTGACCTACCCTATTGGAGCAATGCACACCCGCCATAGAGGAAAACGACCAGCTATCAGCGATTATCAGGCCTAACATTTGGTCAAGAAGTGATCGATTTAATTTCTGGCCATTACAATTTTTCACTCTTGGGACACCGCCAGGGTTAGAGCCGGTATGCCGGATGTCAGGATTCATGACCTGCGCCACAGCTTTGCCAGTTTCTTGGTCAACTCTGGTCGTTCACTCTATGAAGTACAGAAAATACTTGGACATACACAGGTTAAAACGACGCAGCGTTATGCACACCTGTCTCAGGACTCGCTGGTTGCTGCTGCTAATGCTGCCAGCTTCGTCGTAGCCTTTGATACGACAAAGCCTCTCATACCAGCCAAAACGGATCTCACCTCTGGCTTGAAACATTCAGCGCTATCCAGTTTGAATGAAAACGACTCATCGGATGAGGATACTGATGAAGCAGCACGGACAACGGGATAAATGTCACGTTTCAGAAAGATGCACTGTTCACAAACGCATAAAGCCATCATGCAGATGGCTTTATTGGTATAGAGTCAGTGCTACGCTGGACTCGTCCAGCGACTTAATAAGATAGGATTCAGTGCTTATCTTCGATGCGCAGCTTGGCAATCTCGTCAACCGCTAATCCGGTCGCTTCGGCAATTTGCTCATCACTGAGCACACCGAACGCCAGCAGATGACGGGCAGTATTACGCTTTTCTTCCAGTGAACGCCTCTCGGCTGCCTGACGCTCTTCCTGACGACCTTTCTCAATACCCAAGCGCTCAATCGTATTCACATAAGGCATGTGCTTTTCCTCCTGTATGGCGTAGACCGCCTGGACAAACTCGCGTTCCAGTGCCTTGGGCAACTGGAGCATCCAGTCAATGATGATAAACAGCTGTACGACCTGCTCACGGCTGTAGCCTCGCTCATACAGCAGCCGTATCAGAGCCACCTTGACATCCTTGCGTGTGGCACCGCCTTTCACTCGCTTGGCCTTGATCTGAGCCATCACCACCAAGGCAAAGACATTGTCGCTGGTTTCCAGCTGTGACCAGTTATCCTCCCAGTCAATCAGTTTAGCCGTCGGGAAGGTAAACGTCAGCTCGCACCCCCAGCGCTGATAGTGAAACGTTGTCGGCCGGAAATGCTTACGGGTATCGGCCAACACCGCCAGGCTCACCACGTCCATCCCCTTATAACGGTCACGTAACCGATACTGGTAGGTATACATCCGTTCGGCAAACGCCTCTTCCGGCTCGCCCTGGACTTCGACGTGGATCAGCACCCAGGTCTCGCTACCGTCGCGTGCGTAGACCTTAATCAACTTATCAGCGTGGCGTCTTCCACTATCGGCATCAGGCGTGATCTGCTGCAGTTCTTTATCCAAGAAGCTGTAGCCCTTAGACCAGTCCACCTGCTCGTGGATAGCCGGAAACAGTAAGCCCACAAATTCCTGGAAATAATAATCCAGCGCCATCTTCCACGGGCTATCGTGGTCGGCACGACGGCTGTTGTCGTGATCGCTCATGCACACTCCTACGTTGATGCCCGAAGCTTATCACACGCCTCTATCACTCAACGCATTCTGACTGGCAGGTACCCGCCCCACCGTATTGCAAGCATGCCGCAGTGAACCCATCGCCTATTCACTGCCCAGAAAGCCTCAGTATGCCCCGTCAGACGCTTTTATTACCACAGACCAATCAAGCCATGCCAACCACCAAGCGTTGCTCACAACGCTGATCTCGCACGTTCAGAAAGGAAGCCAGAATGAATACATCCTCACGGTGACAGAACAAAGCAGTTAATCCAGAAGACCACTTGCCAACCAAGCCAGAAGTCTCTTCAGAGTGCTGGCTTCATTAGGCCCGCGCTACTGCACACAGGTGGACTACTCTTTAAGATAGCCCCGACCAAAACCATTCAGCCATGACACGGAAACACAGTGATGAATTTGCCCCCAGAAGAGCACGCACAGGATAATAGTATTCAAATCAGTGATGACACCCTGCCAGAATGGCGGAGGCTGATACGTAAAAGTCCACTAGCAGCCGAGCTGCTTATGCTATTCATCGAGCGCATTATGGAAGGTACCAATGCCATCATGATTTCCCATAAAACCATGATGGAGCTGACCGGAAAATCCAGAGCACCCATTTCAAAGGCTATCAAGACGCTCGAAGACGATCATTGGATTCAAGCCATCAAGATAGGCAATGGGCATGCCTATGTCGTGAACGAGCGAGTAACATGGCAGAATGACAACGGCATACGTGAATTCGCCTTCTTCAATGCAACGGTGGTGGCAAGCGACTCCGAGAAAAAAGAGCAACAGACCGACAAGCTCAAGGATGCCTTTCGCTTCGAATAAAGTTCACCCTCTATACCAGCCTACTATGACTGATGAGCATTTTTGATTGGCTTGATCGCTGGGTTCAGTTGCCTGAGGTGGAGTCTTTAGAAACCACTAACCCTCACCTCAAAGCCAAGTGAAAAGTGGAGCCTCAGTACCATTCTGCTATCCGAAAATTGGCAGGCACGGAGTTGTTGCTCCTGGTTTCCTCTACTCCCTTTTCTTACACTCCCCCTTCACCCGCCTGCACCGGAACTAACGCAGCAGACACTCCGCCGCTGCGCGTCGGTTTCTACTGCCGGTTCCTAACAGGCGTGCTCGGGTGACATGAATGACAAAGCTGGCTTATGAATGTGTGTCAGCCGGAGGCATTTCACCATTAAGCCTACATAGAAAGTGATACAGAGAATGATCTTAAACCAGTGCATTCGATAGTAGAGGATGGTGGTCGGGTAGAAAGCAGGAGCACATCCATACAGAAGGAAGCCAAGCAAGAGGGATAAGCAGGGGGATGGTGCCAAGGTACTAATAAGAAGGTATTTATACTATTATCACTATTACTCTATTTAAAAGTAGTAAAGGTATGTATATAGAGGTAATAGTTACATAAAAGTATTAATTATAGATAAATATATAGATGGAATTTTGTTTGGCGTAAATGGAATGGTGGCGCTCCGCTGGGATTGTAAGGAATACTTTAACCTCAGTTTTTAGTTCTGGCAACCTTTTTCACTCATCAAAAAAGAATGATGAAAGGATACCCATTTATCTGGCTTTGGAAGAGAATACGCGCCGCCTGGTTGGCTATGCAAAAAACAGGCTCATTCCTCTATAAACTATTTAAGAGATGTGACACTGATTATATAGCCAGTATTGCTAGATGACAGCTGCCCACAATGGGTAGACTTTACAGTGACAACAAAACATGTCTCAAAGCAATGTTTGGCCGGTGTACATCAAGACAAACCAGCGTAATGCCAATTAGAGTCACCTTGGAACCAGTTCAATGAAAGGCGAAATACAACACATCAGCAGTCGTTGTGGTGGCGGTAAAAGTTATCAGGCAATACGACATGCATACGAAGTGCTGGAAACCTCTTACCCTGACAGCCCTACTATCCTGTTTGCTTCTAAGACGAATGATCTGAACAAGCAAAACTATCAAGAATTTCAAAACCTGCTGAATTCAATCGACCGACTTGCACGCTACCGCATCCCGTCAATTCGCATCGACTCTTCAGAATTTAAAGGGCATGTTACTCAGAAGGTAAGCCAAACCCTAGAATCAGGGTTTCAAGGTGTCGTCTTCACCTCACATGCCGTTCTTAATTTTATAGACCCTGAACTTTTATCTGGCATCATCTTGATAGTCGATGAGATACCACAAGGCTTAATTAAATCGTTATCGATTACGTACGAAGAAGGCGACTCAGGAGACGCCTGGGAAAGCAATATTGTTACTAAGCCTTCATCTTATCCAGGCTACGATATTGTAACACTTCACCCAAACGCTGATCCAAAAACGCTGAGGCGAGTCATCCACAATATCCGAACGGCAAGAGATAATACACGAACCAAAGAAG
>Ga0098035_1001508_pt1 | contig 11186 bp, 9 predicted proteins | sample 3_EtaG_FD_75046 | JGI IMG/M metagenome (GOLD analysis project Ga0098035, IMG submission 75046) | Marine viral communities from the Subarctic Pacific Ocean - 3_ETSP_OMZ_AT15126 metaG | ecosystem: Environmental > Aquatic > Marine > Oceanic | place: Pacific Ocean | collected 2015-01-07
AGGCTGACGCCTTCGAGCGCTGGAACACCGCTATAGCTGACGAATAGATCGTGGATAGATAAAATGACGATTGGCTGGCTCATTTTTTATGTCCAAGATAGGCCTCGATTACGAGTTCGTTTTGGCTGACTTCTTCAGGGGTTCCGGCGGCAAGAAGGCGTCCGTGATTTAATACAAGTATTCGATCACATATGCGCATGACGGCCCGCATATTATGCTCAACAAGCAGGATGGTTATCCCAAGTTCGCTTCGGATCATTTCGAACAGATCAAGGGCCGCACCAACTTCCACTCCTTGCAGCCCTGTAAGCGGTTCGTCCAAGCATAGAACCTTTGGTTCTGCGGCAAGTGCGATAGCAATGCTAAGCATTCTTTGAAGGCCATGAGGTAAACTTCCAGCCGTCACATCCAAGTAGTCTTCAAGTCCCGTTTGCTTCGCCGTTTCGCGCATTTTTTCCTGGCGTGCAGCAGTGGATTTTAAACGATGAGTTGTCGCGATTATGATATTGTCTGCAACACTCATGTCGCTGAGTAGACTATCGTGCTGAAATGTTCGCACGAGACCCATACGGCTTATGTAAGTAGCATTTTTGCCGGAAATATCCTGACCAAGAAATGACAACTTTCCAGATGTTGGTGGTATAAATCCGCTAATCAAGTTGAAGGTTGTGCTCTTGCCAGCCCCATTGGGGCCAATTAGGCCCAAGATTTCTCCATCGCATAATTCAAAACTGAAATTCGCTACGGCAGTAAGGCCGCCAAATTTACGCTCTAGCCCGTCTGCCTTTAACAGAATTTTACCTTTGCTATCTTTGTGATTTGCGGAAAGCATGTCCGAATGAGTTTCGCTCAACGTTCTGCCCTCCCTATCAATGTGCCCGCCTTTATACGCTCGCCAAGGCCAACGATGCCGCCCGGTACTAGGAGGAGAGCGCCGATGATAATGGCACCGTAGAAAATATTCTCATAAGGTCCAAAGCTATGTAGGAACTGCCCGGCAATTGTCAGAATTGTCGCGCCGATAATTGGCCCGATGATATGGCCTTCGCCTCCGATCTTGACATAGGCGAGGGCAAGAACCGCAACAAAATAAGTGAAATCCGCAGGCGCAATGACATTGTTTGTATAGGCATGAACGCCTCCGGCTAAGCCTACCGCGGTGGAGGCAATAACAAAGCAGAGGATTTTGAGGCCAATTACATTCAACCCAACTGACCGAGGGATGTCTTCGTTGTTTTGAATTGCCTTGAACACACGCCCGAGATTAGAACGTTCCACTGCGTAGAGCCCAAACAGGATTGCCGCTAATATTGTAATTGCAATCGCAGGAAAATATGTATCCAACTCGATCGGAGGGAACATACCAATCATGCCTGAGTTTCCACCAAGCGCGTCAGTTCTTGTATAGATAAGCCGTACAATTTCAGTAAAGGCAAATGAAATCAACAGGAAGTAAGGGCCTTTGGTTCTAAGTGTTATCCATCCAAACAACGCACTTATCAGCCCGGCAATTGCCGGCGCGGCGAGGAGTGAGATAAAAAAGGGCCAGCCCAGTATGGTGGAGGCGACTGCCGTTGTATAAGCGCCGATGCCAAAAAAGGCTGCCGTTGCGATATTCAGCTCCCCGATCAGCAGCACAAATCTCAGAGTTACCGCTAACGCGGCATTTGTGAATACCCAGATGACCACCTGCGCATAGTAGGGATCACCGCTAAAAAGAGCAAAACAGATCGCGCCAATAGCGATCAGAATGCAAAGGATGAGCCCCTGATTACCTTTCAGCATGACCTAAAATTCCCTGTGGACGGACAATAAGCAGAACTACGACTAGTACAAACATGGCAAGTGTGGCGGTTGAAGGGTCGAAATAATAGCCACCAAAACTTTCGATTAGGGCAATCAGGAGTCCCCCGAGTATGGCGCCAAGGACGCTTCCTAGGCCGCCAATAATTATGATGATGAAGGCTTTGACGAGAAAGTCGTCGCCGATCACTGTCGTAACCGGCGTTACGGTTGCCATCAATGCCCCAGCGCAGGCTGCGAGCGTCGCACCGATTAGAAAGCCGTAGAACGCTACCCGGCGAAAGGGGATACCCTGCAGCATTGCCGCTTCCTGATCTTCGGCCACAGCGCGCAGGCTGAGGCCCAGCTTCGTACGATGGACGAGCTGGTAAAGTCCGATAGTAATGATGGCCGCGACAATTATGAGTAACAGTCGCTGAATGGTTAGGCTTGCGCCGAAGAGGGATATATTTCCAGGAACTACATCAGGAATGGAGCGCGGCACACCTCCATACAGGATCAGATACGTACCGTTTAAGAGCAGCAGCAACCCAATTGACAGGATAAAAGATCCATTCAGGTCTTTCAGGACATACTGAAAACCGAAGAAATAAACTACAAAGCCAATCATACATACAATTAGGAGTGCCAGCGTAAAGGCAATTAAATAGGAAAACCAGATAGGCAATCCTGCAGTTTCCACACTTACAGACATAACCGTAGAGACAACTAGTGCCGCGGCAGTGAAGAACGTACCGTGTGCAAAATTTACGATTTTCATGACACCGAAGATCAGTGTCAGTCCCAGTGCAAAAAGCACATATACTGAACCAATCTGAAGCGTGTTTATAAGAAGTTGTACTTGTAATTCCATTGATAATATCCGGTCTTACTGAGCCGAATTTTTGATATGCCAGCCTATAGCGGTTAGAGCTGGCATATCAGCTAATCGGCTGCTCAGCCTTACTTAAGCCGTTCTTTAAGTTCAGCGGGCGCAATCCGTCCAACTTCAACGGCTTTTCCGTCACGTAATTGCGTAATCATGACAGGAACAAGTATTTGCTGAGGATTGCCGTAAACTTCTGCACCACCAAACGCGGCTGGACCATATGAGGATTCAAATACAATTGTCGGGATGACCTTGGCGACCTCTTTCGGTTCCACACTATCTGCGGTTTCTATCGCTTTCTTAAGTGCCATAACTGCATCATAGCTAGAAATCGTGATGCCGTTCAACGCTTCGCCCAGTTTCTCCATCGCGCCAGTATTCAGCTCACGCTGTACATCACTGGCGGAATCTCCGGTAAAGTCCGCAGACGCTCCTAAATAAGTCCCCTCAGCAGCTGCGCCTGCCATTTTGCTCAATGTACCTGCAGAGGTGCCCGCGGGAACAACTTTAATTCCATTCCAGCCAAGGACATCCAGGGCCTTAAGCATAGATCCAACATCTGTCGGCGGGGAGGCGCCGAAATCAACTATATCGGCATTGCTGTTCGCAATTTTTGTGGCAATTGACTGGAACTCAGTTGTACCCCGCTCGTATTTATCATTCGTAATGACCTCTACATTTAGGTCGGCCCATGTATCAACGGCAACAGGCTCGAGTTCCTGACCTGTCGCATCGTTAGGGGTGATCATAGCTACGGTTTTGGCATCTGGGTGCTGTTCTTTAACATAGCCGTAAAAAGGAGCAAGAATTTCAAACGGTGTATTCATTTGCGTAAAGGTGAGAGGGTACTTTGGCCCTTTAATGCTTTTCCCCCAGCCAGTATTGAAGAGAATTGCACCTTTCCGTTCCGATAGTGCCTGCGTTGCCTTGACCGGTGCTGTTCCGATACTGCCGACGATGAAATTAATATTTTCCCGGTTCAGCATGGTCTGCGCTGTTTTGGCGCCTTCTGCAGCATTGTATTTATTGTCATAAGAATGCAGCTCTAGCATGTATGTTTCCCCTCCAGCCTTTATGCCGCCTTCGGAGTTAATCTTTTCAACTGCTTGCTCGGCCGCGTATTCGAAGCCCAAACCCCAAGCCGCAGCGGCGCCCGACATCGGAGCGGAAATGCCGACTTTCAGAATCTCGTCAGCAAATGCAGTTTGTGCACTGAACAAGGCGAGCAAAGCACCGCCGGTCATGCCAATTATTTTTTTCTTAGACATAATATTCTCCCTGTTTTTGAGTTTTTCTAATTATGCGGATTACTGATTTAAAGACTAGCTGGTATTCCTCCCGAAACCGGTAAAGATGCACCAGTAATGAAGTTTGAATCCGGGCCCACGAGAAAGCTGACAGCTCCAGCAATATCTTCAGGTTGGCCCAGTCGTTTAAGCAGAGATCGGTTGGTGTAATCTCTCACCATTTCGGGCGCCGCATTCTCAATGACCGAAGTCTGTATCAAGCCGGGAACGATACAGTTTACACGTACATCGGGAGCCAATTCGATTGCCAGAGAACGGGTGAGAGATGATACAGCGGCTTTTGCTGCGGCATATTCTGGCTGATCTCCATCGCCTGCAAACGTTGCTGATGAAATATTTACTATGGCGCCCTTCTTACCGGCGACCATTCCTGGTGCAATTGCCTGCACCATCCAGAAGAGAGGCTTCAGGTTGAGGGCGAAAGTGCTATCAAAGCGTTCTTCTGTCATTCCCAGCAATGGGGTAACTAGTTCACCCCCGCGAATTCCTCCAACTACATTTATGAGAGTAGTGACAGGGCCTAAGGCCTCAACTATTTCATTAATGGCGGCGTTCGTTTCGTCTTTTTTTGTCGCATTAGCACGTACCGTACAAACTTTAATATTCGGAAAGTCATTCTGAATTTCCTCTGCGGTCGCTGTAAGACGACGGCCTGAGATATCAATGAGCCCAAGACTGGCGCCATCCGCAGCTAACCGCTTGGCGATTGCCGCTCCCATTGGACCTCCGGCGCCACTGATCAAGGCGACAGCGTCCGTAAGAGGGCGACCTTTCTTTATGGCAGATGATTTTTCCATTATGTCTGGACCTCTTTCAGTTTGCCGTTATCCTGCGTGTACCAGTCTCTTAGAGTGCGTTTTAGAATTTTCCCGGAAGGCCCCAATGGCATATCTTCAACGGTGTAGACGCGACGCGGGGATTTATAGGCAGACATATTATCGCGGCAGTAGGAAATAATAGCTTTGCCATCCAATTTAGCGCCGGCATTTGGAATAATCACGGCGACCGGGATTTCGCTCTTTTCTTCATCGGGCAGTCCGATTACGGCACAAACCCTGATATCAGGATGCTGATAAAGTAAATCCTCTACCTCGAGTGGGTAAATATTATAACCACCTGAGATGATGACATCTTTTTTGCGATCGACAATGAAGACATATCCATCTTCATCAAGATATCCGAGATCCCCGCTCAACCATCCAGCAGGCGTAAAGCTTGCCGCAGTTGTTTCAGGGTCTCCCCAATAGCCAGCACCCACGGCATCTCCGGAAATGCAAATCTCCCCGACTTCACCAACGGGCAACTCTGCACCATTCTCGTCAACTATAAGAATTCGCGATCCGCCAATAGGAAGCCCAGTAGAGCCACGCTTTCTGATGCCCAATAGAGGTTCGGCTGCAACATATCCAGTGGTTTCCGTTGCGCCATATATTTGCAGTAGCGGTACGCCCATTTTCTCTTCAAACTGCTGCAACACATTCGGTGAGACAGGAGCGCCACCTGTCACACCGAGCTTTAGGGAGCTGAGATCATGCTTTTTCGGATCAAAATCACGAAGCAAGTAGAGAAACATGGTGGGGGACCCGGCAATAAAGGTTACTTTTTCTCGAGTGATTGCTTCTAGAACCCTTTCAGTCTCCCAGCGCTCCATCTGGATCATTTTTGCGCCCGAAAACACGGCACCGTTCATCATGCAGGTGGCGCCAAAATTATTGAACAGTGGAAGCGCACAAAGAAATACTTCCTTTCCCCACAGAAACCCCCCATGTACCGCCATATCCCGTAAAGTCGTGTATTGGCTGAGCTGGGTCTGTGCAGCCCCCTTTGGTTCTCCCGTTGTACCAGATGTGAAGAATAGAGCCACGATGTCATCTGGGTCAAATGTCGGAGCTGGAAGAGCAATGTCTGCGCTTGTAATTAATTTATCAACATCCAAAGCGCCTGCGTCAGGGCCACCGGTCACGAATATCGTCTCGGGCATTCCGGTATTTTTTTGTACTTCTCGGGCGAATGGCAGGGTCTCATGATTGACCAGAATTATTTTCATGTCAGTCCGGGAAACGGACATTGTGACTTCTCTAACACGGTTCATGCTGCTTATAGGCGCCGCTACAGCGCCTAGCTTCTGGCAAGCCCAGTAACCCAATGCGAGTTCAGGGCAGCTCGGTAGATACAAGCCTATGACGTCGCCTGCTTTAGTCCCATGCGACTTAAAGACATTTGCCAATTGAGAAGATCTGGCATCAAACTCAGCAAATGTTAGTTCCTGATCATCAAACTTGATGAATAGTTGATCTCCAACAATATGTGATGTGTTGTTTAGGCATTGCGCTAAAGACATAACGGTCACTGAACAACTCCCCTTTTTATCAGCATCAGCTTGTTAGACAGCTGTTTGCCTTTTCATTCAGTCTATGCACATCGCCGATTGGCAGTCAATGGTTTTGAACATTTGTTAGGTTTTTGACGTGAGGCTGCTTAAGGAGGTAATTATCGCCTATTCGGACTGCCGTAAGGCATCGGAAAAATCGAAGGAGAGGAAGATGCCTAATCACGAGCAATGCCATTCAATAGCAACGTTTGCTGCAATGCGATCATTTCCTGTAGAGAATAGTATCCGTCTTGCCCCCCTTTGTCTGGATCAAACCATTCAACCGTCCAATTCAGGGCGCCAATCAAGAAAAGTCGTAAGGGATCTACATCGAAATCGCGGCGAATAAATTTCTTGTCTTGGGCATTTTTCAGGCAAACTTCCCAAGCCGATGCATATTTTCTTCTAACTGGTCTATGACGCGCTCTAATTTCTTGCGGCAGTTGGCCATACATCCTGATATTAGCGGATGTAAATTCGCTTCGGGCAAATAGAATCCTCATATGAGCATTGATAGCCGCGGCCAGTTGCTGGCTGGGATTGGTGTAACTCTCATGGTCGAGTAAAATAGTTGACACACTGTCTGCCATTTCACGCAATCCAAGGTCGAGAATTGCGTCCAAAAGATTTTCTTTGGAATCGAAGTGGTAATAAATACTGCCCGCTTCCATTCCTGCTTCTGCAGCTATTTGGCGGATTGTGGCTGCCTTGTATCCTGATGTGCGCATTACTTTTGCTGCAGTGGACAGAATATGCATGCGCGTTCTCTCCGCTTTGCTATCTCCCTGGACTAAATAGTCCGCTTCTACAAACGTTGTTTCTCCTATTGAGGAGGTGTGTTGGCGGGTTTCATCAAGCATGCCGTCCAGGATTAAAATCGTTACGCTTTCGGATAGTATGTGAATAGGGTATTTTGATGCGTTAAACCATTCACCCATCCAGTTCAACGCACCAAGCAGGAAATGTCGGAGAGGAACAACCTTTACGTCCGTTCGGATCTCCTTATCTTTAATTGCCTTGGACAATAAATCTTCCCATAGGCCTGCGTAAGCCAACCGAAGAGGGCGATGCCGTTCACGCATGGGTTTGGGAAGCATGGAAAAATTACGTATGTTGGAAGATGTAAAATCACTTTTCCTTAGAAATACTTCTAAGTGAGCATGTATCATCCGGCCCAGAGTCTCTCGAAACCCGGCCTGTTCTTTTTGGCAGGCATCGCTCACCTCTTTTACTGCGTCATAAATCTGGCGAAGACCCAGATCTAGGACGGCGTCAAAGATTTCTTCCTTTGATGCGAAATGGTAATAAATACTACCTGCTTCAACACCGGCAGTTTCCGCTATTTTCCGAATTGTGGAAGGTCCGTATCCAGCAATACGAAATTGCTTCGCAGCTGCACATAAAATAGTTTTGCGGGTTCTTTCGGACTTGGTCGACGTGTCTTCCAAGGATTTGGGAGTCTGGGGTTTTACTGTCATGGCTTTTAATTCCGCCTTGACAGGGCAATGTCAAGAAAGATAAATCTAACAAATGTTAGAATAAATATTTAGTTATGTCGATAAAAACCATAAAAAACATGTTTGGGAGTGGGCACAAATGCGCGGATTGACTGGAAAGCACGTGATTGTAACCGGTAGCGGTAGTGGCATTGGCCGCGAAATATCGCTTCGATTTGCACAAGAGGGGGCTGTTGTTACCCTGTTTGATATCAATGGTGACGGGGTTTCGGAAACACTTCGCCGGATTGAGGCTGAAGGCGGCCAAGGTATTGCCTATGTCGTTGATATTACTGATCGCGAAGCTGTAAATCAGGCTGTTCAGAAAGTTGAAGAAAGAAGTCCGGTTGATGTGCTTGTTAACAATGCTGGCTGGGATAAGATGGCCAACTTTCTGGATACGGACGTGGACCTTTGGAAGAAAATTATCGATATCAATTTGTATGGCCCCTTGTACATGCATCATGCAGTGCTTCCAGGTATGGTGAAAAATGGCGGCGGGAGAGTCATTAACATTAGTTCTGATGCAGGTAGGGTTGGCTCTTCAGGCGAGGCTGTTTACTCAGCTTGCAAAGGGGGCTTGATATCTTTCACCAAGACCGTTGCTCGCGAACTTGCCAGAAAGGGAATTCAACTGAATGCGGTTTGTCCCGGTCCAACCGATACGCCGTTATTTGCCGAAATAGCATCTGATACGGGGAGCGAGAAAATTACGGAAGGCCTCAAAAGGGCGATCCCTATGAAGCGCCTTGCAAATCCATCCGACTTTCCGGGTATTGTTTGTTTTCTTGCATCGGATGATGCTGGATTCATTACAGGCCAAACTATTTCGGTATCCGGCGGTCTGACTATGCACGGCTAAACGAAGAGCTAGACCGTAGGTGCCAATTGGAATTGCGGTATGCAAGCTAACAGTGTGAGCATTTTGCTTCGGTCTTTGTCGTTGAGTGGTCAAACGTGGCCTTTTGCATTATTTGGCGGGTAGAACAATTTATCTTGTCTGATTTTCTAACGTACGTTAGGATTTTTAAAATTAAAAATGCTCCCTCTTGCAGAGGAATAACAGGGATTTGAAAATCCAGAAACGCTAAGCTTTCTTGGAGATATTTTCTCATGTTGATCAAATGAAGGACTAGCCGTAACACAGCTACGCAAATTGGATTCGGTCCCATGAGGTAATATGGACAGGGGCGTCAGACGGGTCTTTTTATGCCGCATCCAGAAAGTCCTATATCGATCCGCATTTGATCAAGCACGAAAGTCATGGATCTATAAAAACGCAATAAAAGGATACAAGAAAATGGCTTCCAGGGAATATAATATACAATATCAACGGGCGGATGCGGCGGACAAGAAAGGAGACGCCTGCTGGCACCCCATCGAGGCGATGCCGCTTGATGAGGTCAAGAAACTTCAAGAGCGCAAACTGGTCGAGCAGATGGCTTATCTCAAAGAACGTTCGTCTTTTTACCAGAAGAAATTTGCGGATGCTGGCGTCTCCTTTGATGAGATTCGCACGGTCGAGGATTTGCAGAAACTGCCCTTCACCTACAAGACCGAAATCCGCGAAAGCCTCAATGCCAAACCGCCGTTCGGGCTGCATCTTGCGGCGGACCGCAAGGATATTGTGCAGATGCAGGCCTCTTCCGGTACTACGGGCAGCCCGTCTTATGTGGCCCTGACGCAGAATGATGCGGAAATGTGGCATGAGATGAATGCCCGCTGCTTCTTCGCCAGCGGCATCCGGCCGGGGGACATGTCGCTGCATGGTTTCGCAATGGCAAAGGGTTTCGTCGGCGGTGTGCCGATCACCCAGTCGATGCAGTATATGGGCGCAATCGATATTCCGATCGGCGCCGATGGCGGGGCGGACCGGCTGCTGCGCGCGGCGGCGGATTTGCGCCCACGCGTTCTGGCTGCAGCGCCAAATTTTGCGATTTTCCTAGGGGAGAAAGCGCCGGATATCCTGGGGGTCGAAGCCAAGACCCTCGGCATTGAAGTGGTCCTCGTCGGCGGGGAGCCCGGCGGCGGCATTCCCGCTATCCGTCAGCGGATTGAGGAAATCTGGGGTGCGAAATGCTGCGAAATGCTTGGCGGTACAGATATGGGGGTCGCCTATTGGGGCGAATGTGAGGAACAATCCGGCATGCATATGGTCGGGCCGGATTATATCATCACCGAGTTGCTCAATCCGGAAACGGAGGAGGTCATTCCCTTCGCCGACGGCGCGGAAGGGGAACTGATCTATACGGCCGTCGGGCGGGAGGCGAATCCGCTGGTCCGTTTCCGCTCCGGCGATCATGTGGAGGTGCGGGGTACGACATGCGCCTGCGGTCGGACCGGACCGAAAGTCCGCTGTATCGGCCGGACGGACGACATGCTGATTATCCGCGGCGCGAATGTATTCCCTTCCGCCATCCAAAGCGTGATCACCGATATGGTGCCGGAGACCAACGGCGTCATGCGCGTGCTGGCCGATTTCGAAGGCCATACGTCACAAGGGGCGCTGAAAGTAATTGTTGAGCGGGGGCGGGGTCGCTCCCCGGATCAGGATGTGGCGCTCAAGCAGTCGATCGAGACGCATTTGCGCAATTCCCTTGTCTTCAAGGCAGATGTCCGCATCGTTGATCCGGATACGTTTGAGAAGCCGGGGGCGGTAAAGGTCGCGCTCACCTTGCGGGAATATCCGGACTTGCCCGACGCACCGAAGTGATTGTCAATATCACGCATAATTTGAAATACAGGGATTGGATAAATGGAACTGGGTCTTAAAGGAAAACGGGTGCTGATCACGGGAGCCTCGCAGGGCATTGGCGAAGGCCTTGCCGAAGTGTTTGCCGAAGAAGGCGCGAACCTCTTTCTCGCCGCCCGGCAGGAAGACCGCCTGAAAGCCATCGTCAAGCATGTGACCGACACATATGGCGTCAAGGCGGAGTATTTCCCGGCGGATTTCACCAAAAAAGGTGATATCGACAAGCTGCATGCCGCCGCCGGTGATATCGACATTCTGGTCAATAACGCCGGGGCCATTCCAGGCGGCGACCTGTGGCAGGTTGGAGCTGATGACTGGCGTCCGGGCTGGGATGTAAAGGTGATGGGATATATCGACATGACCCGACTGTTCTACGCCAGCATGAAGGCACGCGGCCATGGCGTGATCCTCAACAATATCGGTAACGGCGGGGAGAATTTTGATTTCCGCTATATCGCGGGCACCACGGGCAATGCGGCGCTGATGGCCTTTACAAAGGCTGTGGGCGGGCACAGCCTGAAGGATAATATCCGCGTTGTCGGCGTCAATCCGGGGCCGGTCGCCACCACCCGCATCGACAAGATCATGA
>Ga0098035_1001509_pt1 | contig 11185 bp, 14 predicted proteins | sample 3_EtaG_FD_75046 | JGI IMG/M metagenome (GOLD analysis project Ga0098035, IMG submission 75046) | Marine viral communities from the Subarctic Pacific Ocean - 3_ETSP_OMZ_AT15126 metaG | ecosystem: Environmental > Aquatic > Marine > Oceanic | place: Pacific Ocean | collected 2015-01-07
CATGTGTGTGTTGCTCCTTCTTTTTTTAAAAAAAGTTTTAGTAATGTTTTTTTGTTGTCAAATTTAAAAAACCTGGTGCTTCTACGACTGGCTCCAGAGCGGAGTGATGCGGCTTTTTGCAGTCAGATAAGTATATCCCGTTTGTGCGACAGCAAGCCTGTCTTGCTCGCAAGTCAATAGATACGCGGCCTTCGGAGCATTGCCCCGTATTTTAAGCGCAACAATCGAAGTTAAAAACCAGCCTGATTTCCTTCGCTCCAGCTCAACACGAGTTATTATGCGAGGCCAATCATATGCTGCCGGAATGTTGCCGCCAGACGTAAAGGTTACTTTGGCTCCTAACATCTGCGATTTGCTCAGTCCCAGGCGAGCGAGGTAGTCGGTAGCAGTTTCTGCAATCTCTCTAATTTCCCCAGCTTGGGTAATTGTGTGACTGTTTGCTCTGCCATTAACTCCCAAAAGCGCAGCAGTTATTTGAATGGAATTTCTGGCATTGATATTTATCGGTTTCATTTTTTCTCCCTATAATTGTTTATGGACTAATAAGTGGCAATGCTCACATCGTATACTTTGCTGCCGTCGGTCAGCACATTTTCATACCACCCAATTTCAATTACTGAGCACCGATAGGGGCCAACAGCTTCTAAGTCAATTTTGTTGAACATGTTAAGCCATTCGCGGAATTGTTCCAGATTATTGAACTGATAGGTTTCTTTTCGTTTTAAACTCATGATTCATTCTCCTCTAGTTTGATTCTATTAAATAAGTATAGTGTGCTTCACTAACATGGTTGGCATCTTGCCAGAAGTCTTTAGCTTGTTTATCTTTAGTAGCTATATGGCTGCACCAGCTATTCCACATGTTTTCTGTACCATAATCATGGCACATATCTATATAGTTTAAAACCTTTCTAGTATTAGAATCTAAAGCCTTCTTACCTTTAGGTTTATTATTAAGCCGCATTGTTTTTGGATCTACACCATACCTTTTTATGTTATGGCTATCCATGCAACCTACTAATCCTGCTGTTAACTGGCACAGAAAACCAGCCTTCGCTAGACCTAATCCAGGAACCTTTAAATATACGTTCATAAGTGATGCCGCTTTATCGGCATCTGTTTTCTTAGAGTTTATAATGGCTAACAACTGAGCATGAACCTTATGTTTATGCGACACCATATAAAGATATGTTTCTCGTTTAAAAGAAAATAGATATACGGAATCAGCACCATTAGAATGTATATCTTTCAACTGTTTGCCAACATTTGACCAAGGCTGTTTGATGCTACTTGATGCCATCATAACTGTTTTAAATAAGTTATCGGCTGCTCGCTGTGAGAATAATTGGCAGTTTATGCCGTGAGTTTTGTACATATTGATCGCCCTCCATTGGGCCGTTGGAATTTGGCACCTCTTTAAATCCTTTAGAGATCACTTCGTGATCTCTCTAAAGGATTTAAAGAGTGATATTATTTTTATGTTTTCTATACCCCTTTTTGGCTCTCCGCTTTCTATTAATTTCTTTCTTAGCTTTAAACGGGCTATCAGCCGCGAAAAGAATATAGTGTTTCCTAGTTTTTATTGGTCTACGTTTCATTAGTTTTGTCTCCTATTAGACTCACATACAGCCAGCGCGAAACCTCTAGGCGTAGCCGATCTTATGTTCTTAGTCCTTAAAGACTTACCGCCTAACGTCTTATGCTGTCTTGAATACCCAGCTTCAGGCTCTATAGGTTTAATTGTAGGCTGTATAAATCCATTGCCTGACCATATACATGTCTTCTTAGGATAAGCATCACGGGGTGCTATATGGTCAGGATAGCAAGGATGTATAGAATCTTCTTCTTTTATCCAACCACCATACTCATAAGGATGAAAGTAAAAGTCAGGCTTGCGGTACATAGTACTAATAACAGATACTGGATTCTCGAATGCCCAAGGGCAGTTACTAAGAACACCTAAGTCTCTGACTAATAATGCGTTAGCTAATGCTTTGCGTTGAATGTCAGGATCATGGGCTATCTTAGCTTTAAAATGAGAAGCACCACTGACTGCCAAATTTGTACATTCAGGAAATCCAAATATAAAAACTATATCGGGAAAAGCCTTTCTTATTTTGTATCCAATATTAAACCTGTTCACAGTCTCAAAAGCGTCTACCCACATGCCCCATCTTTTAAGCATAGGATTATCAGGGTCAGCATGTAAACCGTCCTCATGCTGACCATCAATTAGCACGCACTCATAGCCGTTATCTAACCAAGGTTGTGCCATGATTCCCGATCTATCATATAAAAAGATTGCAGTTTTCATAATCTATATACCTTCTATTGTGCGTTAAATTAAGCAGAGAGTTGATGCAGCAGCTCGAACCAGCTATCTTGATAGTTCGTTCGCCATTCGTAGCCTATTTCTTTAGCTGTATAGCTTGGTTTATAAACCCATTCGTCTAATCCACACTCTATAGCATCTTTTTCTTTTATTTTCCTTATCTTTGCACCTAATTGACTGTCGGTCATTAAAGAATCTGAGCCTTCTTCAAACAAGCGCGAAAAGCCTAAGAGCTGGTTGTGGGTTACACCTAACACATGCCAAGCTATAGGGTCATCTTCAAAATATGAACTATAGTGTTCTTTGATATTATTATTATCATCAACATCTCCAATAAAGGTATCCCAAGATTCTGGGGCTGTACCATAACGCACAAATTCTCTTTCGGATGCAGTTAAATTAGGCATAACATCTTGTATTAGCCCTCCATTGTGCCAAGAATCCATTTGTTCTGTGGTTATGTCTAAAAACATAGAGTTAAAGTTGCCTGTATATGGGTCTTTCATAATCATATAAATCATTTATGCTACCCTCCATTTTTGGTACATCTATTACAATTTTCATTTTATATATATCTTCATTAATGTATATATATCTATAATATTACTACTATCATCTGGCATATTTCTAATAGTTTGATAGTCACTGATATCTAATTGTTTGTTGTCACTAAAGACGACTTCTTCTATTTCTTGTAAAGACATAAAAAACTCATCTATTCTGTTATCTTGTAAAGACATAACTCTAACCTCATAAATTTAAATAAATATAAAAAAAAGGGAGCCATTTCTGACTCCCACAATAGATTGAATCTATATTATTTCTGCAGGATTGCGAGGATTGCACCAAGCTGTTCGGCAACAACATCAACTTTAATTTCTAATGAAGTAATTCTATTTTCCGTTTTCTGCGCAACAGAATTTTTCGCAGGAGCCTTCGGCTTCGGCTGAGTTTTAGAAACTTTCTTGGAAGCCTTCGGCTTTTTAATGGCTTTGACAAAGTGCTGTGGGACGACGTCGTGTTCAAAATAATTCTGAACATCGCCATGTGTCATTTTAGAATCTGATTCCGAATAGAATTTATTCATAATGGCATAGAACACCTTTGTCAATCCGAATCTTTCTGAAGGGGTCTTCGCTTGGATCGCAGCAAAATGTCCAGCTACTGCATATTGTTGTTTGGAAGTGGCGATACGGTTTTGATCGATGTTGGCGAAATTATTCATAATTTTTTCCTTGAAAATTTTGGTTTTGCCGAAATTGGCAACGACCCCTTAAAGTCTCTCTCTCTCTTTATATTTTTTAAGAGATCACAAGTGATCTCTCTTAAAAAATATAAAGAGAGAGAGAGACTTCCCTCATATTTTAAAGAAAGTTTAAAGACTTTTCAAGTCTTTAAACTTTCTTTAAAATATGAGAAATTGGCTGGCAGCGAAGCTGCTGTGCGCGCGTTGAAGACTTTTAAAGTCTTGCTAAGTCTCTGAAATTTGACAAAATCCTGGCGAGCCTCTAAAGACTTTTCAAGTCTCTAGAGGCTCGCCAGTTTTGGAAACTAGTTTAGAGCGAAGCTCTAAAATTGAAAAAGACTTTAAAGTCTTTTTATCGCGCACGCCATAGATTCGAAGAATCTATCGAGATTCTATAGCTCTTTGAGCTATAGAATCGGGGCAGGAGGCCAGCCCACCACCACACTATATATACTCAATCATATACATTTTGAGGGGGAAATGGTTGTATACTAGTTTATCGCGGCAGTGTTAAAGTCTTTAAAGAACGCATATGTCTTTATAACACGATAAAGACATGGACATTCTTTAAAAACTTACAAGACTTTATACACAGGACAACAAGAAAAAAGAAAGAATAGAAACTCTGAAATATACACGTAACGCCGTGGGCTTAATGTCTATTATAGAGTCGATTTGGCATTCTGTCAAGATTTTTTTCATTTATTTGCAAAAAATACTTGACAAAACCCCATATTAGCCCTATAATGTATACACATAATCAAAGCATTTGTTTATAGCTATGAGCAATAATAAAGAATTAACAATCAAGCAAGAGTCTTTTCTTAATCACTTAGTTGAAGTAGGAGGTGATCCACGTAAAGCCGCAGAGTTAGCGGGTTATGCTGAGAGTAGTTATCCTTCGGTTGTTAAGGCGCTAAAAACAGAGATTCTGGATTTAGCTACGAACATCTTAGCCCAGTCTGCACCAAAGGCCGCTATGAAGCTTGTAAACATTATGGATAGTGCAGAACCAATCCCTCAAGCTAATATGCGTATTCAAGCAGCACAAACCATTTTAGATCGTGTGGGTCTAGGAAAGACTGACCGTTTAGATGTGACGGTTAATACGGTAGGCGGTTTGTTTATTCTTCCGGCAAAAACTGAAAAAGTTATTGAAGGAAAATATGAGGAGGTCTAGCAGCACAATTCCGTTTGGATATGAGTTAGACGAAAATAACCCGGAGATGTTAAAACCCCTGGATAATCAACTAGAAGCTTTAAAGAAAGTCTTACCTATGATTAAAGACAGTTCTTTATCTTTGCGAGAAGGGAGTTTGTGGCTAGAGCATGAAACTGGTCGCAAGCTTTCGCATATGGGTTTAAAGAAGATAGCAGAAAAGCGTACATGAACGATTGGGACGAAAACCCAGATAAATATGCTAAAGACGTTAACGACGAGTTCATACTCAAAATAGATGGCACGCCGCGCAAAAAGTCTGGAAGAGCCAAGGGTTCAAAGAGCAGAGGCTATAACTACCATTCTAAAACAAAAGCAAAGATAGAAGCCAATAGAGAAATAAGAGCAAAGGCTAAGAAGCTCAAGGCTGCACAGAATAAGATACAGAACTATAAGCAGTCAATAAAGAATACTAAGAAAACTTTGAACAAACTAGAGAATAAAGAGTCTTCTATACAAGGAAAGATAATAGAAGACAAAGATTTAGAAAGTCTACCAACTCAACTAGCTGCAGAAGCAAAAAAAGAAATAATCTTTAAGGCCAACGAAGGCCCACAAGAAAACTTCCTCGCAGCCTCTGAGACAGACGTTCTGTACGGCGGTGCTGCCGGGGGTGGTAAATCCTATGCAATGCTCGTAGATCCTCTCAGATACGCTCACAGGGCCGCTCATAGGGGTTTAATTCTAAGGCGCTCTATGCCCGAACTTAGAGAGCTTATAGACAAGAGCAGAGAGCTATATCCAAAGGCTTTTCCAGGCTGTAAGTACAAAGAAGTAGAAAAGCTCTGGAATTTTCCTTCGGGGGCTAAAATAGAATTTGGATTCTTGGAGCGTGATGCAGACGTATACCGCTATCAAGGACAAGCATATAGCTGGATAGGGTTTGATGAGATTACGCATCTGCCCACAGAGTTTAGCTGGAACTACTTAGCCTCTCGTTTACGAACAACAGACGCTGAGATTGTTCCTTATATGCGTTGTACAGCAAACCCCGGAGGTGTAGGGTCTACCTGGGTTAAAAAGAGATATATAGATCCAGAGATTCCCGACACTTCTTTTGAAGGTTCAGACGGACTAACAAGAAAGTTTATACCGGCACGATTACAGGATAACCCTTTCTTGGCTAAGGACGGACGCTACGAGAAGATGCTACAAGCACTTCCTCCTACACAGCGTCAACAGCTATTAGAAGGAAACTGGGATGTTGCAGAAGGCGCGGCATTTACAGAGTTTGAAACAGTAAGCCATGTTATTGTGCCTTTTGAAATCCCAATACACTGGGAGCGCATAAAAGGAATTGACTATGGATATGCAAGTGAATCAGCTTGTGTTTGGGGAACAGTTGATCCTAGTGATGGTACTTTAATAATATACAGAGAACTTTATAAAAAAGGACTTCTTGGTACTGAATTAGCAGAAATGCTAACAAGAATGGAGATGGCAGATCCTCTAAGTGTTCCTGGAGTTTTAGATACTTCTTGCTGGAGCAGGACAGGAACAACTGGCCCTACAGTAGGAGAAACACTTCAAAGATCAGGACATAAACTACGAAGAGCCGACAAGAACAGAATACAAGGAAAAATACAAATCCACGAATACCTGAAGATCAAGCAAAGCGGTAGGCCACGATTACAAATATTTAATACATGCCCGAACCTGATACGCGAGCTTCAAAGTATTCCTCTGGATAAATCTAATCCTGAAGATGTTAATACACATGCGCCTGATCATGCTTACGATGCATTAAGATACTTGATTATGTCAAGGCCGCGCATAAACGATACTCTCAGTCAAATGAGACAGTTTCAAAGAGAGCAGCACTTTCAACCAGTTGATGCAGAGTTTGGATATTAATGACTGATTTAGATAATGGAAAAACACAAGTTTTGCATCCTAGCAGATCTAAAGTAAAAACCAAGCCGTTTTCTATTAATGGTACATTATTTTATGCTGGGATATTCGATGTCGCACTAGCCGGAGATTCTTTTTGTCTTGTCACTTGGAATATGAACGAAGATAAGAAATGGCGGTTTGTGTGTATGCAGCAAGCCGGCCCTAAATATATCCAAGATATTGGAGGATATGATATGTTTTTAGACAGGATTATAAAAGAACTTAATACATGGCTTTTAAGATTTCTTCCGTCAACAGAAAAGCTTTCTACCCACTTTACTGAGTTACAAACAATTATAAACAATCTTAAATATGATGATCAAGAAAGGAGGTTTTTTTAAAAAATAATGAAAAGACAAAAGTATAATAACGGAAGCATTGTATTAAGAAAAAACTTTAAGAATGTAGGATCTCTTGAAGGCAAATTTGCGGGAAATCACAACTACCAGTCTGGTGAGCTTAGAGGAAGTTTACCTCTTCCAAAAGGAATAACTGTAAACGCTGAGATATTTAGAGATTCAAAAGGTGGAAAAAACGAAGGCTTTAGTGTTGAAAAACAACTTAAAAATAACTCGTCAGTAACAGCCAGCAGTAATAAAAATACAAAAAGAGTGACTTTTAGTAGAGGGATATTTAGCCTTGAAGCAAGCAATACTCCTAAAGGAGAAGGGAAAGCAATCAGAATAAATATACGAAAAACACTTTAGGAAAGCTGAATGAGCGAACAAGAAAATTCAATGTACCAGAACGCAGACGAACTTTACTTTAGTCCAGTAAAGGGAGAAAGCGGTCTTGAAATGAAACTAGAAGGCGAGATAAAATCTCGTTTTGTTGGTTTAATTGAAGATAGGTTTGCAGACGCAGAAGAAGCCAGAGAGCAAGCTGAAGGTAGATGGTTGCGTGCTTATCATAATTTCAGAGGCTTGTACGGAAAAAATGTCAGGTTTAGAGAATCTGAAAAATCTAAAGTTTTTATTAAAATAACAAAGACTAAAGTTCTTGCAGCCTTTGGACAACTTGTAGATGTAATTTTTGGTACAGGTCAGTTTCCTATTGGCGTTAAAGAAACAAGAATACCTGAAGGTATAGCAACCTATCAACATATTGACATGACTCCAGGCTTAGAAACAAGTCAGCCTGAAGCATATGAAGAAGGAACAGAAGAAGAAGCAATAGATTCTTTTGATGTTGGTTACGAAGGCGATGGTCGAACTTTAAAACCAGGAGCAACTTTCTCAAGCGGAGAAACTGCTTTTGAAAATGCAGTAGAAGAAGGAATAGAAGAAGGAAAAATAAATGTTGTTGATGGGCCTTCTCCAGATCCTCAAGTATTAGAAATGTCTCCAGCTAAAGAAGCTGCTAGACAAATGCAAAAGCTTATACATGATCAAATAGAAGAGTCTAATGGTTCGTCAGAACTAAGAAACGCAATTTTTGAAGCAGCTTTATTTGGAACTGGCATTGTTAAAGGCCCATTTAACCACAATAAAACTATTGGTCGATGGGCTAAAAACGAAGAAACTGGAGAACGTGAATATTCTCCGCTTTCTATCCGTGTTCCTCGAATTGAGTTTGTTAGTCTCTGGGATTTCTTTCCTGATCCTAGTGCTACAACTATTGATGAATGTGAGTATGCGTTTCATAGACATAAACTTAATAGATCACAACTAAGAGCTTTATCAAAACTTCCTTACTTTGATAAAGAAGCAATACGCGAATGTCTAATCATGGGTTCAAGCTACGAAGAAAAAGACTATGAGCAAGCTCTAAAAGATGATAAGCGGTCAGATGATTATGGCTCTGGTCAGTTTGAAGTTTTAGAGTATTGGGGAATCATGGACGCTGCATATGCGCGTGAAGTAGGAATGGAATTATCTGAAGATGTAGATGATTTAGACGAAGTACAGATCAATGCTTGGATAAGCAACGGCAAGCTTCTTCGAGCAGTAGTCAATCCATTTACACCCTACAGGCTTCCTTATAATTCTTTTAGTTACGAACAAAACCCATACAGCTTTTTTGGTATTGGTGTTGCTGAGAACATGGATGACTCACAACAAATAATGAATGGTCATGCACGAATGGCAATTGATAACCTTGCACTTAGTGGTTCTGTTGTCTTTGATGTAGATGAGTCTGCTTTAGTTGGTGGACAATCTATGGACATATACCCCGGCAAAGTATTTAGAAGGCAAGCAGGGATGCCAGGACAAGCTATACACGGCATAAAGTTCCCTAACACCACTCAAGAAAATATGATGATGTTTGACAAGTTTCGTCAGCTTGCCGATGAGCAAACAGGTATACCAAGTTATTCACATGGCATGACAGGCGTTCAAAGTATGACACGAACAGCTTCAGGGATGTCAATGCTTTTAGGTGCTGCTTCTTTAAACATTAAGACAGTTGTTAAAAACTTAGATGATTTTTTACTTAAACCACTAGGTCAAGCTTATTATCAATGGAACATGCAGTTTTTTGACGGCGATTTAGATATTCAAGGTGATTTAGAAATTAGAGCTATGGGTACAAATAGCTTGATGCAGAAAGAAGTACGAAGTCAACGGCTGACAATGTTCCTTCAAACTGCACAGAATCCTGCTATTGCACCATTTGTTAAGATCTCTAAGATCATTAGTGAACTTGCTTATAGCCTTGATTTAGACCCTGATGAAATTCTTAATGACCCTGAAGAAGCCGCTATTATGGCACAAATTATAGGAGCGCAAAATGCTGGACAAGCAGTTGGCAGCGAGGCTGTCCCCGCTGGTGAGCAACAAGGAGCTATGGGAGGCGTTCAAGGAACACCTGAACAACCTCAAGAACTTGGAGCTACAGGCACTGGTGGTGGCAACATCGGAACAGGAAATGTTCCGCTGCCAGGGGAGGGTGAGTTCTCTGGTACGCCTAGAGCAGTTGAAGGATAGTGTTACTGAAGCTTCTCAAAGGAAAGAACCATGAGTAAATCATTGTTAGCAGATGATAGAGAAGATTATGTTTTTGGGGCTTTAGTTAAGGGAGTTACTAAATTAGCTCAAGCTGCTGGGAAAAACTTAGGCAATAAAGCAGAACAGGCAGTTATAAAAAACAGTAAAAAATATAAAACTTTAATTGACGAACTTACTACTGATAACGCTGAAGGTGCAGGAGTTGTTTACACTAAAGCTCAGTTAAAAGACTTTGAGAAAGGCGCTGATGGATTTTATGACTTAGTTTTAGAGGTACTTCAGGAACTACGCATACATAAAAGTATGCATGATCTTCAGGCTAATGAGCTTATAGATTCAGGAGTTAAACCAGCTAGTGTTAAAAGAATTTTAAGTAGAGATATTGAAGATGAAGATTTAACTGAAGGTGAGCGTAGTATTAGAAATAAATTTATGACTAAATATTTTCCTATGGATCAAGACGGAATGGAGAATATGTTGTTTCCTTCAGATAGATACTTTAGTGTTGGTGCTGGCCCACCTAGTAGGAAGCCTATTTTAATTGAACATGCAGCAGGTAAAGAACCTAAAGCTATAGGTGGATTAATGAATCAATCAAAGGAATCTAAATCTAAGGGAGGTCGAATGAAAAGCAATTCAATGAAAATTAAATATGATAAAGGTTCTGAATACTCTAACATGGCTTATAACCAATCAGACATAGGGTGGGACGAGCTTGCAGAACTAGAAAGAGACGTACAAAAGCACGAAAGCCTTTTAGAGGATAGACCGGCCCACGAATGGGGTTATTTTTTGAAGGACTGGTCCCGTATAGCCGATAAAAATAGTAGGACTCTCTTAAAAGATGCAGAAAAAAGAATTGAGGCTTGGTATGAAAAAGACCCAGATAGAAAAGATGCTCATATAAGTTCGATTTATTCAGAAGCAAAAAAGAAGATAATAAAAGAAGCGGAGAGAAAGAGAGAAGCAGCTCGACAAGAAATGGCTAGTGGCGGCTCTATGCTAGTACCACCCGAAATGGAAATAGAAGAACAAGAAATGAAAATTAAATATGATAAAGGTTCTAAAGTAGATAAGCGGAGGAGTGCCATAGGGTGGGACGAGCTTGTAGAACTAGAAAGAGAATTACAACAGAACGAAATCATTGTAGAGGCGATATACGGACCCCTACGAGAGGATGAGTCTTCTTTTGCGAAGGCCTGGGACCGTATAGCCGATAAAAATAGAAGGACTCTCTTAAAAGATGCAGAAAAAAGAATTGGGGCTCCGTATGAAAAAGACCCAGATAGAAAAGATGCTCATATAAGATCGATTTATTCAGAAGCAAAAAAGAAGACAATAAAAAGAAGCGGGGAGAAGAGGCGCAAGAGAGAACTCGACCTGAAGCCGGAGGAAGTCCCCATGAGTAAAAGCCCCCCCTCAGGGGCCACCTATGGGTATGACCTCCCTAGAGGTGTGCATAAGGCTAGTGGCGGCTCTATGCTAGTACCACCCGAAATGGAAATAGAAGAACAAGAAATGCCTGTAGATACATACCCTAACATTCCA
>Ga0098035_1001513_pt1 | contig 11164 bp, 16 predicted proteins | sample 3_EtaG_FD_75046 | JGI IMG/M metagenome (GOLD analysis project Ga0098035, IMG submission 75046) | Marine viral communities from the Subarctic Pacific Ocean - 3_ETSP_OMZ_AT15126 metaG | ecosystem: Environmental > Aquatic > Marine > Oceanic | place: Pacific Ocean | collected 2015-01-07
GACGGCATCGGCTTGGCTGCCACCCAGATCGGCATTCAGAAGAGAGCCATCGCGGTCCGGTACCCTTTCCGAGTCGAGGGAGCAGTCTACGACCTGGTGGGCACGGTCCTGGTGAACCCGTACATCGAGGCGTTCTCCCGCGCTACGACGCATCGACCCGAGGGGTGTCTCTCTTTGCCGGGTGTCGTGGAGTCCATCACGCGCCCGCAGACGATAGAGCTGTCGTACGTCGACGCCCGGACGCGTGAGGTCCATGAGGTGGAGTTCTCCGGGATGCTCGCCCGCATCGTACAGCACGAGGTAGATCACCTCGAAGGGATGATGCTTTGGGACCGTCTTCCCCCGCACAGGCGGGAGGAGGTCATCGCCGGCTACCTTCGTGGGCCGGCAGAGACCGTAGAGGAGAGTGTTCAAGATAAGATCGCCCGGCAGCGGGCCAAGCGGATGAGACGTCGATGAACGAACATCCAGACGGCAAGCGCATCGCGCGCCAACTGGCCGGAGTACTCAAGGAGCCGGCCTTCCACGACGAGCGTGTCCACGCTCGCTTCAGGTACGACAACGTCGTCGCTGCGCGGAAGGCAGCTTCGAAGGCCTCAGAAGACGCGGCGGCCGTGGCTGAAGAGACGGAGGACGACCTGGTGGACACGTCTCCGACGTGGAGCCAGCGGTGGCGGCGCTGGCTCGATACGCGCTCCGAGAGGCGCGTGACCCAGAGGCAGCAAGCTCTGACCAAGGCGAAGCCGGAGCCGCTCACGCTTGTCGGCGCCATCTGGTGCGTCTTCTTCCTCATCTTCCCGACGAAGAGGATGACCCGGAAGTTCCCGGGCTACGCGTGGAAGTCCAACCGGGTCTACCAAGCTTCCGGGGACACTCGGTGGGAACTGCTGCGTGCCGTCGTAGCCTCTGAACTCCGAAAGCGGCCGTCGGAGCCGAAGAAGTAGGGGGTCCTTCACGAGAGCGACGCGTGGACGTACACTCCACTCGAAGCGGGAGAGCAATGTCGCCGAGCTACGTCAATCAGCAGATCACCTTCGAGGTCGAAGTCGCCCGGGAGACGGACGTCGACGCAGACGCCACCCCGACGCTCGTCATCGAAGACAAGGACGGCACCGTCCTCTTCACGTTCACGGGTGCGACGACGCCGGCGGTGACGTCCGTAGGCGACGGAGTGTACCGCCTCGTGACCTCGTTCGCCGCCGCGGCGGAGTACTACTACACGTGGTCGTGGACGCTGGGCGCTGTGCCGCTGAGCGACGAAGGCTCCGTCGCAGTCCTTCTGCCGACGTCGAGCTCGAGTACCGGGAAGCAGCCGGCGGGGCTATCTCGCCTCTCCGGCCGACTCCTGGACCTTGCTGGCCGCCCGGTCCCCTTCACGTCGATACTCTTCACCGTCGACGCCGCGGATCGGAGACCATACGTCGACGCGACTGCGGTTTTGCTGAACGAGGTGAAGGCGGTCACAGATCGAGTCGGCGACTTCACCGTCACGCTCCCGCGCGGGGCGACGATGCAGGTGCGCTTCCCACACATCGACCAGCAGTACTCGTTCGATGTCCCAGACATCCTAGTCGGAACCCTGTTCGACTACCTCTTCCCGCATCCGGTGACGCTGCGTTGGAGCGAGTGGGACCCGGTCGCGGAGGAGTACATCCCAGTCGTACTCAACATCGACGACGAGAGGGAAGTCGACGTAGACGGCGTCCGGGTCGCTGTAGAGGCAGTGTGGTCCGACGGGACGTGTACGGTGTTGCCTCCGGACCAATCGGCGTCTGCGACGCTGGGCTCCATCGACGAGGAGGTCTTGACCGACTCCGTCGAGTACGAGCTCACGGATCCTACGGAGGCCGAGGTCGAGCATGTTCCCGACGACGAGCTCTGGGATCTGGCAGGGTACTCCGACGAAGCCAGCTTCATGCCCTTCACGCATACGCTCGACTTCCTCGAACCGCTGAAACTCGTGCGGCCGTAATTCCCGGCCGCGTCGTCGCATCAGAGCTCCGAACCTCACTCCAGGTACTATGGGCATCATCGACACACTCGTCGGCGTCGGCGCCGCGATCGCCAAAGCGTCCAGGAAGGGCCTCACCAACCGGCGGACGCCGGTCATCCATGCTGCTCCGCATCCCGCGGAAGCAAGTGGGTACTGCATCCTCGCCCTTCCGACGTCAGAGATCATCAAGAAGCGGCGCAAGCCGCTCCGGTTCCACGTGCGCACCAACATCAGCTCCCCAGTGACGGTGACCTGGACGCAGGACCCGGCGGAAGCGCGCCTCTACGAGACTCGCGGAGAAGTCGTGCGTAGCGTCGAAGCGCTCGTCCTCATGGGTCAGGGCCGAGCCCTGTAGTGGCCTATCCGTACGGCGTCTCCATCGGAGACATCGTCGAATGGGAGTGGAGCTACCACGACTACCGCGCCGTCGTCATCGGGACGACGCACAGCTACCCGCGGACATTGGTCCCGAACGAGGGGCCGCGTCGCGACATACGCGACCCGTTCAAGTGGGCCGGCGGCGGGAAGCTGGTGGCGCTGAACAGCAGCTCCGCTCTCTGGACACGCGACGATGTCATCGAGCACCTCAGGTGCGCCTTCGACCCCCTCAAGCCGCTCCACGGCCCCGTCGTCCTGTGCGACGGGCAACTTCATTCTCCGCGGGCATCCTGCGTGCTCGCAGTCCTTACCAATAGAGAGCCATGCCAGGAGTAGCGAGTCAGGTCACCGTCGACTCCGCAGGAAGTGCTCGGGCTCGCGCAGGAGGACCCCCGCCTCGCCAGGCGCGCCATCGAGATCGAGCGCAGAGCTCTCCTGAAGGGGGATGCCGACGGCGGCATCGTAGGGCTCTGGTCGAACGAGGGGAAGCACGGCAAGTACGCCGGCGGCACCTCCCTCCCGGGTCGCTGGGAGGACTACTACCGACGCATGCTCACCGAGGAGGAGTTCACCAAGCTCCTGGCCACGGATATGGGTCGGTTGGACATGCAGGCGGGGTCGATGCCAGTCCCCCTGTCATGCTCGAGTACCCCGGGCTCGAAGTCTGGACCTACTGATGTCTGCGGATAAACGGCTGGACCAGGACCTCTTCGCCGAGTTACATCGACTCCGTGGAGCGAGCCAAGACGCATCCGGCATCGCGGAGAAGCTCGACGTCGAGGAAGTACGCTTTCTCCTGTACGCGATTCGTGACCTCAAAGCAGACACGCGACGCGAAAGGTGTATGCGCCAACAAGGGAGATTCTGGTGACTGAGAAGACGAAGACGGCCGCGAAGAAGCCGGCGAAGAAGCCGGCGAAGAAGCCCCAGGCACGCGAGGGGGAAGGGCCCGTGCACCCCACGAAGCGCGGGGGGCACGGGGCGATACGAGTCGCTGTCAGCCTGGAGAACGAAGACGAGTCTGCCGGGAAGTGCTTCCGCATCATCTCGGGTGACACGGTCTTCGCGTCGACCGCAGACGCGATCAACTGGGCGAAGACCCAGGACGTCCTCCCCGTTGGCGCGAACGGCGAGGAGTTCTTCGTCATCCGAACAGTGAAGCGGGTGTACGTGAAGCCCAAGGCGGCGTTCGACGTCGACGAGGAGCGGTTTTGAGCCGTGCTGGGGCGCGGGTCACCCCTGAGTTCCTGCGGGCCTTCCGGAAGCGCCTGACGAGTGAAACAGGGATCCTGCACCGGTCGAAGGGGACCAGCCACCTGATGCGGTTCGCTGCGAAGCGACTGGTTCGCTCCTTCGGGATGAAGCCGAAGACGTTCATGGAGCGCTTCTCCACAGTCGTCTGGATCCCGGTCGTCCGCCGGCCGGTCGCGTTCTACAACTGGCGGCTAGGCTCTCCGGTTATCCAGATGAGCCTGCGAAGTAGGCTGATCGTCTTCGCGCACGAGGGCACCCACGCCTACCAGATGCGACGAGGGAATGACCCGCGGAAGTGGTCGCTAACGTATGGGATGGACTCGGAGGCGCGGGCGAACGCGGAGCTCGAGGCGTACCAGGTCTCCCTCTCCCTCTCCCTGCTCACTACGGAGACCCACTTCCGGAGCACCATCATCACCGAGCCGCCTCTGGGGTACGCCTCCGTGGCGGAGTACGCTGAAGCGCGCGCACACGCCTACGCAGACACCGTCGACGAGAACTACAACGTCGGCCGCCGGCACGCCGACATGGTCCGGCGAGAGCTCCTCCGCACTGCGCGGGTTACGATTGCGAACCGACGCCCCCCTGCCTCCGCAGCGCTCTCCGCACTGCGAGCTACAGAGAGACTCCTGTGAGAGAATCCGTTGAGATAGGGGGCCGAGAGGTCCCCATCGACCGCCCAAAGACCGCCCACGTCTCCGTACGCAAGCGTCTACTCACCCTCACCCGCGAAGCGTCGGTGGACCTCTTCAGCGACCCGGAGTTCCGGCTCGCTACGACGTTCGCCGTGACCCGCGTCCTAGAAGTCGACGGCGTACTCATTCTCGGGACACGTGACATCGTCCCACTCGAGAGCTTCCCGGAGCCGCCGGACACGGGACTGAAGGACTGGGATCAGCGCTTCAGCGCCGAAGTCGGAGTGCTGGCCGTTCCGATGGCGCGCAAGATCATCGAAGAAGGGGACGTGTCGTTGCGTGGGCTCCTCGTCTCCTCGCGGCTCCCGCGCGGGCTCGCCGCCGAACTCGTACCCTCCGACGTGGTCACCGAGGGCACCGACATCATCCACAGCTCGTGGAAGTGGGACGCAGTCCTACCCGAGCGCCCCGAAGCATTCGAGTACCGTCTACAGCTCGAGATGCAGTTCGATGAAGACGGCCTCGTCGACGCCTTCTCGGCCGACGACATGGGCTTCTGCTTCTCGATCTCTGAGGACGGCACGTTCCCAGGCGGCCGCGTGGTGGAATCTCTCTGCCTCGGCAAGGTCATGGGGTCGACGTCCGCGGTCGTCGATCCTCGGACCGCTGGGAGGCGCATGGACGTGTCTCTGGAGACGTTTGCTCCTGCAGCGCAGGCCTGGGTGGAGAAGGGCATCGAGACCGGCGTCCCCCCAGCTCAGCTCGCGGGCATGCGCGCCATCTGCGTGGAACCAGTCTTCGTCGGTGACAACGGCGAGCTGACCCTCTCCACGATTCCGCAGACGGCCATGCGAGTTCTTGGAGCCCCTGCCGGCCCGATCGATGCCGCAGCCCTCACCCAGCAGGTCTGGGCTGACCACAGGAAGCTCGGGTCCGACGCCCTCATCGTGACGTTCGAGGGCCCGACGCAGCTCCGGTCGCCGACCGCGTCGCGCTCCTTCACGGAGGACGACGTCGTGTCGTTCTGGGTGTCGCCGCACGGCTACTACCTCCGCGCCAAGTCCGACGGCGAGACGGAGTACTACATGCTTGAGCAGGGCCACCTGATCGACATCATGACCGAGGCAGCAGAGGCGTGAACGGACAGCTCGCACTTCTCGACGGCCCTCCCTCCGTAGTTCTCTGGACTGACGGGTCCTGCAAGGGCGACGGCTGGGGAGGGTGGGGAGTCATCGCAATCATCAACGGCGAGACCGTTGTACGCGCCCGCGGAAGTGAGCCTGGCACCACGAATGGCCGCATGGAGCTCCTCGCGGCCATCGAAGGCTTGCGACTCACGCAGCCAGGAACTTCAGGGACACTCTTCTCGGACGCCCAGTACGTCGTCAGATCTGCAATGGAGTGGATCCCTGGGTGGCGAGCGCGCGGATGGCACAAGTCCAACGGAGACCCAGTAGCCAACCGCGACCTCATCTTCCGGCTCGACGAAGAGCTACAGACCCGCCGCATTCGCTTGGAGTGGGTCCGCGGACACGACGGCAACCGCTTCAACGAGATCGCCGACGGCCTCGCTTCAGAGGCTGCAGAGGCCCGAGTCCTCTTCCGGGAGGCCTGGGATCACCCCGTCGGCGAGCTGCTCTGATGGCTGACGACTCCCTCTCCCATTTGGAGGAGCTCGGCCGCCTCTCCACCTTCAAAGAAGTCCAGGAATGGGCGCGAAGAGTGTGGGCCGAAGCAGCCAGGGAGAACCTTCGCACAGCAGACAACTTGGAGGAGCAGCTCCTCCTCTCAGCCGCAGAGTGCGTGCCTCAGCGCCACGACGAGACCTGGCGCGCACACATCTTCATCCGTCTGCCTTCAAGCGTTACCTCGTACGGCGGCTACACCAGAATCCGAGTTGCGAAGGCTACGTTTTCGTGGCCAGAACGCAAACTGCTCTTCGTCTTCGAGGAGTAAGTCGCGCATGGGATCACCCATGAGTTCCTGACTACCTCTACCGGAGAGCCAATGGCCACACGGTCTCGGTACCGAGCTTCCGACATGATCTCGCTGTTGCGGGAGACCCTCGGCGACTCCCACGTCGTCATCGCAGAAGTCAGATCCTCCGTCGGACACGTCGAGAAGAAGCCTCGCCGCGCCGACGCCGTCTCCATTGGATGCTGGCCCACGCGTACTCTCGAATGGGTAGGCTATGAGGTTAAGGTCTCGCGGGCCGATTGGCTGCGCGAGCTCGATGCGCCCGACAAGGCCGAGGCCGTCGCCCAGTATCTGGACCGGTGGTACGTCGTCGCGCCCGAGAGCATCATTCGCCCGGAGGAGGTCCCGGAGCTCTGGGGAGTGATGGTTCCAGACCCTCAGCGGTCCGGACGCCTGCGCATCTTGAAGAAGGCGCCGGAGCTGCACTCATACGGCCGCATCCCCGAAGACCTGCGCCCGTTCATCGCATCCGTGGTCCGGACCGGCATCCAGAAGCACCCTGACGTCGTCCTCGCAAAGAAGGCGGTCGAAACGGCCGAAAGGGAGTCGTTCCAGAGGGGCTGGGATGCAGCCATGAAGCGGGCGCAGAAGGAGCACGGGTGCACTCTCGACGTCGACTCCCAGATTCGTGACCTCATCGCGACGACGTTCGATTACCATACCCGGCTCTCCCTCGCAGAGCACTGGGACTCGGTGAAGGACGCGGTCTCCATGGCGGTCGCTGTCGTCGGAGACGGCATCAGCCCAGATGGGTGGATGTCGAGATTGAACAACCGAGCTCGAAACCTGGACAGGCTGCGCGAGGAGATCGCGCGAATCAACGCGTGGGCCGGGCCGGCCCCCACAGAGGAGACCAGTGGCGAAGAAGACGATTGACCAGCAAATCGCGGCCATGGAGGCCGCCACCGCGAAGGTGTTCGGAAACGAGAACATCTCTCGGTTCGGTTCGAAGAAGATCGAGCCTATCGAAGTAATTCCCTCGGGCTGTATCTCCCTCGACCGCGCCCTCGGCGTCGGCGGGTATCCGAAGGGGCGCGTCGTCGAGATCTACGGCCCGGAGTCCTCCGGCAAGACGACGCTCACCCTGCACGCGATCGCAGAGTGCCAGGTGGCAGGCGGCATCGCAGCTTTCGTCGACGCAGAGCACGCGTTCGACCCGAAGTACGCTCAAGCCCTCGGGGTCAACATGAAGCGTCTGCTGTTCTCGCAGCCGGATACTGGGGAAATCGCCCTCGGCGTCGTCGACTCCCTGGTCGACCAGGGAGCTGACCTAGTCGTCATCGACTCCGTCGCAGCGCTCACGCCGCGGGCGGAGATCGAGGGGGAGATGGGGGACTCCCACGTAGGCCTGCAAGCTCGTCTGATGGGCCAAGCCCTGCGGAAGCTGACCGGGAAGATCAGCCGCCACGGGACGTGTGTGATCTTCATCAACCAGATTCGCCTGAAGATCGGCGTCATGTTCGGCTCGCCGGAGACTACGTCCGGTGGCAACGCTCTGAAGTTCTACGCGTCGCAGCGCCTCGACATCCGTCGCATCGGAGGCATCAAGCCGCCGTCCGGTAGTGACGGAGCGCACTTCGTCGGTAATCGAACCCGGGTGAAGATCGTGAAGAACAAGGTCGCTTCGCCCTACGAAGAAGCGGAGTTCGACATCATGTACGGCCAGGGGATGTCCGCCGTCGGAGACGTGCTCGACCTCGGCACAGATACGGGTCTCATCGACAAGTCCGGCGCGTGGTACTCCTTCGAAGGAGAGCGTCTCGGCCAGGGGCGGGAGAACGCCAAGGCAACTCTCCAGGAGTGCCCGGAGCTCTTCGAACACATCACTCAGATGGTGCGGGAGGTGGTGCTGTAATGGGCCCGTACCGACTCATCGTCATGGACCCGAACTGGCCCGAGAAGGGCGGCGGGAAATCGAAGCGCGGCGCAGATCGCTGGTACGAGTGCGCCAACAACGTCGAGGACCTGGTGAACTGCATCTGCGGAATGCGGGACCCGGACGGTCGCCTCGCCTACCACCCGGACCCCGAGGGGTGCCAGGTCTGGATCTGGACGACGACGAATCAGCTGTCGAATGCCTTCGAGCTGATGGATCGGCTGAACCTGACGTACATCACGTCCCGCGTCTGGGTGAAGGGCGACGTCTACACGCCCATCTTCCGCATGCTCTTCGAACACGCGTCGAAGGTCCTCCCGAAACGTCTTCGGGACAAACTCGACAAGGCCATCACCCGCGGCGTCTTCTGTCCGCAGGCATTCGGCCTCGGCCAGTACATCCGCGGCCTCCACGAGTTCGCGATCCTCGCCTACGCCCGTGGGGGCATGGCAGATGCTGACCTCGTCTACTCCGAGGCCGATGACTCCGAGCTCGCGCTGCTCTGCCGCTCCGGCCGCACCAAGACGCATTGCCGGCGGGTACCGTCGGTTCTGGTTGCCCCGCGCACCGCGATCCACTCCGAGAAGCCGGCGGAGTTCTACGCGGACGCTTTGAAGATTGCCGGCGGCGGCCCCGCCATGGACATGTTCGCCCGGGACGCGCGTCCCGGATACCACTGCGCCGGCGACGAAGTCGGAACCGAGTGGCGTGAGAATCACAAGAGGAAGAAGAACTGATGGGATACACACGATACTGGTGGGCCGGAAACCCCGCCCTCTCGCCGCCCACGCAGGCGCAGTGGGACGAAGCTCTCGCCGACTGCGCCCGACTCGTCGATGCAGCGAGCGACCGGGGCATCGAGCTTTGCCGAGAGGGCAACTCAGCTACGATGTTCGGGTTCAAAGGTGCCCGTGACGGGCACGAGACCTTCGTGATTCCGCGCGACATCTCGCAGCTCGAGGCGAGCTTCTCTGGAACCTGCGGTTGGTTCTGCAAGACGGCCCGCAAGCCCTACGACCTGGTCGTCGCCGCGTGTCTGTTCCGTCTGCGCGACACAGGGGGCCTCGTCTCCGAGAGCGACGGCGACAACGACGACGAGCAGGCCGCTGCCTGGGCTTCTGAAGTCCTCGGCCGGCCTATCTCTGCCGAGCTGAGTTGATGCGAGGACTCTACTCAGGCAAGCGCGTCTTCACGGTCTTCCACCTGTTCTGCGGGTCCGGCGGCGGCGCCATCGGCTTCAAGAAAGCCGGCTTCGAGACTCTCGGAGGCATCGACTTCGACGAGCTCTCGTGCCGGGACTTCGAGATGTTCACCGGAGTCCCTGCGACGCAGGCGAACCTGCACACGGCTACGACGCAGACGATCCGAGACGCGTGTCAGGGCCAGCGCCCCGACGTCGTCTTCCTCTCGCCGCCCTGCAAGGGGTTCTCGAGCTGCCTTCCCGCGAAGGTCGCGCGGACGGCGAAGTACCAGCTGATGAACAAGCTGACGTATCTCGGCATCCAGAAGACTTTGGAGGCGTGGTCGGAGCCTCCGCCGCTGCTGGTCATGGAGAACGTGCCCAGGATCCAAGTCCGCGGGCGAAGCTGGCTACGCCGAATCCGCAGCCTCCTCGGAGCCCACGGCTACGCCATCGACGAGTCGACGCATTGCTGCGGCGAGCTCGGGGGCCTGGCCGAGCGCCGGCAGCGTTACCTACTCGTCGCGCGTCACGAGCGCCAGGTGCCGGAGTACCTCTACCACCCGGAGAAGCAGGGCCTGAAGGCCATCAAGGACGTCATCGGGCAGCTACCCGTGCCGCTGCCTGGTTCGACGGAGGGCGGCCCGATGCACCGGCTCCCGCGGCTCTCCGCGAAGAACTGGCTCCGCATCGCGACCATCCCCGCCGGCGGCGACTGGAGGAAGCTCCCGGAAGGTCCGGTCTACTTGGACCACGCTCCCCTCCGCGGGTCCTTCGGCGTGCAGTCGATGGATGAGCCGTCGGCGACGATTCGCGCGAACCAACCCGTGCGGACCTCCCCCGGCGCAGTCGCCGACTGCAGGCTGAACCACGTCCCCGGGAAGACCGGCCGCTTCGGCGTCGAGGACCCGGAGGGCCCGTCCAGGACCATCACAACGGCGCGAGGGCCCCACGACGGAGCCGCGACCTGCGTTGCCGACGTTCGACTGAGCCCACGGACTGGGCGCCAGAACGGGGGCTTCGGCGTGGGCGACTTCGACGGTACTTCGCGGGCTGTCGTGGCAGAGGGTACCGTCCGCAATACGCCGGTGTCCGTCGCCGACCCGCGGCTGAACCGCCCAGCGCGGACGACCGCCTACGGGGTCTCGTCGATGGACGGACAAGCGTACGCCGTAACTGCGGCCGCGTGCCACGACAATGGTCCGTGGGCGATCGCCGACCCTCGAGTCACCTGCACGCGCAGGGAGGGGTCCCTCGGAGTCCAGTCGATGGACGGGCCATCGGCGCCGGTCATCTCCGCAGTTACCCATCACAACTGGCCGGCCGCCGTGGCCGATCCAAGGTGGGCGGACCCGACGCACTGGCTGGTCGGAGACCCGCTGACGCTGATCGGCCCGGAGATGGACTACGACGCGAAGACTCCCTACTACATGGTCATCCGGGCGCTCGACCTCACGTGGCACCGCCCGTTCACTACGTTGGAGCTCGCGGCAATCCAGTCGTTCCCGACGCGGTGGAACGGCAAGCCGCTGGAGCTCGCCGGCCGCTCGCACGCCTCGTGGCGTCAGCGAATCGGAAACGCCGTGCCCCCGGAAGCCGCGTTTCGGATGGCCGTCGAGTTCCGCATCACCCTCGAGCTCTCGGGGATGCTGCTTACTCCTCACCGCACTGGAGACGTGTGGGTCCGCCCGCCCGTCCAGGAGATGTCTCTGTGACCGTTAAACGCTACGCTGAGGGGACGAAGGTCTCCGTCCACTCTTCACAGATGGAGCTGAAGAAGCTGGTCGACCGCTACGGCGGCAACGGGTTCTTCTTCTCCGAGGAGGATCACCGAGCAGTCGTCGGGTGCCGGATCCGAGGCGTCTTCCTCA
>Ga0098035_1001516_pt1 | contig 11157 bp, 6 predicted proteins | sample 3_EtaG_FD_75046 | JGI IMG/M metagenome (GOLD analysis project Ga0098035, IMG submission 75046) | Marine viral communities from the Subarctic Pacific Ocean - 3_ETSP_OMZ_AT15126 metaG | ecosystem: Environmental > Aquatic > Marine > Oceanic | place: Pacific Ocean | collected 2015-01-07
GACCTGAGGGCGTTGAAAGCGAAGTTACCCATCGCCGAAAGGTCCTTGTAGGTCAGCGCGCCGATATAGGAGACATTTCCACCCGGCTCGCGCGACTTGAGGTAACCGTTTTCGATCCTTCCACCGTCCTCGTCGAAGACCAGCGGCAGTTCGCCGTCGAACACGCCTGTCGCATTGATGTTGGAAAGCTCCAGGTGCTGGACGAAGGTCGCCGCATCGAGCCCGGAGACCTTGAGGGTATAATTGCGCGTCTCGGCAACGCCGATGCGCATGCGTGCCGGTTCCAGCGTCAGCGTGCCGTCCATGAAAGGCCAGCGCGCACCGTTCACCACCAGCAGGTAGTCGGGCTTCATCTCGAAGGAGAGAACGCCGTCGTTCACTTCGATGCCCGGATTGATGGAGGCGATCTTGAGCTTCTGGTCCGGCGCAGTGACGAGACCGAGCAGGTCTGTGAAACGCACTTCGCCGGAGAGCCCCTTTACAGGACCGAAGGCAGCCGCAAAGTCCACGCCGTCGGTGGCGAAGCGGCCATGACTGGTGACGCCCTTCTCGTTCCAGTCGATGCGACCTGTGCCATGCACCGATCCTTCGAGGTTGGAGACCACGCCCAGCGCGAGATGGGAAAGCGTGTCTGCCTGCAGTGTCTTGTCGAAAGTGATGCCATCGACCTTCAGGTCCGCGTGGCCGCTGGCATCCATGAGATTGTGGACGATATCGGCACGCACGACCTCGCGATCCGAACGCGGCTCGCGCATCACCGCCTCGGCCGTGATCACGCTGTCGGCAAGGCGCAGGGTTGCATCGCGGGCGACGACAGGCTCGAAGCGTGCGACCTTCTCACGGTCGACCAGCGTGAAGCGCGCCTTGTCGATGGTCAGGACACCATCGGCATAACGCCAGTCGCCGGCGGTCTGATGCAGGTCGAGCGGCACCGCATAGAGCGCAATGTCGGCCTCATCGAAAGTGCCGCCGATGTCCTTGCCGACCAGTGCATCGAGGTGCGTGATCCTGAATTTCGAGGCACTGTCCGCAGGCCCGAGTTCGACGTCGAGGGCCTTGGCCGAAACCGCGCCGGGATTCGATCCTTTCCGGGCATAGCCGATGGGGCCGCTGGCGAGACGGATCGGCGTTTCTCCCAGGTGCCCGGCAAGGTCGAGCGCAGGAACGCCCGCGGCCACCTCAAAGCGACCGGAGCGACTGCGCACGATAGGACCGCCTGCTGCAGGGCAGACCTGCAGATTGCGCTTGTCGATTGTCAGGTTGGCAAAGGCGAGCCGGTCGAAGCCGATCGTCGTGCAGCGTGGCCAGACGGTCAGGTCACCGTTTGCGGCCCAGTCGCCGTCGATCGGCAGGATCAGGTTGTCCGCCCTGCCCCCCGGCAAGGCACCCGTCAGCCGGGCACTGCCCGAAAAGCCGAACGAACCATTGCTGGACTGGACGAGATCCAGCGCGGGCACGGCAAGGCGTGTGTCGCCCGCGCGATACTCGGGCATCTCGACATGCATCGAAAGCCCTCCGTTCGCACCGGATTCCATGCGCCCCGCGATGCTCGGCAGGCCCTGACCGCCAGTCGCGAAATTGCCGGTCAGGCGCGGCGCACCTTCGGAGAACATCGCCTGCACGCGCGAAAGCGTCAGCAGGGCCTTGCCGCTACCGCCGCGTACGGAACCGCGCGGGACGACGAGGCTCATTCCCTCGGGCGAATGGCGCAGGATCAGGCTGGCCTCGACCGTGCTCCCCCGCGTCTCGCGCTGGAGCGCCCCGCGAACCTGGCGCGCAATCGGACCGAGAAACGTGCCTTCGCCCGAACGCGCCGCATCGGCGAGCGACCGGTCGAGCTGAACGCCAAGCGCCAGCCCCCTGCCCGAAAGTTCGCTTTCGACATCGAGCCGCTCGATGCCTGCATTCGAACGCACCCGACCGTCTATCGCCAGGCTCGCCATCCGCGCCTGCGGCGTTGCAAGGCCACGCACAGCAAGGTCGTAGCGGGCGTTGAGGGTCTCCTTGCGGTAGCTGACCTGCGCCTTGCCCGATGCCCCGTCGAAGCGATTGCTGGCATAGTGGCCCTGCCCGGCGGTCAGACCGATGCTGCCTTTCCCGCCGTCGAGCGCCTTGTCGAAAGTGAAGTCGATCTTCGCTGCGGCGTTGGCGAGCGCCAGATCCTGTTCCGCGCAAGCAAGGCGCGCGAACCGCAAAGGCCCTGCAAAGCGCGGCCTTTCCGAGGCAATCGAGATCTTTCCGTAAAGGCTGGCCTTGCCGGTCTTGCAACCCGCCATTGTTAGGCTGGGCGCTACTGCCGCCAGTTCTCCCGCGAAACCATCGCGCAAGGGGCCCTGCCCCTCTATCCGCACCCCGATCCGGCCCCGGTCGCTATCGATGAGCCCACGCCCGTCAACGATCTTGAGATCGTAGGCGGGCATCGCGAAAGGCTCCTTGCTTCCCGTGAACAGCACCTTGTCGAGCGTGCCGAAGCTGGGGCGATTACCATGCAGCGTGCCATAGAGACGCGGCCTGACCAGCGTGATCCGCCCGATCCCGGGAATGCCCCAGTTCAGGCGCGTGCGGACTCGGATTTCCTCGATGGTGAGATCCGGTTTGGCCGGATCGCCGATCGAGAGGTTGCGGATAACCTGTTCGGAGGGACCGATGCTCACGACTTCGTACCGCGCAGGCAAGCCCAGCGAATCGAGCTGGCCGGCAATCACGTTGTCGGCAATATCCTCGCGCAGGATCCAGATGCCTCCGCCCGCTACCGCAGCAAGCGCCAGGACGCCCGCCAGGGGCGCGCGCCAGCGTCGCCGCCGCCGGGCTTCTCCCGGTAACGGTTCAGGTGTCTCGATCCCTTCGACATGCTGGTCTTCGTCTTGCGCCATCCGCTCCATCACTTGCGCTGGCCGTGCCAGAAAGGCAATTGTTTGTACAAGATATGCCAGACCAAGCCCCACTCTTCGATGAACGCGGCGCCCATTCCGGCGAAGGAACGGTGCAAGGCGAAGCCGCGCGAGAAAACGGCACGACACTCGGCAACGATCCTGCAGGGCATCGCGCACGGCTTCGCAAGCGGCTGATCGAGGGTGGAGACGAGGCTCTGGCAGATCATGAGGTGATTGAACTTCTGCTGATGCAGGCCGTTCCCCGCCGTGACATGAAGCCACTGGCCCGCAGCCTGCTCCAGCGCTTCGGATCTCTGGCTGGGGTTCTGCAGGCCCCGCCGCGGACGCTCGCCGCGCATCCCGGCATGGGCGAGGCCAGCGCCGTCGCGCTGCGCATCGCCACGGTCGCCGCCACGCGCCTGGCCCGGCAGAAAGTGCGCGAGGCGCCGGTGATCGGATCGTGGCAGGCCCTGATCGACTACCTGACCATCGACATGGCCCACCTCACCCTGGAACGCGTGCGCGTTCTCTACCTCAATGCAAAGAACATGCTGATCCTCGACGATCTCGTCGGCGAAGGCTCGATCGACGAGGCGGCGATCCACCCGCGCGAGGTGATCCGACGGGCCCTCGACCTGGGAGCGACGGCGCTGATCATCGTCCACAACCACCCCTCCGGCTCACCCGAGCCCAGCCGCGCCGACATCGACGTCACCAACCGCATCGCCGAGGCCGGAAGGCTGCTTGGCGTCACCGTCCACGATCATGTCGTGATCGGCCGCGAAGGGCACGTCAGCCTGCGCGCCAAGGGCCTGATCTGAGATGTGCGTCGCCGCTCTCGCCTGGAACGCACACCCCGACTGGCTGCTCGTCGCCGTGGGCAACCGCGACGAATTCCACGCTCGCCCGACCGCACCGCTGGCGCACTGGAACGATGGCAGCGGGATCATTGCCGGCAAGGACCTGCTGGGCGGCGGCACCTGGCTCGGCCTCAACGAGGCGGGACGTTTCGCATTACTGACCAACTATCGCGTGCCGGAAGGCTCCCGACCAGACAGGCCGAGCCGGGGAAAGCTCGTCACTGACCTTCTCGAGGGCCTCGAACCGGAAGGCGTGACGCAGATGAACGCTTTCAATCTCGTCGAAGCGGACCACGGCGAGGCGCGGTTCCGAACCAACTATCCGCGCCTCGAAATCCGGCGCCTGACGCGTGGCATCCACGGCCTGTCGAACGGCGGCTTCGACGTACCCTGGCCCAAGACCGCCCAGTTGCAGCAGGCCTTGGCGGCATGGCTGGAGCAATCCGACGCGGACATCGCGCCGCTGCTTGCCAGCCTGCGATCGGATACGCCTCCGGCTGGAACTCTGCCGATCGGGGACGGACCCGAGCCGCAATTTGCGCCGATTTTCATCCGGAATGAAACCTATGGCACGCGCTGCAGCACCGTTCTGACGATTGCGCGAGACGGCCGTGGCCTGATCCACGAACGCAGCTTTTCCGCCGCGGGCGAGGTTACCGGGGACCGGACCATCGCCTTTCGCTGGCCGCTTGCGTAACCGCGCGAAGCTTCCGGAACCACAATTGCGTATCGACCCGGAAAACTTTTCTTTTCTTGCGCATCCACGGTTTGCCGGTAACTCCTCGCCTTAGGGAATGCACTCCCGGGTGCGGCGTGTAGAACAGGGATAACGATGATCTTCGGAATCGATGCGGGCTCGCCGGCCATCATGGCCGTGCTCCTGCTCCTGCTGTTCCTGGCCTTCGCGTTCGAAGCGGCCGCGCCTGAAGTCGTTGCGCTCGTGCTCGTGTCCGTCCTGCTCGTACTGGGCGTGCTCTCGACCGATGACCTGCTCGATTCGATGGGCAATCCCGCACCGCTGACCATCGCCTGCATGTTCATCGTCTCGTCCGCGATGGTGCGCACCGGCGCGCTCGATCTCATGGCCAGCAAGATCACCGGGCTGGGCAAGCGGCGGCCGACACTGGCCATTGCGGTTTTCCTTGCGACGATTGCGACGCTTTCGGCGTTTACCAACAACACCCCGCTGGTGATGATGATGATCCCGGTCGGCATGGCGCTGGCCAAGGAACTGCGCATCGCGCCGTCGAAGATCCTGATGCCGATTTCCTTCGCGGCCGTCCTTGGCGGCACCGTGACGCTGCTGGGTACCTCGACCAACATTCTCGTCGACGGCGTTGCCCGCAAGGCCGGCCTTGCGCCCTTTTCGATCTTCGAGATTGCTCCGGTCGGCGCGGTTGTCGCCATTGCCGGCGTTATCTGGCTGGCCATCAGCCACCGCCTCCTGCCCGACCGGCAGACCGTAGCGGGGCTGACCACGCAAGGCGAGAACAAGCGCTTCATCGTCTCGATCTTCGTCGAGGCCGGATCGCCCTACATCGGACAGAACCCGCGCGAGATCGACCTGCTTTCGCGGTCCGAGCGACGGCTGGTCGACGTCCTGCGCGACGATGTCTCACTGCGTCGCGACTTCGATCGCTGCCAGCTGGAAGAAGGCGACATCCTTGTCGTGCGCACGTCCGCCGCAGACCTCATGACGATCAAGGAACGCGGCGACCACGCGCTCACCGATTCGTCGGCCGATCCGCACGTTGTCCAGTTGTCCTCGCGCAACTCGGTCATGGTCGAGACGCTGCTGGCCCCCGGCGCCGGGATCATCGGCCACACCCTTGCCGACCTGCGCCTGCGCCGCCGCTACGGCGTCTATCCCATCGCCCTGCACCGCAAGGGCACCAACCTGCAGAAGCGCTATGAGGACGTACCGCTGCAGGTGGGCGACACCCTGCTCCTCGAAGGCGCGCAGGAGGACCTGCGCAGGCTCGTCGAGGACCAGCAGCTGGTCAACATTGCCGAGCCGACGATTCGCGGCTTCCGGCGCAACAAGGCCTGGATCGCGGTTGCCACCATGCTCGGCATCGTCGTGGCCGCATCATTCAATGTCATGCCGTTGGCAGGCCTTGCGGTGCTGGGCGTCGCGATAGTGCTGGGCTGCCGGTGCGTTGAGCCGGACGAAGCCTTCAAGTCGGTCGACTGGCGCATCATCGCCCTGATCATTGCCATGCTTTCGATCGGCACCGCACTGGAAAAGACCGGATTGGTCGAAACGGTCGTGCAGCTCGCCACCCCGTGGCTCGGCACGATGGGACCGATAGTCGCGCTGGCCGCGATCTACCTGCTCAGCCTGGTCCTGACCGAACTTGTCACCAACAACGCAGTGGCCGTCGTGGTGACGCCGATCGGCATCCACCTCGCCCAGGCGCTGGGCGTCGATCCGCGACCCTTCGCCGTTGCCGTGATGTTCGCCGCCTCCGCGAGCTTCCTAACGCCGATCGGGTACCAGACCAACACTCTGGTCTATGGCGCGGGCGGTTACCGCTTTTCCGACTTCTACAAGTACGGCTTCCCGCTCACCGCGCTCGTCGCGATCACCACGCTGATCATGATACCGCTGATCTGGCCGCTCTGACGCCAAGGCCCTTCAGGTCAGGCTGAGCCGGAATGCCGCGAGCCGCGCAACCGCTTCGTCGAGAACCGCGTCCGGCTTGGTAAAGCAGAAGCGCACGATGTGCTCGGGCCTCCCCTCGCCTGCATAGAGCGCAGAGACCGGGATCGTCGCCACGCCAGCCTCGCGGATCGCGCGTTCGGCGAATTCGCGATCACCCGTGTGCAGTCCGGAAGCGGTCAGGTCGACACAGAGGAACCAGGTCGCCCGATTGGGCAGGACGATAAATCCGGCCCGGTCCAACCCTGCCATGAGCCTGGCGCGCGAAGCGGCCCAGGCCGCGCGCTGTTCGTCCAGCATCGCAACAGGCAAGGTCAGCCCCTCGGCCACCGCCCACTGCAGCGGCGGGGCGCTGGCATAAGTCAGGAACTGGTGCGCATGGACCAGACCGTGGCCGACTTCGCCCCTGCCGACCATCCACCCGATCTTCCATCCGGTCACGCCGAAGATCTTGCCAGCGGAGCCGATCTTCACGCAGCGCTCGGCCATGCCCTCGAAGCTCATGAGCGAACGGTGAGGCTGGCCGTCGAAGCGGACCTCCTCCCAGACCTCGTCACAGATTGCCACGAGATCGCGGTCGACGCAGATCCGGGCGATCGCCGCCAATTCTTCCTCGCCCGCCACCGTACCGGCCGGATTGAGCGGATCGTTGAGGATCAGTAGCCGTGTCCTCTCCGTCAGCGCCTCCTCGATCGCCGAAGTCTCGTAGCGGAAACGGGGCGGCTTCAGGGGCACCGAAACCGGCACGCCGCCTGCCCTCAGGACCATCGGGGCATAGGCATCGTAGGCAGGCTGGAACAGCACGACCTCGTCGCCGGGCTTCACGAGGGCCAGCAACGATGCTGCAATTGCCTCCGTAGCTCCGGAGGTTACGGTCACATCCTGCGGAGAAACCTCAAGTGCCTGTCGCCGCGCATAGTAAGTGCAAACCGCCTCACGAAGTTCGGGAAGTCCGGCGCCGGGAGGATACTGGTTCGATTTCTCGCGCAAGGCGCGCACCGCAGCCTCGATGACCGGTGCAGGGCCGGGACCGTCGGGGAAACCCTGCCCGAGGTTGATTGCCCCGGTTTCACGCGCAAGCGCCGACATCCGGTCGAAGACGGTCCGTTCCATCTGCGCATAGACGGGATGGATCCGGCCGGGTGACGTCATGACGGTACTGCTCCTTCGCGCAAGAAAAGATCCGTCAAAGCCCTTGCTTTCAGGCTGCTTTTCGGACGGTGCGCCATAGCCTTCGTCCCGTCGCAATGCACGCGCGGAAGAAATGCCATTGCTGCGAACTTCACCAGGACCTTCAGATTAAATGTCTGAAATATCCGGGCAAGAACAAGCCCGCATTGATCCTGTCGCGCCCCAATCGAAGCTTCATATGGGAACCTGACCGATCCTCGAACGTCTTTGGGCATGACGCAAGATGAAGCATGGCGATGGAATTCCAGGCGAATCGTCCTCGCCGAGACCGCCAGAGCAATGTGCGGTCAGAATCGGCAGGGCTCTTCCGTGCCAACGCGATAGGGAATGACTTGAGCAAGATCAGCCGCTTCACCGAACGCCTGCCGCTGCTGAACGGCATGCCAATGGTGCAATATGGCGTAACGCTTGCACTCTGCATGTTCGCCTTGCTTCTGCGCTGGGAACTCGATGGCGCATTCCCGCCAGGCTACCCTTACCTTACGTTCTTTCCTGCCGTCATCATCTCCTCGTTTCTCTTCGGCCCCCGCCCCGGCATCGTGGGAGCCTTGGTCTGCGGCCTGTTCGCCTGGTATTTCTTCATTCCGCCGCGTCAGTCATTCGGCGGCGACGGCGGCACCGTGACCGCCCTGCTGTTCTACGCCGGTGTCGTCGCGGTAGACATCAGCCTCGTCCACCTGATGCAGGCGGCAAACGGCAGGCTTCTCGCCGCGCGGGAAAACGTGCGCGAACTCGCCGAAGAACGCGGGCGCCTTGCCGAACGCAGCGACCTGCTGTTTCAGGAGATGCAGCACCGTGTGGGCAACAACCTGCAGATGATCGCCGCGGTGCTGTCCCTGCAACTGCGCGGCCTCCATGAGCCAACCGCCAGAAGCGCACTTTCGGACGCGGTCTCGCGTCTGCAGGTGATCGGCCGTATCCAACGCCAGCTCTATCGCCCCGATGGCGAACTGATGCCGCTCGACCGTTTCATCAGCGAAGTCGTGGGCCAGCTCATGCTCTCCAACGGCAGGCCCGGCATTGCCTGCAAGATCGAGGCCGAGTCCGGTATCGTTCTCAAGCCCAATAGCGCCGTCCCCCTTGCCCTGATTCTCTCCGAGGCCGTCGCCAATGCCCTCGAACACGGGCTGCGAGATCGGGAGAGCGGAACGATTCTCGTCAAGGCGCACCGGTACGACGAGGCCATTCACCTGTCGGTGGAGGATAACGGGCACGGCCTGCCGGAGGGCTTCGATCTCGACGGGGCGGACAGTGTCGGGCTTCGCATCTCGCGTCTGCTCAGCCAGCAGCTCGATGGCCAAATGGCACTGGAAAACAGGAATTCTTCTCCAGAATCCGCCGGTGCGCGGATGACCATGATCCTGCCGGCGTCCCAGATGCGCGCCACCCAAAACGCCTAGCGATCACCCGAGGCGCAGCCATCGCCCCCAACGACCTGTCGATTCGATCAGTCGATACGGCTTCGCTAACTTGCGATTCAGCCATCCGCGCTTACATTGGCGGTCGAAAGGACGGTTTATCCGACAATGAACGACGACCAGCCCAACGGTAATCCCTGGGTCAAGAGCCTCCTCGTCTGGGGTGGCATCTTCCTTGCCCTGCTCATGGTTGTTTCCATGTTCAGCTCGCGCAGCGATGCAGGACCGATGATTCCCTACTCCGATTTCCGTGCCAAGGTTGCCGAAGGCAGCGTCATGGCGGTCGAGATCGGCGAAGAGCGCATCGACGGCCAGATGAAGAACGGCGACACGTTCTCCACCGTGCCCGTGCCCGGCGATACCACGCTGACACAGCTGCTCCAGGCCAACGACGTCAAGTATGCCGGCAAGGCGCCCGAGGAAGGCAACCTGCTGGTCTACATCCTGGCGCAGACCCTGCCCTTCCTGCTGATTGTCGGCATCGCCTTCTTCGCGCTGCGCCAGGTTCAGAAGGGCGGCGGCTCAGGTGCGATGGGCTTCGGCAAATCGAAGGCCAAGCTGCTTACCGAACGGTCGGGCCGCGTCACCTTCGCGGACGTCGCCGGCATCGACGAAGCGCGTGAGGAGCTGGAGGAAATCGTCGAGTTCCTGCGCGATCCTTCGCGCTTTTCCAAGCTCGGTGGCCAGATACCAAAGGGCGCGCTGCTGGTCGGCTCGCCCGGCACCGGCAAGACCCTGCTTGCCCGCGCCATCGCGGGTGAAGCGGGCGTACCCTTCTTCACCATCTCCGGTTCGGACTTCGTCGAAATGTTCGTGGGCGTCGGCGCCAGCCGTGTGCGCGACATGTTCGAGCAGGCCAAGAAGAACGCTCCGTGCATCGTCTTCATCGACGAAATCGACGCGGTGGGCCGTCACCGCGGCCATGGCCTCGGCAATTCGAACGACGAGCGCGAGCAGACGCTGAACCAGCTGCTGGTCGAGATGGACGGCTTCGAAGCCAACGAAGGCATCATCATCATCGCGGCGACCAACCGTCCGGACGTGCTCGACCCGGCGCTGCTGCGCCCGGGCCGTTTCGACCGCCAGGTCGTGGTACCGGTTCCCGACATCGAGGGCCGCGAGAAGATTCTCGAAGTCCACATGAAGAAGGTGCCGCTCGCCCCCGACGTCAATCCGCGCGTCATCGCCCGCGGCACGCCGGGTTTCTCGGGCGCGGACCTGGCCAACCTCGTCAATGAGGCCGCCCTGCTCGCCGCGCGTCGCAACAAGCGACTCGTTGCCATGCAGGAGTTCGAGGACGCCAAGGACAAGGTCATGATGGGGGCTGAACGCCGCTCCATGGTCATGACCGACGACGAGAAGAAGATGACCGCCTATCACGAGGCCGGCCACGCGATCGTCTCGCTCAACGAGGAAGCCTCGGACCCGATCCACAAGGCCACGATCATCCCGCGCGGCCGCGCGCTGGGTATGGTCATGCGCCTTCCGGAACGCGATTCCTACTCGTATCACCGTGACAAGATGCTTGCGAATCTCTCGGTCGCGATGGGCGGCCGCGTCGCCGAGGAACTCATCTTCGGACATGACAAGGTCTCCAGCGGCGCCTCGTCGGACATCCAGTACGCCACGAGCCTGGCCCGCAACATGGTCACCAAGTGGGGCATGTCGGACAAGCTCGGCCCGCTGCAGTACGAGGAACAGCAGGAAGGCTACCTTGGCATGGGCGGTTCGCATCGCCTGATGGCCTCGGACGAAACCAACAAGCTGATCGACAGCGAGATCCGCCTGCTGGTCGATACGGCCCATGCGCGCGCCACGCAGATCCTCAATGACAAGAACGAGGAACTGCACCTGCTGGCCAATGCCATGCTCGAGTACGAGACGCTGTCGGGCGACGTGATCAAGCAACTCATGGATACCGGCAAGATCGACCGGCCCAGCGAGCCCAGCGGCAAGGGCAAGCCCACACGCGCCACCGGATCCTCGATCCCCAAGGCAGGCAAGCGCTACTCCGGAGGCGCGGCACCGCAAGGGGCCTGATCCGACGGATCGATATCGCGGTTTTCCCTCGGGAAAATGCAGGAGGGGGCGGCGCGCAGAGATGCTCACCGCCCCTTTAGCTTGGCCTGCGTGCCTTGGAGACCTGCCGCCTA
>Ga0098035_1001517_pt1 | contig 11156 bp, 12 predicted proteins | sample 3_EtaG_FD_75046 | JGI IMG/M metagenome (GOLD analysis project Ga0098035, IMG submission 75046) | Marine viral communities from the Subarctic Pacific Ocean - 3_ETSP_OMZ_AT15126 metaG | ecosystem: Environmental > Aquatic > Marine > Oceanic | place: Pacific Ocean | collected 2015-01-07
ATAAAGAGAAATATGAAAAAGACTAGACATGAAGGTGATGAAGGAACGGTGGCTTTCTGGTTATATATGAAAGCATTGTATAAAGATTATGAGTGATTATGCCGATATACGAATATAAATGTGGATGGCATATGATTATGGTGATGAAACATGGATTAGTAGTAGTCATTACCTTTCTTGCGGAACTCCACATCCATTATATAATAAAGAGATTAGCAGATAAAGGAATAAACTAGGAGCTAAATTTGCCAGCACACAAACATTTCATTATTCGGGCAGAGGTGAACCGCCCATTGGTAACTGAAAAAGGACTTAAAAAATGGCTTCGTAATTTAGTAAAAAAAATAGACATGAATATCATCAAGGGACCATATACAAGTTATGTGTCTAAAGAAGGTAATCGTGGAGTAACGGGAATAGTGATGATAGAAACAAGTCATATCGCTATTCATATTTGGGATGAGGATTTACCCGCATTAGTTCAATGTGATGTATATTCATGTGCAGAATTTTCATCAAATGAAGTTCTTGCAGAATTTATGAATATGGAAGTAGTTAAAATAGATCATATGATGTTAGATCGTGCGGATATAATTAAACAGATTGGTAGGGGTGATTTAGAAGAGAGATAGAAAAAAATTACTGGATAATCATTGCAAACGATGCAGAAGGAGGCGGAGTGATAACTCGCGAAGGATATTTCAAAGGTGTATCTATTATAAAAATAGTATTTCTCATATTATTTTTTTTAGGTGGAATGGTAATGGTTGCGCAAGTTGAAGCAGTAGATAATAAGACGATTTCCCGAACACCGGGAGGATTTCCAAAGATATTAGATAATGATAAATGGTCATCACAAATTCTTTATGATACAATAGGCGCATGCTATCAAGGAACTATAAAATGGATAATATTGAGCATTCCCTCTCTTCTTGGACAGTCACCCGGCCCTATGGCACAAAGAGAAATGGTAGAACATTGTTTTTGTGTAATGGATAAAATTAGAAAAGAAATCGAATACAAGGAATACATTAAAAAAGTTGTCGATATAAATTGGACAGGAAACTTTTTTATGCTCAAGGCAGTAGAATGTGTTGGAGAGTATGAAACTCTGCCAACCTTTTTTATGAAAAAACCAAATGATAATGAAACAACAACAAATGATAATGAAACTAAAAATGATACTAAAATAGAGGTAAAACCACCTGACGCCAATTCTGGGAAATCAGACTCGTTACCCGAGCAACCAAAGGAATTGCCTGAACAAGATGCACCTCTGTTAAACTTTTAACAAGGGAAAAATGGAAAAGTTAAGACGAGTATTTTTGTTATGCTTTTCTATATTAATATTCTGTGGTGTTTCGGTACAAGCCATCACCAAAGAAGTCATAGAAGAGGTGAGGAGATCGGTAGTATTACTATCGTTAAATACATTAGAAAATCCACCCATTAACGCCCGTAATGCGTTGTGTTCTGGAACAGTCATCAATGAACAAGGTCATATATTGACTAATTTTCATTGTGTGTATAAACAGAAGACAATTAACATGTATTATTGGGATGAAGATGATTGGCACGAATATAAAGTAAAAATAATCGGTAAAGATCCATTAGCCGATTTAGTTGTACTTGAAGTAATCGGACTAAAAAGGAAAGTCCCGTACTTGAAGTTTGCTAAAAAGGATGACATATATTCAGGGGAAGAAGTCTTTGCCTTCGGTCATCCGATGGGAATGGCATGGAGTCTATCAAAGGGTATCATTTCAAGTATTGAAAGATACGCGAGACATCCTTATATCAACTCAATTCAAGTAGATGCTGCAATCAATAAAGGAAATTCTGGCGGGCCTGTATTCAATGAAAGGGGTGAGATCGTAGGAATTGCTACATTGATGGTATCTAGGACAGATCAAAATGCGGGAGTAGGGCTAGCAGTTAGGGCAGATGTCGCAGAAAAATCACTTGCCGAGATGTTAGCAACAGGGAAAGTAGATCGCCCGGCACTAGGAGTTATGATTATTCCTTTGTTTGGGAAGGATAATCAAAGAAAAAAGATATTAAAAGATAATCCTAGTATAAATACCTCAATCCCAAATACTTACGGGTTGATGATAAGTGATCAAAATAAACCAACTGATCCACTACCTAAAGGATTAAAAGCATGGGATACGATAATAGGGGTTAATAATATTCCTACTAACAATGATGTAGAATTTGCTAACGAGTTGAGGAAATATAAAATAGGTGATACCGTCAATATCAATATTCTTAGAGATAAACGATTTATACAGGTCGATAATATTACTCTAAAGGTATTTCCTGTTCCGACAGATAAAATGTATGGGAACAGAACTCTACTGGTACCAGTCCCTAACAAAGAGAAAAAATAAAAAGCAGTAGATGGTATCAGAAGAATTACAAAATTTTAGAGAGGCAATGGAGGTACAATTTCGTTATCAATTGTATAATAGTATAACGTTTCCTTTTTTGCAATCTTTAGGTATGCAACATATTATGCAAGGGTTCGGCAACGAAGATGTAGGATTTATCGGAGTCTTACATCTTTGGTGGGTGAATGAAGATAATGGTATTGTTTATGATGACCCAAGACCATCACCAGTAAAAATTATAGGTGTGTGGAAATCTAGATGGCTTAATTCCCCTGCAGAGGCAATAGAGGTTTCACAGAAAATAAGTGAAACAAAATTATATGATGAAGGTAAACTGGTTGAGGTGGCTCATAATTTTGTTAAAACATTAATGGAAAAAGATATGCAAAAACATATAATGAAAGAAATAAAAGAAGAAGATAAAGAAAAAAAAATAATTTTAAACTAAAGGCAAAAATAAATGTTTAAAAAGATAAAAGAAAAATGGGAGAATATTTGGATGCCTCAAATACCCATGCCAGGAAAATCTGAGCTAGAACTGGAAAGAGATAGACAATATGAAACGAAATGGGTGTGGTATCATACAATTCTTGCAGTAGAATTATTTGTATGTAATATTTTTCTATTATGGATAGCAATCACTCTTACTATTAGTATAGTTATATAAAGGTAAAATGGCAGCTGAAAATTATTTAGGAAATCCCAATTTAAAATCTGCTGGAGTTAAAGTTGAATGGGAACCGGGGGATATAGAACAATACTTAAAATGCTCTAAAAACCCCACATATTTTATTCGTAATTATGTAAAGATTATTAGTGTAGATGAGGGGTTGATTCCTTTTAATATGTATGATTACCAATCAAAAATGGTTGATACTTTTCAAAATAACAGGTTTGTAATAGCAAAAATGGCTCGTCAAACTGGTAAAAGTACAACTATAATTAGTTATTTGTTATGGTATGCCTTATTTCATGAAAATACAAATATTGCTGTTTTAGCCAATAAGGGGGCAATAGCAAGAGAAATTCTTGGTAGACTTCAATTGGCATATGAAAATCTTCCTTTATGGCTACAACAAGGTGTATTAGTATGGAATAAAGGAAACATTGAATTAGAGAATGGTAGTAAAATTTTAGCTTCAGCCACTTCCAGTTCTGCAATTCGAGGATTGAGTTTGAATGTTATATTTCTTGATGAATTTGCTCATGTACCTCCAGGCATTGCCGAACAATTTTTTACATCTGTTTATCCCACCATATCTTCTGGTGAATCTACAAAAGTTTTGATTGTTTCTACTCCTCTTGGTATGAATATGTTTTACAAAATGTGGATAGATGCCGAAGAATCACGAAGTAAATATATTCCAATAGAAGTTCATTGGTCTGAGGTGCCTGGAAGAGATGAGGTATGGAAAAAAGAAACTATTGCAAATACCTCTGAAGACCAATTCAATCAAGAGTTTGAATGTCAATTTATTGGTTCTGTTAATACTCTTATTTCTCCTTCAAAATTAAGAACGTTAGCTTTTCTCCCGCCCATAAGGTCTGATGTTGGTATTGATGTTTATGAAGAACCTGATAAACAAAAAACATATGTTATGATAGCAGATGTGGCAAAGGGAACGGGCTTAGATTATTCAGCATTTTCCATAGTTGACATTACTCAGGTGCCATATAAACAAGTTGCTGTTTATAGAAGTAATAAAATTACTCCTATGATTTTCCCAACAATGATAAATTCGGTCGCTAAAAGTTATAATGATGCTTTTGTGCTCATTGAACTTAATGGTATAGGAGAGCAATGTGCAAATATTCTATATTATGATATGGAATACGAAAATATAATTATGTCTAGTTTCCGCGGTCGCGCGGGGCAACAAGTGGGAAGTGGATTTTCAAAAAATGCTGAATTGGGAGTATCAACCACAAAGCAAGTGAAAAGAATAGGTTGTTCTACTCTTAAAGAGATGATTGAAAATGATAAACTTATTATTACTGATTTTAATACCATTTCAGAACTAACTACTTTTGTAAGTAGAGGTCAATCATATGAAGCAGAAGAGGGGTTGCATGATGATTTAGTTATGACATTGGTATTGTTTTCATGGTTAGTTCAACAACAATATTTCAAAGAATTGACGGAACAAGATATTCGAGAGAGAATGTATTCAGAAAAAATTAAACAATTGGAAGAAAATATGGTCCCATTTGGAGTTATTAATGACGGTCAATCACAGGAAAGATATGTTCAAATACCTGGGGATAATAGTAACTGGGTGGCTGATGATCCGAAATACTTTGATGACCATCAAGATAGTGGGATGCGAAGACATTTTTAATTGTCAAAACCAAAATCATATTCATCTTTAGGATATTGTAATTTTCTAATTAATATATTTGCGTCATCTATTAGATCAGGTCGTATTTTTTTTATTTTTCTTAGATAGTCTATGGTCGGTTTAACACGCTTCCATTCTTTACGATTTTTTAAAACAAGATGTTCAGGTTTAACACATAGATTATTTTCACATTCTTGAATCACTATTTTTTCTTTATGAATCTCACCACGATGTAACAAATACGCAAATTTATGAGCTGATATTGTCATTGTTTTTTTGGTCTCTTTATTTCTACCAACACAAAATACACCATAGCCAGACCTATCTATAGTTCCTTGCCATAGGTGACAATTAGTACTATTACTATCGATTTTTTTTAGAAATCGAGAAACAACTGTTGCTGGAAGTTCTTTGATTTTAATCATATAAGTATTTATTTGTAAGGTCACATTACATTACTGTTAAATTTCGTGATTTTATAAATATCTTTAGTTAAAAATATTTGCCCAGTCCAAACTAAATTATAGGAGTATATAAAATGGCATTCCAAATCAGTCCCGGCGTAAATGTCTCTGAGATTGACTTGACAACTATAGTTCCCTCTCCATCTACAACTGATGGGGCATACGCAGGGGGCTTTCGTTGGGGACCAATCAACGACCCCATTTTGATAGATAATGAAGACAAACTAAAAACGGTTTTCGGTAAACCAGACGCTCTTACGTACAAACAATTTTTCACCTGCGCCAATTTCTTACAGTATGGTAACAAACTAAGAGTTTCCCGCGCAGCAAACTCCACAGCATATAATGCAGATACTCAAGGTTCATCTAATGTTTTAATTAAGAACGATGACCAGTATTATGTAAATTATGATACTGCTGGAGGAACATCTAATAAAAGTTGGTTCGCAAAATATGCAGGAGATTTAGGCAATAGTCTAAAAGTCTCTGTATGTGGTCCCACAAAAGCCAATACCGCAGATGACGGTTCTTTAGCAGCAAATACGGACACCAAATTAATAGGCGCAGATGGTTCTGCAGTTACAGTTTCTACATCATCTGCAACTGCTACCGCTTCTGCCAATATATCTGGAAAAATAGCCGTTGGTGATGTTATCGATAATGGCACACAAACTGCTGCCCAAACTCGTATGGTGGCTTCCATTACAAGTAATACTGTATTTGTACTATCATCCGCGCCCACAGTAGCTTATAGTAGCGATACTGTTGCAGTAAAAAAGAATTCAGGATTTGCTACCCCAGCTGTTCAAATGATGGGGACTGTTACTTGTGCCGCCGGCAACGCAAATGTTGCGGGTTCGTCTACAAAGTTTAACTCACAAGTAAATGCCGGTGATATTATTAATATTACTGTTTCCGGTGGTACCGAAGAACATAGAGTTAATGCCGTTTCTAGTGCCACAGCACTTACTCTTCATACAACATTGTCTAATGCCGCATCTGGTGGTACTTATTCCAGAAAATGGGAATATGCAAATTATTTTGATTATGAACCTACACACACTTCTTTTGCTGAAAGAAATACAGCAACACAAGATATGATTCATATTGTTGTAGCAGATGAAGATGGAGAGTGGACAGGTACTAAAGGCGAAGTTTTAGAAACATATTCGGGACTTTCACTCGCAAATAACGCAACGGCTGAAGATGGATCCGCCTCATATTACAAAAATGCCATTAATAGAAAATCCGATTATTTGTGGTGGGGCACACATGAAGCCGGTAGTCACGGAGCTGCAAATACAGCACTAGGAACTACTGCATGGGGCGCCACTATTGCATCTGGTACAAAATATCACGCAAATGGTTCAGTAATAACAAATAGTCTTTCTAACGGAAGTGCCGGTTCAACCTGTACAGACGCAAATATTGTTACAGCTTACGATAAATTCCGTAATGCCGATGAAATTGATGTGGCTCTCTTAATGACAGGGGACGCATCTAATACAGTTGCAAAATATTGTATAGATAATATTAGCTCAGCTCGTAAAGATTGTATAGCATTTATTTCACCTGAGCAAGGTAACGTAGTAGATAATTCGGGTTCAGAAGCAGATGATGTAATAGCCCGAAGAAATGAACTAGGTAGTTCATCTTACGCTGTTATGGACGGTGGTTATAAGTATATGTACGACAAATATAGTTCAGTATATCGTTACGTTCCTTTGAATGGAGATATTGCTGGTTTATGTGCAAGAACTGACACCGAACGCGATCCGTGGTATTCACCTGGTGGATTTAATCGTGGAGGCATTAAAGGGGCAGTCAAACTTTCATGGAACCCTCGTCAATCTGAAAGGGATGATTTATATAAAAATGGTGTAAATCCTATTGTAACCTTTACAGGAGGTCTTGGAACAATATTGTTTGGAGACAAAACATTATTGGCTCGCCCAAGCGCATTTGATAGAATTAATGTAAGACGATTATTCATTATTCTAGAAAAAGCTATCGCAAACGCAGCAAAATTCTCATTGTTCGAATTCAATGATGACTTTACACGTTCTCAATTTGTTTCTTTAGTTGAACCATTTTTGAGAGATGTACAAGGCAGAAATGGTATTTTTGACTTTAAAGTTGTTTGTGATACATCAAATAATACAGGCGAAGTAATTGATCGAAATGAATTTAGAGCTGATATCTATGTGAAACCTAATCGTTCAATTAACTTCATACAGCTTAATTTTGTAGCTGTTCGAACCGGCGTAGAATTTTCTGAAGTTGTCGGACAGTTTTAGTATAAATAATTAAAAAGTCTAACTGAACAACGTTTAAGGAGTAATAAAAAATGGCTTTTAATTTAAGTAGCTTCAAATCAAACATGACTGCTGATGGAGCACGGGCATCTCTATTTGAAGTAATGCTAGTGAAACCTACTGGCATTACTACCGGCCCAGTCACCAACTTTAATTTTAAAATTAGAGGTGCATCTATACCAGGGGCAACAATTGGCGCAATAGATGTGCCGTATATGGGAAGAATTTTAAAGTTTGCCGGAAATCGAACATATCCGGATTGGACAACAACAATCATTAATGATGAAGATTTTGCCGTTAGAAAATACATTGAAAAATGGATGGCAGGTATAGCTTCTCACCCAGGAAATGTAAGAACAGCAGGGGCAGTTGGACCTAGCGCCTATACAGCAGATTTGAGTGTGAAACAATTGGGCAAATCTGGTAGCGCTACTGCTTTAAGAACATATACATTTGAAGATGCATTTCCAACAGACATAGCAGAAATTCCATTAGATTGGGGAGATACCGATACTATTGAAGAATTTTCAGTTACTTGGTCTTACCAGTTCTGGACAGCATCATAAAGGAGAACGTTAATGGCATTTAATGTATCAACATTTAGGACAAACTTTAAATATGATGGCGCCCGTGCTAATTTATTTGAGGTTGATTTTACCGTTCCTTTAGTCGGCGCAACATCTACAGAAAAATACAAGTTGATGGTTAGAGGAGCCTCTCTTCCAGGTAAAACTATAGGGGCAATTAATACTCCATATTTTGGAAACCAATGGAAAGCCGCGGGAAATTTAACATTCCCCGATTGGACAATTACAATTATCAATAAAGAGAATTTTGGAGTTAGAGAAGATTTTGAACTGTGGATGCAGTCAATTAATGGTGCATCTGGAAATATCAGATCCGCAAATAGGGTGTCTCCCTCATCTTATAAAGTGCCGTTACATGTAAAACAATTTGGAAAAGCCGCGCCACAAACCATACACACGGCAGGTGAAGGCGCGGCAGTAATTGCTCATTATCGATTTGAGGGGGCATTTCCTACAGACTTGTCAGATATTGCTCTTGATTGGGGCACAACTGATGCCATTGAAGAATTTACAGTTACTTTTGCTTATGATTGGTGGAGTTCGACTTTCTCAGCATCACCTTCTGCAACAGCTGTTGCTGGAGCAGCGACGGCACCAGATGGAGCGAGCTCTGTAGATGGCTTGTGGACATAATATTACATTATTACCAACCTAAAAATCACATCTTTTGAAATCGGGGTATTTTTATAGAATATCCCGATATTTTTTTATGTATTTCAAACTTTTAAAAACTATAAATATAATAAAATAATAGTAAACCCCTCCCTAGGACTTTTTACATGGCTATAGAATTATTTGGTTTCCAAATAGGAAAAAAAGACACAGGAAAAAATAAGTCATTTGCGTTACCTGAAGTCGATGATGGCGCCACCGTAGTTGCGGGTGGTGGAGTTTTTGGTCAATATGTTGATCTAGAAGGCACCGCCAGAAGTGAAGTGGAATTGATTAACCGTTATCGTGAAATGACATTACAACATGAAGTTGATGCCGCAGTAGATGATATTGTCAACGAATCTATCATCACCTCCCGAGGAGACGAACCCGTTTCTATCAATCTTGATAAATTGGAGGTTCCCGATAATATTAAAACACGCATTGGAAAAGAATTCAAAGAAATTACAAGGTTATTAGACTTTGGCGCACAAGCTTATGATATTTTCAAGCGTTGGTATATCGATGGAAGATTATATTATCATATTATTATTGATGAAAAGAATACAAAAACGGGAATTCAGGAATTAAGAGCGCTTGATCCACGAAAGATTAAAAAAATTAGAGAAGTAAAAAAATCTGCTCCCGGATTAATGCAACCCCAATCTAAAGAAGATTCACTTATAAAAAAATATGAAGAGTATTTTATTTACAATGATAAAGGTATAGATGGCTCAAGTTATGGAGGTGTGGGTCCGAGTGCCTCGGGTATAAAAATTGCTCCTGATTCAGTTTGTTATACTCATTCTGGATTAATGGACGCCCAAAGAAAAAGAGTATTATCATATTTGCATAAGGCGATTAAACCACTTAATCAATTAAAAATGATTGAAGATTCTTTGGTTATATATCGCTTAGCCAGAGCTCCAGAACGAAGAATATTTTATATTGACGTTGGAAATCTCCCCAAACTGAAAGCAGAGCAATATCTCCGTGATATTATGGTACGTTATAAAAATAAAATGGTTTATGATGCTTCAACCGGGGAAATTAGAGATGATAGAAAACATATGAGTATGTTGGAAGATTATTGGCTTCCTCGGCGTGAAGGTGGTCGAGGTACAGAAATTACAACGCTTCCAGGTGGTCAAAACCTCGGAGAAATTGAAGATATTTTATATTTTCAGAAAAAACTTTACAAATCACTTAATGTTCCCATTTCTCGATTAGAACCAGAAACGGGGTTCAATCTTGGAAGGGCTTCAGAAATTACAAGAGATGAATTAAAATTTGCTCGTTTTGTTGATAGGTTACGACACCGTTTTGTACTCTTTTTTAATCGATTGCTTGAAACTCAATTGGCTCTTAAAGGTATAATGAACAAGCAAGATTGGAATATGATACGCCAGTTTGTAAATTATGATTTTTTAGAAGATTCTCACTTTGAAGAATTGAAACGATCTGAGATTATGCAAGATCGTATGAACGTTCTCAGAGATATGTCAGAATATGCAGGTAAATATTATTCTCATAATTGGATTAGAAAGAATGTTTTACACCAAGCTGAAGATGAAATGGTGGAAATTGATAACGAAATCACAAGTGAAAAAAATGACTCCCGATATGCAAGTGATGAAGATGAAGGCGGTGGAGGAGGTCTATATTCACAAAAAGAACATTCTAAAAAACTTGATTTAATTAGTGAACAAAATATAGATGAAAAAATTGATCTTAGAATTGATGAAATGAAAGATGAGATACATTTAAAAGATAATATTCAGAATGTTTTTGATACCATATTAAACGAGAAGACGGATGCTTGATGAGAAAGAATCTCTTTCAAAGAATGAATTAGAATCTGCGAAAGTTCTCGCTGCCAGTTTACAATTTACAAGAAATGAAGTAAAAAAAGTAAAAACAGACTTAATTGAAGGTTTTAAGGAAATAACTGATCCTGAAACCGGAGAAAAAGTTAAAGTTCTTGAAATTGTTGGCAGAAAAGGCCCTAAAGGAGAACGAGGAGCAGACGGAGATCCCGGCCCTATCGGCCTTATGGGTCCTCGTGGTCCAGAAGGTGTTCCTGGAAAAATGGGGCCTCAAGGTATACAAGGTACTATAGGTCATACAGGTGAACAGGGACCTAAAGGTCTTACTGGTCCTGCTGGTACAGATGGTGAAGATGCAGATGTTTCAGAGGTGTCGAAACAAGTTACAATATTAAAAACACGATTGAATCTTTTAGCATCAAGTACAGGCCACCTAAGTACACATACAGGATGGGGTGAATATGTAGGTGGAGGTGGTGGAGCACAACCAGATGGACAGAATCTAGGAAATCCTAGTAGTTCTGAATATCGCCCATTTAGTACTTTAAAATCTGGAGCAAATTCTACTTTACAATTTTATAAAG
>Ga0098035_1001519_pt1 | contig 11151 bp, 10 predicted proteins | sample 3_EtaG_FD_75046 | JGI IMG/M metagenome (GOLD analysis project Ga0098035, IMG submission 75046) | Marine viral communities from the Subarctic Pacific Ocean - 3_ETSP_OMZ_AT15126 metaG | ecosystem: Environmental > Aquatic > Marine > Oceanic | place: Pacific Ocean | collected 2015-01-07
GGCAAACCCGATAAGATACTCCATGTTAGGGCGCTGATACGCAAACTCAGAAAGATAAGATGGAATATCTGTTTCCAGATCAACCATATCCACCCCCCAAATACCGATCTTTTCCGCACCTTCGGCCATCGCTAGAGCCATGATGTACGAGATGGACGAATTAAAATAGTCCACGCCGAGATAATTGCTCACACGCTTAACCGGGTACTCCAGTGCGTTTGGAATTTCCGAGTATGCTTTTTGCATATATAACAGACTATCTAAGCTCTTTAGTCTGTCTTCATATCCCGGAGGTCTTCTCGCGTCGTGATGCCTCAACAATTCTAAGGGATGGATTTCAAACAGCCTGTCTAAATAGGGCCACATATCCTCGTCCCAAGGCAGCCCCCATGTCTCCCAATCAGGGTCTTCAAATGGGGCTTGATCGTGAGTAGAGGGAGCTAACCCTACAATCGCAACTTGCATAAGTTGGGGGCGAGTTTCCCCGCCCCCTCCCTTATTAACTTACCGATGCAAGAATGCCGCTTGCTTTTTCATTTTTAGAGACAAGGCCATACTCACCAAGCAGCATCTGCTTAGTGGAATCACCAGTCTTCGCTAGGGTCTGGGTCTGGAATGGCCTAAGCCATGCAACGCCCCAGTAATCCATGTCTAAAAAGAAAACGTTTGCAGCAACCGAACTTGGCCCATCGGCGGACAAGTTCCTATCTGGGATTATTTTGAAAGTCCCAAAATCGGAAACGTAAATGTCCACAGCCGCAATGGCTGTAGCGCCGCCCTTACCAGAGACTTGGTTACGAGGCGGAATGCCAAACGCTGTCGAACCAGAACCTACTGAAGCTAATCCTGAGATCGTCTGCTTTACGGCAGACGGGACTAACATTATGTCTGGTTGACCGCCCGCATCATAGCATTCCTTAATGGTTGCTTTGATGTTGGCTTCACTACAGGCAGCGGTCGATGTATTATTGACCATTGCCGTAGTACCGAGGCTACCGGCAGTTGCACTACCACCGGAACCACCTGCAACGTGGGCAGTGTTTAACCATGCAGGAATACCTGCGGTTGCTCTACCATTTGTAGCATCACCAGCGGCTTTTACGATATTCTGAGTGAGCATGACTTCCATGTCTCTCTTCATACGTTTGCCGAGTTTAGCTAACTGATAGGCCTGATGTTTGCCGTGACCCGCATAATCGACTGCATCGTCGGTTCCTGAGGTTTGAGCAATGTAACGACTTATCTGTGTATAATTATCGAGTCGCGTTGGGAGACTCCTTGCCGTAGCATCAGGTGAGTCATCGCCTTCTAATTGACGATTGGCAGAACCTGCTGTTATCGAATCTACCTGCCACTCAAATTTTGTGTTTTCAGCACTCATTTTGGCGCAACCAGATAGGAAAGGAGTATCCATTGGAGCAATATTATATATCACGTCAGACAAGTCTTCACGAATCGCCACTGAACTATAAGTTAGTGACGTATTTGTAGCGATTGCCATTTTATTTTTCTCCTGTTAGGAATTAAACATGTCTTCCAATAAAGCAGCCGCATCATCGACGTGGCCTGTTTCTTGGAGACGCTTCATTGATTTCGTACGTGAAGACTTATTTTTACTCTGTTTTGATTGTGGGGCACCAGATCTTACAACCCTCGGCTTGTTTCTGACCTTCTTGGCCCTTGGATTGGCCTGTTTTTGTTTGTCGTACTCCATAGCCTTATACAGGACAACGAATGCCCTGTGGTCGTTAAGCATATCCAGCTCCTCGTTAGAGAAGTCATTTTTTACAGCATAGTCCCTCATTTCTGAGGCTATTTTCTGCTTTTGTTCTGGATTTCCCCATGCAGGGAGTTTCTCAATAAGCTTCCCCTGTTCCTCACGAACAGTCTCGGCGAATTGAATTTTGTGCTCCTGCTCGGCCTTTGCCATAGCTTCGGCCTGTGTTTTTTTCGCAGTTTCGATTTTGTCCATAAAATCCCGCTGCTCTTCCTTCTTGGTCATGTACTCAATAGGATCGAGCTGTCGGAGTTCATCCCAATTAATCGAATTGAACTGCTGCATAGAGTTAGTCATGCCATCAACATAATGATTGATAGCATTCACGTACTGCGCTCTTTCTTCCTGAATCTGATTGATTTCAGATGCTACCTTGCTACGGTAACCCTCCATCTCCTTCCGTTGTTCAGAAATTTCTTGCGTTTTTTTGGTATAGTCTGATTGTCTTGAATAACCCTTCATAAGCTCGTCAAGGGTAACTTCATGTTCTTCGCCGCCAACATTGACGGCATATATAAGTTCCTCTCCCTCTTCTTCACGGTTCTCAGACCCTTCCTCGTCGTCTTCTTCAGACTCCTCTTCCAATGATTCGTCTTGAGTTTCCTCAGTGGACTCTTCCTCTTCCGTAGGTTGTTCTTCTTCAGTTTCTGGAGTTTCCTTTTCAGGTTCCATCATCTTCAAAAGAGCTTCTTGCGCCTCTATTACACTACCATCTGGCGCTTCACTTACATTTACTGCTTGCGGGGCTTCTTGCGTATCCGCCATAATAAAATCCTCTTAGATATACGGGTGTTGCTTGTCCAGTATCTTGTTCATGCGTCCAGTTTCAACTATGGATTCCACATGACCACGTACCTTTTCGAGCAGTCTTATCGCCAGCCAGATTGACTCTCTGGCCTCGGATTCATTCGAACCGCTGTTGTTCCAGCGCTCCATTAAATCTGTTCTTAGTGTGTCAAATGCCTCGTTAAAAAGATTATCATTGAGGAGGCGTTTAGCGTTCTCCTCTCTTCTTTCGTCCGTCATACAGTGTAACGACGCCTTCCGCCACCCTTTTTAGGTCTCGGTTTCCCCTTCCTAGAGGCTACGTTAAATGTCTTAGCCCAATCATCCGCTGCTTTTTTGGTTCTAAACAGTCGCGTCTTACCTCCGTAAGTCGCTTGATAACCATTCGCTACTTTCGTAACTGCCATTATGTTGCTCCTATAGCCACTGGCCTTTTCTGTTCGGCCTCGAGTTTAAGCTCTGCCACCTTGAGCTGCGTTTCTACCTGTAGAGCGGCTTGCTCTAACTGTAGTTTCTGGGCCTTTATCTGAAGTTCTCCCATCTTTATCTCAACCTCTTTCTGCTTTATCTGAGACTCAAGTGCCATTGCCTGTTCACCAGCGTCAGGCTCCTGCTGCTGTTGTGATGGGTCGGTTAAAAAGTCCTGTACGTTGACAAAACCCATATTCTTGATAACCTGCGCCCCTATGTTGTACAAGTTCTGCTCATTTACAATACCAAGCCCCCCAGTAAGGGCCTGTGTTGCGAACTGTATGAGTTGCGACAGGTGCATTAACTGCTGGTCCCTATTGCCGTGTCCGAGGCCCACAGCGACCGTACAATCGTATTTATCGCGCCACGCAGAGGGGTTAATGGGTATCCACGTGCCCCTAATGCCGATAACTGTGTCTGTATCTTGGTTTTTCTGGAGAAGCTCATAGATAGTAGACATAAGCTCCTTGACTCCGGTTTCCGCGAAGTTGCGAGCTATCAGCTCAACCCTAGCCTGCGCCGCAGTCATCACCTGCGCGACGGCTGTGGCCGTTGTGTGCGACGTCAGGGCGTTGTCATTCAATCCCTGCGTGTTCTTGGATACGCCAGACCTGCTTTCCCTTACACCGTCCAAATACTCAAGCATCTGGAAAGAATAAGGCTCAAGGGAGGGAGTAGCCAAAGGGGTGACTGCATTGGGGGATTTGACTCTAACTACCCCTCCCGGCCTTTGTGTCAATAGGTCGTCTAAGTTCGCCTGCCCTTCTAGGACGGCATAGCGACCAAAGTTCTGGTTGTACATATTGTCCATCAGGTTACGCATCAGCGTACTCTTGATGAGCTGGAGCGATTCAACCTGATCAGCTACCGATAAACCAAAGAATTTGTGGGGTATTCTTATTGGGCAGATAGATACAAACGGGATTGAATCTATTGGGTCGTTGGCTAAAACCGTACTCCCGATTGTACAAACCTTCCTGAGTTCGGCTATACCATCCCCATCATAATCCGTTTTTACGTAGTTCTCGTGCAGCCAGTATTCTCGCAGGGACTCCTCTGTTCCACCAACCCCCCAGTTACCACCTACATCGGCGTTAGAGGAAAGGTCAAAGGCATATCTAGCCTGTCGCTCAGCATTGTATAAAACATCTTCACCAGAACCTAATTCATCTGGGTCTGGGTCATAGCCCATTTCCCTCAGTTCTGAGAGCGTCTTCCTCACCCTATGACAGACAAAACGAGCGTCCTGTATGGTTTTGGCTTCCCGGTTAATCAGGAACTCAGAAGGGGGGACATTCTCAACCCTAATCGAACCTTTTGAATTAAGTCGTTTTATTACGACATCATGGTAGGTTGTGCTGGTATATTCCCCAGTCATCTCGTCAGCGTCGGATGAGATGTAAGGAGAATGAGCAATAACCTCAACGTCCTCTTCGTTTATCAGGGCATCCAGTTCTATCTCGGTAAGCCCTTTATACTCCTCGCGGTTCCATACCTCTTCCTCATTCCACCATACTTTGACGATTCCGTTCTTGCCCAGGAGTGCGTCTGTAAACCAATTATAAAGTATCTCCCAGCCGTTGTTTAACTTGGTGAATACATAGTTTACATAATCTGTGGCTTGTTTTGCCATCTCAACATCTTCTGGTCCGACAGGGTTAAACTTAACCATGTCATCGCCAGAGGCAAACACTCTCATTAGAGAGGGTTTAATCCATTCTATCGTATCCTGAACTGTGGAATCCACAAACTGAGATCTGCCATCAACTTCATTACCAAAGGGGAGCCCATAGTAGTACTCCATAGCTGTCTCGCGTTGCTTAGATAGCTCGTCTCCATAGCCTAGAGAGTCAGTAATCTCAGACTGTATTCGTCCTACAAGTTCTTCTTCTGTTACTTTAGGCATACTCTGGTTGTCTCTGTTGTTTTATCTGGGAAAATGTTGGCATCCACTCCTCCTCAAAGAATTTCAAAAGCTTCGCTTTAATTTCCGGGTCTCCCACTGGGAGGAACCACATTTCCTTGTTATTTCTGTTCGGGTGGGGATACTTCTTTATTTTTATCCCCAATAGGTTACGAACCGTATTTTTCTCCATTACTCCATTGTACAGTCGTTTAAAAGTTTCTGCTGTACCATGCTCGCCAGTTCCCTCCCACTTCCGGGCCATCTCTTCTCCGGTTGGCCACACAATATAGTCGTAGTTGTTCTCTAGGGCGAAACGAATCCCCTCTAAAAGATTCCTCGTTCCCCATGATGTCATCTGCGTCATTGGTACTATAGGAGCACCCCTGCGAAATTCCTCAATCGAGGGACGGGTGTATTTATACGGCTTTACATCTAACTTTCCGCCACCAGCCTTAGATATTTCCCTTCCTCTTAGAAAGGTCTCATGCAGCTCCCTCTCTCGAGTGCCGAGTGGTGGAACGTCCAGCATCCCACCCTCACCTCTTTGCAAAGCTTCAAGATCCGCAGGATCGCTCGTAGTCGTCCTTTGCTGCCATTCTCTTTGAATATCCACGCCATATGGCGCACCATATCCATAAGGAGTGCCAAACTGCTGAATGTCCGCCTGACTCTCACCTATAAACAGCTCTCTAATCTTCTGACCGGGTTCAATCCACGTTAAATTACTGTAAGGACCGCTTTCTGGAAGAAGTAGAGTCTGGTTATCTTCTCCAGATATAGTCATTCCCGGAATATCGAATTGAGCCTCTGTTGTAAGCATAGACCCTGTTGAGCTATATTTTCCATGAAAGGGTATAGTCCTGACCTCTTGCCCACTAAGCATGACATCGCCCCAGTGACCCATGTGAGACACGGTAGGCAATAACCCTTCTGTACCCTCAACCCTCTTTCTCCACCAAGGCATATCCTTCTCAGATACAGGTAGAATATCTCCAAAGTCTTGAGCAAGACCAGCTGAAGGGTGTACTTCTCCTGTGTCGGACAAGCCGCTCCCTTCGCGCCCTACTGTAAATACAAGCTCTCTCTCTATCTCAGTTCCATCTGTAAGTTGTGCAGACCAAGAACCACTTCGTGTTGCGTAAGCAGGCCACGTGACTGGAAATTCACCCCTAACAGGAGGGGTTGTTTGTGCAAATCTATCTCTGAGGTACTCTTCAGCCATGTTTCTCGCATAGCCTAAATTTCCTATACCAGTATGAGAAACGACAGGGTTATCGTAGTCGAATGATGAATAATCCTCCCCCGGACCTGCCGGGCCATAATAACCCCACGACCAATTACCAGTATTACGCACTGATTGGGCAAACCTATCAGGGGTGCCATACAGATCTTGAGCAGCTTCAGCCCACGGGACATCTCCAGTATACTCATCAAACAACGTATCTTCTGCCAGCCCGTATACATACTCAGTATTTTGACCGTACGGAAAAGCGGTAGATAATCTTCGCTTAAGACCGTCCGCCGCTATTGTCTCGAGTATTCCTAAAAAGTGCATCGAAAGTGGGGAGTTTGGATCTTCCTGAGTGCGCCCAGCCATCAAGTCCTTTTTCACATCTTCCAATATCCTTGCAAGTTGGGATTTCCCTTCCTGTTCGGCTAACCTGTTCTCGGTGCTTGCGAAAAACCCTCGCCTGTTTATCATATCAAGGAATTCTGTACTCGACAGACCGAGATCGCTTTCGTACATTTGAAGCACATCTATTGCCTCTTTGTAGTCTCCAACACCCCAAGGAATTACTCTCCAAGCGTTGGGGTCAGCCCGGTTGTCACCTACGAGCCGTCTCATCTCCCATTCTGGAAACTGTTGTATATACCTTCCCGTGTCTTCTTCGAAAAGATCGTAGTCTGTTGCAGATATGCCGGGATGCTTTTGGCCTCCAACACCCTCGGCTCTCGATTCCGGGGAAATAACAGCATCGACACCCCAAACACTATTTACTGGGAATATCCGTATCTGCCCAGCCTTAAACTGCTCCTCAAGCTCTTTAGGCCAAAGATCCATATACCCAAGTTTAATCCTGAGAGATTCAAGCTGAGACGCTTCATACATCTCCTCATCTGTCAGATTTGGATAAGACGGTGACCCAACATCACCCAAGTATTTATTTATAGCAACGAGAAGAATGTCCTTCATCGTTGGTGTGTGCTCTGGGTAATTGGTGCTGGACGGGGTAATAAGCCTCATTTTCGAGGCATCTAACGCCCTGCGGCCTTGAACCTGTACCCCAGAACGCGTAAATGACCTGTCAGTGAATTCTCTAATTGGAACCTTATAAAATGGGTATCTCCAATCCTTTGTGATATTGCTTTTTATATCCGTCCCGCTGATATTAATAGCGTTATCCAAATCATCCAAACCAACTTCCATGAAGAAAGTATCGGGCGCATTACGCAGTAAAGTATCTTGTTGTCGTTGCCGATAATCATCTCCGCTTCCGGGAATTAACTCTCCCTTTGGAAGATCAAGCTCAAGGAGAAGTGTATCCTCATCGTACTTTTCTTCAGAACTGTGAGTTAACATGGAATTAACTTCTCCATCAGCGCCATCGATTGTGTCAATAAACGTCTGTTCTGGGGCTATACGGCCTGCCCACACAGGATGGACGGCAGAAACTTGTACATCATTGTCAAGCGCATCCTCCCAATTAGTGCTCCAGATATCCGGCTGATTCGTCTCCATGATCATGTCATACATCTGACGGGCTGTTTGTGGTGCCTCCATACTAAGCAACGCACCCTCTGTTCCTGCCGACAGCTCTTGTACACCTCGAGAGTAAGTTGATCCAGATATCCAACCCTGGTAAAGAAAATTTGGGTCTGAGTCGCCGGGAGTCAAGCCAGTCATCGCGCCCGCCGTACCAGCCTCTACATCCCAGCGTATCTCTGGGGATATATCAAACATACGGGTCGGGTCTGTCTTCGAAGACATCACTCCGAAAGGTATATCGGGCGTTTCCCTAAGAAAATCTAAAAGCTGCTGTGGGCGAAACGTTGTAACACCCTTCCTCCGTAACCCCTCTGCCCATTTGTCAACGCCAAGGTAGTAAAGCTCGTCCCACAACGCCTCCCTACCGTGTTTCCCAAGTTGTCCGGGCTTAATCTTGCCAACACCACCTTTGACAAAGGAATCAATCATATCGACAATATCTGTCGGCTCACCATCCTCAAACAAAGGATAATCTTGCTCCAAGTCCATTTTCCGAACAGCCTCAACAGCTCTGGAGTAATAAGCACCCTTTACTAGATTCGGATCATCCTCAAAAGCAGACTGGAACTGAGGGAATCCAACAAACGAGGAAACAGGCCACTTCTCTTGGTGTGTTAGTGCCTTCTGTGGGCGTAATGTAGTAAGGGCACCAAACTTGTCCGAGTATAAGTTTGTTCTAAAGGCATCCTTATTGAATTGGGTTGCCTTGGGATCACGCCACTTTCGAGTAGCCGCAAGAGTTAGGAAAGGTGCTATCTGCTCTCCAGTGATTTGAGGGGCGCCAACATCGTCCCTGCCGAGTGCTTCAGCTGTTCGGCTGTACCGTGAACCAAGAAGCCTGTTCACTCCGGGTGCAATAAAATCACCTACACTCTTTGAGATATCCTTTGCCCAAGGAGTAATCGGGGAGTAGAGAGCCCGTAGCCCACCAAGAGCTATTCTTGGATCTCTGATACCCAGTGGGCTTGCCATGTGTTTGGCACCACCAAGAATTCCCTTAGTAAACTCATCTTTAACTCGTCCAGAGTAATCTAGAATGTAATCTCTGAACTCTTCATCAAACCAAAGATCATCAAACCAACGAGACTTCTTATTGTCCGCCACTATACTATCCCGTAGTTACCATATTCGAGGTCTTTTGTCCACTGCGGATCTTCCCCTGCCATACCGAATCGTAACGACATTACTGCGTATCTTGTAGCTGACATGAGATCATCCCTGAGACTTACTATTTTCGCATCCTTCCTGTGGTACATTCTGAACTCCTCAAACCAATCTGTTAGCTCAGAGAATACGAAAAACTTGTTATTAGACATCCTCTGGTATATCTCCATAATCCCAACCTCTACAGAGTTACCCCCTTTGGTCTCACCAACGGCAGGAGGGTTCTCAAAGAGAAAGGGTAGGAAATTACACCCTAAAGCCCTGTATTGCTCCGCTAATCCAGGATTACCCATTGAATCCTTGCGGTTACCATCGTGTGGCCATGCTATAGGGATGAATCCCGGTCTGGACCTTATTGCCGCTGCATGGGTCGAAGGAGGGGCTTTTGACATACGATAGCAGTCGTATATGTAGGTAAGCTCCTCTTCTGGGTCGTACGCGCACCAAACGACGGCTGTCGGGTGGTCATAGCCAAAGTCAATCCCGGCTATTCTGGGCCAATGGTCGGGTATGGGGAATGAGGGTACAGTCAGTTGCTCCTCAGGTATGGGGAAGACAAGACCTGAGCCAATGGCTGGTCTGCCGTATCTCCGCATCTCCCTCTCGTGTGGGCTGTAGGAGCTTAGAATCTGCTCCATGACAGCCTCGTTGAGGTGTCCCTGCTCTCCACTTAGGCTTCTTACTTTTTCACTAGCGTCATCCCATGTTGCGTTGTTTAAACTCTGTCCGTCCTTTAGGTTGTTCAAGAAAGACGCGACAGTCTCTGTCATACCCTGTTCGGGCGTGAAGGTCATATAGACCATCCCCTTCCGATCAAGCGTTCGAGTTACGGCCTGACTATACAGCTCCCTGCTTGGCTCTTCGTCCAGCCAGATACAATCGACAGAACGACCCTGCCACTTCTCTACGCCCATCTCGTAGGCTTTAAAAAAAAGAGAGGAATTCCCACCGCTCGCGTGCCGGATAAGGGCGACTGACTTGGCATTGGGAACGCCGGGCTTCCTCTCAGAGCTTACAATATACTTCTTGGGAATAGCCCCTGACCCCCATGCTTCCGGGTCGTCAGGCGAACCAAGGAGTTCATATTGCACAATGTCTCTGGTGGTTTCGTTAGAAATCCCACCGGCCCATGCTACTATCGGTTGCCGGTATCGTCTTCCCTTCCACCATTCGGGGTACAGTCCTGTACAGTGCATTGCCATCTCACGACTACCTGCGAGTGACTTTCCAATTCTGTTCGCTGCCATCAGCAGACGTTGGTTGGCGTGTGCTCCTGTCTCGTGGAATTTTAGCTGGTAAGGGTAGGGATCATACCGGGTGAGCTGGTCATAGCGTTCTCGCTGTCTAAGCTCCCTTTCTAGCTCTAGCTCCCTTTTTATAACCGCTTGCATAGATAGCTCTCGCTTGTCGTTGTGCGCCTGCTTTGTTTGAGTAGGTCTTTCCAGACTTGCCCCACTTGTAGCCTCCCTTCACCTTTTTTACTGGCATTAGATTCGCTTGCGCGCTCTGCGCGGCGCGTGAGTGCGATACTCACCTTTTGGTACCATGAGTTTGGATTTGGCCCAGTTAAGGTTACTTTTAGTGCGAGGCGCGGTTCTCAAAAATGTCCGCATCTCTCTTTCTGTCACTGACCCCTTTGTTACATCGAGATACCTAGCACTTAATTTCTTGAAAAGCTTTTCAAACTCATCGTCAGTTTTTTGCTTATCGATTGCTCTTCGAGGGGTACGTGGGGCGTATTTCTTCTTATCAGCCATTAGTTTAAAACCTCTGGTATCTTAATAACCTCACCTCTCAATGAGGCAAGCTCCCGTCGTATCTCATCCTCGGACATGGACTCAACACGCGTTATAGTCTCAACCTTCTCTGTGGGCTTCATGCCAGCCCTATCAAGGAAGTCCTTTATAGCGCCAAGCTGAACAGACTCGCTTTGAGCGTCGCCTATCAGGTACTTCAGTTTGTCTACCACGACAGGGATGTGGTCGACCATCATTTGGCGTATCCTGTCCTCTATCTCACGGGAGAACTGGTTCTTTAGAGCATAGCCCTTCTGTCGAGCTGTAGTGGGTGAGTACCCAGCTATCTCAGCCGACTTGGTTGCGTTGCCTGTGATGCAGAAAGCATCAACAAAGGCTTCTTGTTTGGATGTTATCATTCGTCGATTCTTCTCAATGCCCAATCCGGTCGTAGAGAATCTAAACTAGGCCAATCGTCGGCACTACTAGACCACTCTTCTTCAAGTTCTTCCGGTAATAGAGCGTCCCACAAACTATTGTTTAC
>Ga0098035_1001520_pt1 | contig 11146 bp, 10 predicted proteins | sample 3_EtaG_FD_75046 | JGI IMG/M metagenome (GOLD analysis project Ga0098035, IMG submission 75046) | Marine viral communities from the Subarctic Pacific Ocean - 3_ETSP_OMZ_AT15126 metaG | ecosystem: Environmental > Aquatic > Marine > Oceanic | place: Pacific Ocean | collected 2015-01-07
GCCCAGAATCGCTTTGGCGATAGGTTCGAACGTAACCTTTCCTATATTTTCCTGCAAGCGTACCAATTCAGTACCTGTTTGAGAAATTAAAGCGCTAATAGATTGATTTAATTTTGCATTAGCCATAGCAGCTTGGTTAGTAGCCCCCTTAGATGTTACCAAGGCTCTTCCATATACTTGCATATTGCTATTTAAATCCTTAACAACGGCCGACAAAATATTAGCCTGAAATACTCCTGCTACCTGCTCCCGCAAGTAAGCTCTATTTGCATCTGATAGGGTTTTATAGGTTTTTGCGAAATCGTGCAATATATCCATCGCTGGTCGCGTTGAACCTTCCACATCCCTTACCGCAACACCGTAAGCTTCCAACGCCTCAAGAGTTTCACTACGCTGCAACCGAGTGAAGATCGTTTTCATGGCATTACCAATAACAGCGCCCCCTCGGCCTGTCTGCTGCTGCACCGCAGCGATCATAGCGTTCAATTCATTAAAGCTTACCTTCGCGTCAACAGCCGCCGAGCCAACACGCCCCAAACCTTCCATCAAATCCTTGGCCGAAACTGCAAATTTTGTTTCCACCGCTACAAATTTGTTTAGTACTTCTGTAGTTGAGATAGAAGTGTGTTGGAAGGCATTAACTGCCGCGGTCAAGGAGGATACCGCCTTGTCGGCGTTAACTCCAGTTAAACGCACTAAGGTTAACGCGTCAGCGGTACGTTTTAAGGTTTCGTTAAGACCCAAGCCCTGACGAGCAAATTCAAGCGCCGCCTTAGAAGAGTCCTCAAAGGTAGTAGCGGTTTTTTTACCAATATTGAATAACTCTGTAGAAAACTTATCGAACTGCGCGTTAGAAACACTGAGAATACGATTAATATCGATAAATGCCTTCTGAACCTTAATTGTAGTCATAGCAAGTTCCTTGAAAGCCTTGGTAATGCCTCCAATAACTGCTGTTGAAGCACCAAACGCAATAACACGAGCGTTGGAAGCAGCAAGGGCAGATTCGAATTTATCCAAATCTCCCGTAATGCGACCTAACGGTTGACGAAAACCTTTTTCGTTAATTTTTAAATTTAGCTTGCTTCGTCCTGAGGTAGATCTATTAAACTGGCTAACCCCTTTTTGTATAGAGGCTAAAAGCTTTTTATCATTAATGACGGCGTCGAGTTTAATCATGGTGCACTATTAGTAAAATATACACTTTTAAAAAACGTTTTATCGACTTAGCTCATTGTTTCTATCAAATCCTTCATATCCATACGCCCCCCTTTTTCTTTAAGCTTATCTGTTAATGAAGCTCCCGAGGGGGTTTGTTTGTGACCTAAATACTCGTAGTCTTCTTGTGTAGCCCCCATTACGGTGGATGCTCCCTCCTTCTCTAGATTATCAACCACATCCTTAGATCTATCCTGAGCGTTTACATAGTCAATGATTTTTGAAGGCTCTTTTCTAATAGAATCGGGAATTTTAGGATAGTTTTCAAATATATTTTTGAACATTCGAGTGAATATGATAAGCCTTACCTGATTAGTGGACAACTGAAAAAGAGGCTTATTGAAAAAATTCATTACGTTATCTGAAAAAGGATAACACGGACTATAAAAATCCTGCAACGCCATCGACTGAATATTCTCATCTGTAAACATAGAAAGTCTGGTATTGTAAGTGAAGATAATAATCTTCAGCTCATCGTTGCTCAAATTATCGATGTGTTCCACCGAAAAAGCCTCTTGGGTTAGCTCTGAGTCTTTATAAAAAGACTTTAAGATGTAATGATCGCTGACACGATTTTTTGAATACTTCTCGCATGTTTGTCCCACCAATTGCTCTTTAGCGGCTTCCAGTTCCATCAGCTTTAAACGGGCCTCCTTCATCTGGACTAAATTAGCCTCCATGTCGCTTTTGAGATAAAACTGTTTGCGAGTATTTTCTAGTTGGGTGATATATTTCTGCTGTTTTGTTATTTCAGCTTCGTCTTTACCCAGCCACATCTCCTCCTCCTTAAGGCGCTCTAGCATATCCTCCTCTGTAGGAAGACCTCTCTTTTTGGCTTTATCGTAGAACTTTTCTTCGAGAACCTCCAAGTCAACCTGATCTAAAGCTGACAAGTGTTTAACGAAGAAGGTCTGTTTGTCATAATCTACCTCAGAAAAACCAGAAACAATGTCCTTGAATATATAACGATAATTAACCGTTGTCTTCCGTGTGGAGCTCACTGATCAGTTTATCAAACTCTTCTCTCGTGGGGGTCGCACTAAAATACCAATAACTCACTATTGCCGCAAGCTTAGACTGAATCAAACGAAAGAGTTTATCGTCCTTTTCGTCTTTCCCGTAATAATCATCAACCTTCCCTTCAAAATCTTCTCCCTGAAAAACAAGTTCCGGTTTTTCCATATCTGAAGTTTGGTAGTGAGATAGGTGCAATATATACCATAAGATGACACGATTTTGGGATTTGATATCTGCCGTATGATTAAAAAGGCTTTGGTAAGAAGACTCTGGGTTAACAATATCACGGCGAGTCATAGCAATCTGGCCGTTCATCTCTTTGGCTTTTTTACTCATCTTTTTTTGTGGTGCGCCCGATGTATTGATTCCCAATTTTGAGGCTTCACTCTCAAACTCTGAAAGCTCGCCGTAAAGGTCTACCAATCTTTCAGCATCTTTTTCTGTTAGAATCCCCCCTGTATCCGAATATTTTTTCGCAAGCATTGCTTTGGTTAAAATGCCTTTTTTGATGCACCTACTAATTTCAATCGAATATTCCATATCCGCATCCTCCAGTTGGCGTCGATTTGGCTGTTTGAGGATAATGTCGTAGGGGATTTTTTTCTCTACTTTTTTACTAACCTCGATCTCTTCTTCTTTGCCAGTTTCCTTGTTTTTTCTCTTTTCTGTGGACTTTTCCTCCACCTCTCTCACCATATTAACTGTAAAATTGTAAATAGACTTCATATCTTATAAATTATGCTTTTTAAATAACTTTTTTCTAAATAAAATTAAAAAAGTGTATATAAATAGTATGGCAAGCCTTTTAACAGATGCAGAAAAAACAACCTGCAATAACGCAATGGACGATCTGCACGATACCTTCGCACGAGACGTCACAGTTTACAAAGACGCGGTCGTAACGGTTAAATCTTATTCTTCGCAAGAAAATCCCAGCCAATCATATAACACTATTTACGGTAACGCTGGTGCTGTTACCCCTATAACATATACACCACAATCATCAACCGTTTCTGCCCGAATTCTATATGGCAAGAATTATACTGAAGATTATTTTGCAAATAGCCAATCAAATTCCCAGCTTAAAATCTTTTTGCCTGAAGGAGAGGTAAGAATGATATTCAAAGCTGCTGATTACGCCACAGTGTCGGAAGCTAAACGAATAGAATTTGATAGTCAAAAATTTGCAATCGATAGCGACTTTCGTGCGCACGGAGTTTTTGGAGTGAAATTTTACACCATCTACCTTAAATCAGTTAGTTAATATGCCTATCGCAAAATCCGTTACCCGTAAAACACTCAAAGAGATACAGAATGCTGTGCCTCGCGAAGCGTCTTATACCAGAGGGATTAAACAGGTTATCGAAAAAAAAGTGAAATCAGCCCAACAAAATCTATTAAAAAGTTTTGAAAAACATCCTGTGACCGCAGAAATAGCAGGTGGAGCTAGTTCTAGCAATTTAAGCGGCACCCTTGGAGGAATAGGGAACCTTTTTACCTACATAGGGTTTAGTAGTGGAGATAAACCATTAGCTATTTTACGCATATTATTGGAAAAATACGAAATAAGATACCATCACGCTAAAGCTCGCACAACCATCAACATTACCGTCCCTACTACAGCCGAGCTCTTTAAGGCCACTCCGATGCCATGGGCAACAGGTCGAAGCTGGGCAAAAGGCATTGAAACAGGTATCTCAGGTTTAGGTAGATATCTATACCAAGATTCTGCTCGTTCCCGCTCAGGAGGAGCTGTCCAAGTAAAAGGAAGGCTTCGCGCGGGCAAATTTAGCAATACTAGTTATTTAAGTTCTTTGCTTAATAACTACTATAAAGAGATCAGAAAAATCGAAAAAGAAACCATCGCATGAAACCACTCTATCAACATAAACTCTTAACAAGCTTCTATTTATGGTTCGACCATTACCTTCTTAAAAAAGCAGACGCCTATGAAAGCTTCGAAACAGATCTTTATTACTACGAAGACGAAAGATTTCCGCCATCCGTTAAAAAAGTGTTTGGATCCCCTTATAAACAATGGGTATACGATAAAAGCCCCAGAAGCTCTACTTTAGTACGGTCCCCAGCGAATATACCCGGAGTACCTGTTATTAGCGGAGAGGGCGGCGCGTTGGCGGTTGGGGATAGCGGTATGATAATTGACTACGAAAACGGCCGCGTATTATTTGATAGCAATGTTGAAACCGAAGCACATATCAGCGGCTCTTATAGCGTCAAAAACTTTAATACCTACGTATCTAACCAAAATGAAGAAAGCCTCATAATGGAAGGTAAATATAAACTCAATGCTCGCTACACACGAGAATTAACGAATGTAGCTCCATACGATGAGGTAACACCTGCAGTCTTTCTTTCTACAACTACAAGCACAAACGAACCCTTTGCCCTTGGAGGAGAAGACAACACTATCTCCAACATTACCGCTGTAGCTTTTGCGGAAAATACTTATCAATTAGACGGCATTCTTTCTGTTTTTGCAGACGCCTCTAAAGAGGTGTTTAGAGGAATCCCTTATACCGGATCCCCCCTCGATGAATACGGCAATATCAAATCTACCTATCCTACGGGATATGATTATAAGAATGTTGCAAACAACAATTCAACAGATACTTTCTTTGTTCAAAACACTACGGTTTCTAAGATTTCAGATAAAATGGATAAATTCATACCTGTACCACTATATGTGGGTTTCATCGACTTTGAAATCAACAAATACCGTTTCCCAAGACAATAAAAGTTCTCAAACCGCCGTTTTGGCTGTAACTATTTTTAATAAAACTTTAAAATATTATGGCTACCTCAAGAAACAGAATTATTTATCAAAGTCAGGCGCTTTTCATAGCTCCTAGCTCTACTGGCTACCACATTCAAACAGGCAACAACGGTCTCGGCGCGCACGCCGGGGCGGGACATTCTCGCGATGACACTTACAGTTTGAACTGGACAGGTGTTCCCGCTCGGGCTTCCCTAGACGGCACGCCGGCGGGAGTCGCGGGGTTCACCGGGCCGACCACTGTCGCGGGCGACTGTCAGAACCGCAGTCTGATTGAACCTATGGAAAGAATACAGTCCGCCAACTTTAATTTCACGATTAATAGGCAAGACATTAACGAATTCGGCCAATTGGCTCGTTTAGACTCTATTATTATGGAGTCCCCGACTGTTGGACTGGACTTTAATTATTACCTGACAGATGGTGGAAATGAAAGAAAAATGGGCTTTAATGTTCCCACTATAAATAACGCTGAGGGAACATACCTCCCAGCCCGAGCAAATGCCACATCTTATTTCTGGACAGGTGATGGTTGTATGTCTGGCTATTCGGCCCTTTCGGGAGTACTTAATGATCCCCAAGGAAATAACTTCTTTATCACGGTTGTTCCAGATGGCAAAGATGTACAAGGGACAACAGATGTGGCGGCAACCGGCGCTGGTACTAATTATACTAAGAATGATGTTGTTGCTATTGGCAATGGCTTTGTGAGTGATTATACAGTTGAAGCTGCTGTAGGCGCCATTCCTACCGCTTCTGTCACTGTTGAAGGTTTTAATATTAAGGTTGATGACCATCTTTCTGGGGCTCCTATATCTCCAACGCTTAGTTACTACTTGGATGAGGGTGTTCCCGGGGTAACCCTCGAAGGAAACAGCGGAACTAATCGTTACGTGTTCCAAACCGGAATGGGCAACGCCGGTACTTGGACCGATCAAGCGACTAACGGCACCGCCTTTAATACTACTGGTAGCGCTGGAGTAGCGGCCCTTCGTCCGGGAGATCTAACCTTAACCATGAGCAACTCTGGGAGTTATTATGGTCTGGCTGATATGGACGGTGACGGATCCGCTCATATCCAAAGCTTTACCATTAACGTTCCATTGAGTCGCACAATTCTGCAGCGCCTTGGGAGTACTTTTGGTTACGCTCGAGTGGTTGATCTTCCGGTTGATATTAGCTGTACGGTCTCGGCTGTAGTCGCTGATCTTCAGAATAAGAATCTGTTTACAGAGTTGTGCAACAAAACTACGCATGACTTCACCTTAACGATGAGAGATTCCTCCTGCATTGCAGCTGGAAACGAAAGGCTTTCCTATACGGTGAAAAACGCTCGTTTAGATAGCGAAACGTTTACTAACTCTATTGGGGACAACGAAACTGTCGATATGACCTTCACCTCGCAAATTGGTGGAGCAAACGATCAAAATAACGGATTGTTTATGACTGGTTCTTATCCTCGTTTTCGGACATTGCCTTACTGGCCCATGGGTGAAGAAAAAACTAACGACCTTACTTATAAAGGTACCCCTAGATGGTTAGGCACAGCCTAAGCCACATACTCCTAACAATCAAAAGCTGCCAAGGAAACTTGGCAGCTTTTTTATTTTAATATGTAAGAATAAAGATTATCCCTGAAAGGCGTTATACACAGGATAATTAACTTCCCCAGAGAGCGGCGTAGCGTCCGCTCCTGCCACTTGTACGGGAACCGCAGCATATATATTATATTTAGCTGTAAGGGCGTCTAGGCGCGCCTGAGCGTCACTAGCGAGGCCCCTGTAGGTCTTGGCTATCTCGTTCTTATTTGTACGCGTAATCGAAGAATCTCCATCCCGTAAAGTAATGAAGTCAACTGAACTATCTATACCTTTTAAAACAGAACGTGTTTTCTTTTTATAGTACTCTACAAGATAGAGTTGTTTGAAAATATCGGCTTCTTCGTACCTAAAAGCCCCTGTACCCTGAAGGGCTGTGTCTCCATCAGTAGTTCCAGATCCTGAAAAAGACGTATATAGCTGAGTATTAAGCAACCCTACATTATTCTCCAGCCACCCAGAAATCTGAGAGATAGACTGATACTCTGTATCACTATCAAACTCATCCCGATAAATGCCGGTAGCAACTGTGCTAACAAAATAAGGTGTTTGTTTCTTATCTGAATCCCAAGCCATGGTAACCTAATTTACACTTAAAAACCTTCGTTAAGAATCTTTTTGGCTTTTTCATGATCAGGATGCGATGGGTCACAAACCGAATCTTGCACAGGCATAGCTATGGTTTTATGGCCTTTGGTCACACGCGTAAATTCTTTACGTAATTTTTCCTTTAATTCTCTAGTGTTTCCACTTGCAAACAACCTAATCTTTCCGCATAAATTTTGCAAGTCAGAAAGGGTCATCTCCTTAAGCTCTTGCTCAAAAATCACGGAATCGTTGGTGCCAAAAGGATTAACCTCATGAACCCCTAAAATATCTTCAAGATCCTCTATACGAGACAGGGCCTCGTCGTCCAATTTACCACTCGAATAGTCCAACTCACTAAGCTTTATCTTCTTTTTAGCAGAAGCGGTGGCTGTTTTACGTGGCGTTACCTTTTTGGTAACAACTTTCCTTTTTGGGCTTTTTCTTTTTATTGCCATATATCATAATAGTATACACAGGATTTTTTCAAAAAAAAACTCCACCCCAAATGGGGTGGAGCTGAATTGTTATGATATTGAGGTCTGATTACATAATCAAACCAACCAAAGCCCGGTTGTCGAGAACTATACGACCCTCTTCGAGAGCCCCATAATAACCGATACGTTGCTGCCTAATGGAAAACTGATCATCCGCCACCAAGTTAAACTCGGAACCGGTTTCAGAATCCACAGCGATAGCACGCACCAGCGCGTCACGACTGCGATCCAAACCAATCAGGATTTCCTGATCGCTAGCATCGAAGGCTTCTGTGGTAGCGCTATCGGCAAAACCAAGGTACTCGGTTCCACCTGCTACCGTATCAAATACGGTATTATAACGTTTACCAACACCAAGCTCAAGTACTTCCATGATATTGATACCAAAGAACTCAGTAATACCACTAGACTTCCAAACCTCAGTACGCACCGCATCCGTTGCCGGAATAGATGACACACCGTTGGTTGCCTGACGGGTATTCACTGGGTTATAGGCCATAGCACGAATCTGCTCTACCACTTCCGGAGAAACGATAAGATCAGTGATTCCATGCCGTGCTCCTGTAGGAGTACCACCGGACCAAGAAGAGTTAACACGCTTGGCTTTAGTGATAAGCTTGTTGATATCATTCAACTGGAAAACATCCTCTGCAGTGGTACGGAAAACATTCAGGTTACGAGCCGAGAATTTGTTGTTTCCGGCCCTAGCCTCAGCAAGAGCTGTCATCAACAGGTTAGAAGAAGTTCTCTCCTGTTTCAGCAGCACCTCTTGGGCTACGCGTGTGAATGTTTTACCAATCACATCCAACCGTGAACGAGAAGCATACTTTCGATCGAAAGCAACCGCACTATCCAAGGTGTAGGTTGTGAATTTCAGCTCAGCGGCTGTAGGTTGAATGGTGTTGGTGGGGAGACCACCAGCGACGGACTGACTGTAAACCTTGATATAATCTTCATCAAAAATGTTGTAATACAAATCCAATGGAAGAGAAGGGTTATCGTCAGCGTTATACTGAAGCGGGGTAAACAGATTGCTCAGTGTGGGGGCGTTATTAATAACTTCCGACACAACTGGACCAATAAACTCCGCTAAGGCGACTTGCGCACTATAAGCTGTATCTCGATTCTTAGAGGCCATAGCCTTAATAAGTTCGAGTTGCTCAGGCGTTCTTTTTAATGTAATTTTCATTATTTTAATTCCTTTGCGTTATTTATTATCCGTTATCTGATGGAGCCCATGAAGCAGAAGCATCAATGTGAATCATCGCGTAATTTACTGTACCTGTGCCAGCAAACTCGTCCGATTGACCGTTTTGAGAGGTCCTATCTCCTGTAGCGATAACATGTCCAACTACCCGCTGTAAATTCACCAAGTCAGCGGAAACCCCATCCATGGTACCTGCTGTTGCGCTAACAACGGCCAAAGCACCCGGAATAAAAGTAGCACCCTCTGTATATGCTGAATTTGAAAAGGTAAATAAACCTCTTGTCGCAACCGGAACGGCTTGACCGCTCAGAACTGCTTGTAACTCGTCTCTCTTAATCGGATTGTAGATCAGCTTTTCGCCGTTCTCATCATTTGCGATGGTCTGATTAAGCGTGACGCCTAATACGGGAGCACCGGTTGTGGCAGCAATACACCGTAAAGGAACTGTTGGGTATTTATCGGCACCCAAGAATGGGTAGTCGGTTTTACCAAGGTAACTTGAAGAAGCCATGAAATCAATCGTGTCTTTCTTCAGATTACCACTCAGTACCTTCACCAGTACGCCTGCACTACCGTCTCCGTCGGTTGATGGATTATCATCAACTATCTGGTTGGCAAACATATTGATCACATCGTGATCACTGTACTGCCTGAATGGATATAGTCGTAATGCCATAATATTTTAATATGTAACTGAAACTGTGTCAGGGTTAAACGCTTTCATGAATTTGTCCCTCAGGGACTCTTCCTTCGAAGAAGCCTCATTGTTGTTTACAATTGCAGATTCCTCGGGAACTTCAACGTTCTCGATCAAATCTTCAACCGTAGCTTCTTCCTTGACTGTGGCTTTTGCCTCTTCAAGGTTAGCTAAACGCTTCTGAAGTTCTTGTTCTACCCGCGTCTGAAAAGCAGCTTCCTGCTCTTCTTTGTAGGTCTTGCCTTTATGCTTGAGTATAACCCCAAGTTTTTGCTGATAGCTATCAAAAGCAGCCTCAGAAGACTCGAGTACAGCTACTTCTTTGGCGAGAACGGCGCGATCGCTGTCGTCCAAGTCATAGTGAGAATCGATGTTTTCCATTCTACTGTTGAATAACTCCTCTGCTTTGGCAGAGGCAAGAGTACCCTCAAGAGAAGATATTTTCTCTTGAGCCTCTTCGAGTTGCTTTTTAAAATCCTCGATATTAGCCTTGGCTTCATTAGCTTGGGTCACCGCTTCTGCCTTTTCATTCTCGGCAGCCTTCCTTTGTAGCTTCCACTCAGCATCCTTCTCACGGATTCTATCCATAATAACGGTTGCCATGTTGGCTACAGATTCATGCGAAAACTCAGACTTTTTGCCTAACTTAGAATCGAGCATCTTTTCGAACTCTGTTGTTAATTCTTTTGTGTCCATAATTTTAGAACTGTTATCATTTTTTACATTAATTTCTTCGTTTTGGGAAATTTTTAAAATATTATTTTTAATTTTTTTAAACTCGGGTAAAGATGACAGGGCCTCTGTTTCCTCCGTTTCAAGCTCTAGGGCCTCTTTGGTGGTAACACCTTGTACATCTGCTGCAGGCTTGGTTGTGAACCCAATTCCTAAAGGAAACACCTCTCCAGCCACCAAACGATAGACGGGGGTCCCGTCATCTAAAACCCCACTTCCATCAAATGCTCGCAAATATTTTTCAAATTCTTTGATTTGATGAGGGTCTGTGATAATCTCCGCCTCATTTAGGTTTTGTGAACCTATTGCAATACTATAATCATTAAAACCAAGTTCCCAACTGGCTGAAATCTTATGATAATCCAAATCTGTTGGGTCGCTTGCCCTAAGCAAAAGGTCTGCAAACTCAGGGTTTACTGTTTTATAAATAACCGCAGCCAACGAAATGTAGAAAGGGTCGAGTTTCTTTTCTAGCTTTTCTGTGTTTAATATTTTTTCGTTTTCCATATCTGTAAATGCAGCGTTTACGATATGTCCCACTACTTTGTTTTTCTTATGTTCTATGTTAGTGGGCTTATGAACGAAATAATCAACCAAATTTTTGGCTGTCAAGGAATTGATCCCGTCCCCATTACGGTTAAACCTATTAACAATAGCAGCATTGAAGGCCGCTCCTACCAAATCAATATTGCGGTCTAAATCTATACCTTTGGGTATTAAAGGCTTTAAATTATCCAAAGAAGCAACGCTAATACTCAGCTCATTTTCTAGATCGTCTGTAGCAAAAACTTCAAAATCAAA
>Ga0098035_1001521_pt1 | contig 11140 bp, 7 predicted proteins | sample 3_EtaG_FD_75046 | JGI IMG/M metagenome (GOLD analysis project Ga0098035, IMG submission 75046) | Marine viral communities from the Subarctic Pacific Ocean - 3_ETSP_OMZ_AT15126 metaG | ecosystem: Environmental > Aquatic > Marine > Oceanic | place: Pacific Ocean | collected 2015-01-07
GCCGGTACCGGGTCATCTAACGGCAACAACAACCCGCCGGAAGAACCGACGAACGAAACGCCTGAGGAACCCACGAACGAAACACCGGAAGAACCTACTAACGAGACTCCGGAAGAGCCCACGAACGAAACCCCTGAAGAGCCTAGCAACCCCAACCAGCCGACCGACGATAACACAGAACCGACAACACCTGTTGAAACGACTGTTCTTATCAAGGCGGCGATGAACGGTTCCGCGGCAAACTCAGCCGACGCGAACAGCGATGACGACACTGTTTCGAACAGTGTTTCCTTCGAACAGGTCGGCAACCGAGCTGCGGCGAAGCTAAACGATGGGGTCATTATCTATGACGCTGACGATAAATTTATCAACAACGATGCCTACACCCTGACGTTCGACTTCAAAAAAGAAGCCGGCGCCGAGGATGCATCCGGATATGCGATCTATTACTCCTCCAGCTTCGTTGTTAAAATCAACGCCGACTCGATCATGGCCGCGATAGTAACGTCGAAGGGTACAAACTGGGTTACCATGGACGACGTCGATATCAACAACACCGACTGGCATCAGATGACATTGACCTTCTCCGGGGAAACCGGCGAAGCCGTCTTCTACGTCGATGGCGATGAAGTCGCGACTGTCTCCGGCCTTGAAGGGGCAACCCAGACCGGAAGTGCCTGGCATGATTTTTACGTTGGTGGAGAGTTCGGAGATTCCTTCGATGGCCTCATCGACAACGTAATGTTTGCGCAGGGCGCCATCACGGCAGATCAGGCAGCAGAGTCATATGAAGCCATGGTCAGCGGCACCGAGTCGCCAAATGACGATCCGGTTGACGAAACGCCGGAAGAGCCGACAGATCCGGTTGACGAGACCCCGGAAGAGCCGGAAGTGCCCACCGACCCCGTCGACGAAACACCAGAAGAGCCGACAAACGGTGATGGCGGCAACAATGACAATCCGTCACTGGATGAAGAACTTGAAATTGCCGCTCTTAATGTGGCTGCAGCCAATATTGGCGACGGCATCATCAACCTCGGGATGGAAGATGACTATTTCGGGATGGATGATTTCACGGCGAGTGTCACCTTCGCGCTCGATAGCCTGGATGACGGACGTCAGAGGCTGCTCTGGAACCATACCAACTACGGTGTTCAGATCGAGGACGACGATCTCGTTGTCTATTTTGCCGAAGAAGGTGGACAGTTGAAGGTATATACCTTTGAGAATGCCATTACCGATACGGACTGGCACGATGTTCAGCTCGTCCTTGATGACGATGCGGATACCTTCTCCGTCTATTTGGATGGACAAGCCCTGAGGGTTGACGACGCTGTAACCGGCGGTATTGCAGACGCCTCATGGTGGAATGTCACAGTCGGTGGAACCGAGTTCCAGAACACGGACGAGTTCCATGGCAAGATTGCCGATTATTCGATTATCGACGAAGCCCTTTATATTGATGGAAGCCAGTCAGTATACGAACGGACAGCCTATATCGACTCGTTCGACGAACACAATAGCTCAAACCTCGACGTGATTGGCGTCGCCTTGACAGAAGACTCGCTAGACTTCGCGTAAGTCGCAGCAACAGGCCAAGAGACTGTAAAAAGCGGTCCGGCGAACACCAGATTTTGGTTTGTTCGCCGGACCGTTTTTCTTTGGATTATTGTTATTTGATGATGCTGCCCCGCCAGTCATCACTATTCTGTTCTTGCTTTCGGTAAGAAATACCGAGCGCAATAAGGATCAACAGAGCTAGCGTTTTCAGACTGGGACAATCCCGGAATTCCTGCGCAAGTACCTTTATCGCCTGCACGCGTCTTCCGGACTTCGCGAGAATTTTACCGCAATATCGTACCGACGCGTGCTGGTTATTCTTCAACAGTTGTCGTGCCCGCGGCGAGGATGATTTCGCGGATAATGTTTCCAGCACCGCTTTCAGGCTGTCCACACGGCTTTCCCAAAGTGCAAGTTGATCCTGGGACATACTGTTCGGCCTGAGCCTCCAGATCCCGCACGGATTTTCAATAGTAACAAGGTTGAACTGAAGGAACAGCTCAAGCAGGTAATTGAAATCTACCGTCAGCTTGATGGTTGGATCGAAGACAAGACCGTCTTTCAGGATTTTTTCAATCGCCTGGCGCCTGACTATCCCAAAATTAATCAGGGGTGAAGTCGCATCATACAAATATGCGGGTAATATTTCTTCTGGCCTGTAGAAACGGACATCCGGTGAAATAGGAATACTCCGATCCTTAATATCAGAGAACTGATGATCGTAGGCACTATGAAATGCGCCAAAGCAGAGCGAAACATCCGGCCTTTCGCTCAGGAGACGAGCTCCAATCTCGATAAACTGCGGAAAATAAACATCGTCCGCATCAAGAAAAGCTACCAGGCTACCTGTTGATGCCAGGAAGCCGGTATTCCGCGCGCCGCCCACGCCCTTGTTTCTTTCATGACGGATATATTTAACCCGTCCCATCCTGTCGCCAAGTGCGGCGACAACGTCATCGGGCCCGCAGTCATCAACAACAATGATTTCATCAGGGACGCGCGTCTGATTTAAAACGGAATCAACCGTCTCGCAAATGGTCGCTGAGGAATTATACGCAGGGATAACGACGGAAATTGTTTCTGTACTCATTGGTTAGCTCTAATATTCCGCGCCGCCATATTCAATCTTCTTTTTTTGCAGACCACAGAAAATTAGAAACATAAGGGCCAACGTTTTAATCTCCGGTGATCGCTTGAACTCATTGAACAGATGTTCCGAGGCTTGTTTCCGCGCCCCATTATTCGCAAGAACCCTTGCATACAGCCGGGCGGCAGACGCTCTCATCTTCTTCAGAAAGGCAATATGAAAACCCGAAAGTTTGAGGTCATCCGAAATCTCAATCAATGAATCAACGGCATCTGCGCGGGACGACCATATTTTGGCCTGATCTCGCGAAATACTGTTTGGTTGCAAAAAATAGACCCCCATCGGATTTTCGATATGAAGAATATCAAACATTGCAACAACACGCGCAAACATCTGAAAATCCTCGTTACTGACAAGCTTTGTCGAAAACAGCTCGCCGTCCCGACTTATAGCCTCAAGCGCAGATCTGCGAAAAATGCTGAAGGACGGGATAAAAGCGCCAGTATTATTCAAATAAAAGGTGAGGCCTTCGGGCTTGGAAAACACCGTAATCTCGGGCGGTATTTCCCTATGCCGTTCCAGAAATGATGCGGCATTACCATCGAAACATTTATAAAAGCTTCCAAAGGCCGCCGCCGCATCCGGATTCTCCTCTAGGGCGCCAAGCATCACTTTCAGGAACTCCGGGCACAGGATATCATCTGCGTCCAGAAAGAAGATATAATCGCCGCTCACCTCAGAAAAGCCGGTATTGCGGGCATATTGAACGCCCTTGTTCGTTTCATGACGGATTACACGCACATCTGGATAGCGATCCCCAAGGACGTCCGTTACAGGCTTGATACCATGATCATCGACAACGATAATTTCGTCCGGCGTCCGCTGCTGATCCAATAGGGAATCAAGCGTCATGCAGATCGTTGCCTCACTATTGTACGCCGGTATTACAACAGAAATCCGGTTGTTCGACATTTTCTAACTGCCCAATACTCTGGTTTAAGGAATTAATTGTTCCGTGATCTGCTGCGCGTCGCCGTTTAACCCACAGAAGCCTTTTTTGGCAGGGCCGTTTGCAAATTTTCAAGCAGGTAGGCGAAATCATTCCGCCATTTATCCCAATTCAATTCACTATTATATTTGACTTGGGCATAGGCCGCCATCTCATGCAGCTTTTCCTTGTCCTGCCAAAGAGCAAGGATGGTGTCCGCATATTCCTTTCCGTCTGCCGAAAGCGGCAACAGGACCCCTGATTTTCCATCATCGACGACGGACGGGATCCCGCCGGTATTCGGCGCAATCACCGGTGTCGCAAAAGCGGCAGCCTCCGCGAATACCAGACCATAAGCCTCCGCACGGGTTGGCAAAACAAATAGAGAGGCCTCTGAAAAGAGCTTGTTATAGAGGGCGAACTGCTCCGGATCGCTTTTTTTGATGAATTCGTGAACCGTTACACCTTCGGGCGGACTTCCCGAAAACGGGTCACAGCCCACGATATAGAGATGTGCGTCCAAGCCGGCCTTCTGAATATGTTTAAACGCAGACAGAATAATATCGCCGCCCTTGCGACCCCATTCTTTCCCCATAAACAAAATGTTACATCTGGTATTAAACTTGGTTGCCAGATATGCCTCATCCACCGTTGGCAGGGTGCCAACATTTGCCCCAAGCCGGATAAACCGGAGCTTTTCCGCGTTGGCATTGTAATCCTTTTGCGCGGAATCCATGGCCCAGTGCGAGGGAAAAATGGAAAAGGAAGAATTTTCAATTACCTTGCGCTCGATCTCATTGCCCTCCCGCAAGAGCCACTGCGGGACGCGACTCACTTCCGGGTAATAATCGGTCATAATGGCGAATGTCGCATCGGAGATGTGCAAAATGGGGACAGATACTTTCACGTTGGCAAGCTCGGGCGAAGCAGCAATCCCGACAACAACATCCGGCTTCACACGATCCAGCTGTTTCTGGATTTCCTTACCAACCGCCCTGCTGTAAGCTTCGGTGACAGACAGATCAATGCTCGAACCGAACTGCTTGAAGAGGTAACGACATACCTTTGTCAGCGCCAGTAGCCACGACAGTTTCGTTGCACGCACAATGACCACATCATCAGAAATTTTCTGAATTTCACGCGTAATAAAATATGGCGTTCCTGACCATGCGGAAACGTTCGTCGGGTCATGACGTGAAACAATCGCAATTTTCATTACCGAGCTTTCAATTCTAGATTCAGTAAAGCACAACCTAGAAGCTTTCTATTTAAAAAGGGTAAAATCGGTACGTGTCTATTTCGCAATCGGGCCATTTAGGCAAGCCAATGTTACATAAAGATCACGGCCTTACGTCAGAAATACACGAAACAACGGCCACTACAATGCGAGAAAAAACGCCATCTTTCAACTGATAAAAGAAATTTCCTACTCCAACGTCGATCAATCTTCCCGCAACGCACGATTAAAGCTGAGAATAATGGGATTGATAAAGTAATCAAGCGCTGTCCGCTCTCCGGTCAGGATCATGACATCCGCCTGCATTCCAGGACGCAGCTGAGTGACCTTTATTTCCGCGTTCTCCAGGTTTTCAATCTGGACCCGAGCCAGATAATAGTAATTTCCGGTGCGCTCATCCTCGAGGCTGTCAGCCGATACGCTGAGAACTTTGCCCTCTGCCGGCAAGGAAAACCGCTGGCTGAAAGCAGGAAAACGGATTTGCGCGCGCGCATCGATATATACCGAGTCAATATCTTTGGTATTGACCTGCGCCTCCACAATCAATTGCACATTATCCGGGACTATATCAAGGACTGTCTCTCCGGGCTTAATCACACCCCCGGTCGTATGAACCTGCAGGTTGACGACATATCCGTCCGTCGGCGCCCGGATTTCCGTTCTACCGAACACATCTTCCGAGGCGCGGGTCTGTTCCTCCAGATCAAATATCTGTGCCTGGACATCCCTGAGTTCCGAAACCACCTCATCAATCATGGCATTGGACAGCTCGTTTATCTGGAGCTCCACCTCACCAATGGCCTGCCGGGTTTGCGCAATTCTCGAAATATTCTGACTGCGGTTGCCGCTGAGTTCCGCAAGATTGCGTTGCAGGGCGCGAAGACGGGGCCGTTTCGCAAGGTTCTTTTTAACGAGACTCTCGACGTCTTTAATTTCCTCGCTGATAAGTGCGATCTGCCGATCAGAAGAGGTAATCTGTCCTTCCAGCCCCTTAATTTCCTCTTCCAGCTGTGAAGCTTTCTGCTTCAGGATGGTAATTTGCCCATCGCGCGATATGCGGCGGGACTTGAAGATATTCTTCTGGCCCTCCATCGCTTCTTTAATATTAGGCTCGTCCTTACGTTCAAGAAGCCATTCTGGAAATTCAATTTCGTCCAATCCGTCCCGCTCGGCGATAAGCCGGGCTTTCTGCGCCAGGGCAATTGCCCGGCGGCTACGAACGATTTCCACCGATGCTTTTGACTGCACCTCATCCAGCACAATCAGTACATCGCCTTTCTTAACGAAGTCACCGTCCTTGACCTTGATTTCCGACACAATGCCACCTTCAAGATGCTGGATCGATTTGCGGTTTCCTTCAACACTGACCACGCCTTGTGCAATGGCCGCACTGCCGAGAGGCGCAAAGGCTGCCCATCCCACAAATGCACCAAAGAACAGGAAGATTATCACCAGGCCAAAAAGGATTGGCCCGCGTACATTCATCATTGCTTGATTTCCTCAATATATTTCAAAGCACCTTCCTGATCGCCCTGGACGAAAAGGGAGTATATTTTCGAAATATCTGCGTCGGTTAGGGGTTGCGGAGTCAGAGACTGGATCTTGGCCTTGATTTTCTCGCTCGGCCCCATGGTCAGAACAGCCGCCCGCTTTGGCGTTTTGGACTTGCCATTTACATGCGTCCCATTCGCCTTTTGTGGCGTCGAAGCCATCATCGGCTCGCGATAGGATGGCGGCGTAAATTTCTTTGAAACCTTGATATCGGAAGAGGGCGGTTGTTCCGTCTTCCTCGCCCTCGCCATTGTGGGGGGTGCGCCTTTTTCCGCATTCTTCTTGACCTGTATCGCCTTGTTACCAGGTCCCGGTAACGCTCTTTGTACGCCCTGCAGCTTCATCATCACGTCGTCACGCGGTCCGAATTCCTGCATCACGCCGTCTTTCAGGACGAGGATCTTGTCGACATGCTTCAAGATATTCGGTCGATGCGCGATGACAACAATAGTCATGCCTTCTGCCCGGAGATTGTCCATCGCGCGCATCAGTGCCGACTCGCCGACGCTGTCGAGATTGGCATTCGGTTCGTCCAGGACAAGAAGGCTGGGGTTTCCGTATAGGGCGCGGGCTAGCGCGATACGCTGGCGTTGACCGCCGGAGAGTGCCGCGCCCCCTTCGCCGATTTCCGTCTCGTACCCCTTATCCATGCGCAGGACCATGTCATGAATGCCGGCCTTCTTCGCCGCGGCAATAACCAGCGCAGGATCGCCGTCATTCATCCGCGCGATATTCTCGCGTATGGTTCCGGAGAACAGCTCGATATCCTGCGGCAGATAGCCGATATACTGGCCGCGGTCATCCGCACTCCATTCGGCCACGTCCATTTCATCAAGGCGAGCATGACCGAAACGAGGCTTCAGGTTACCGACCAGCAAACGCACAAGCGTGGTCTTTCCGGCAGCTGTTGGTCCGATGATGCCAAGAATTTCGCCGGGCTCAATCCGAAAGTTGATATTACGGAGGATCGGTTCCTTGGTGTTCGGATGCGTATAACTCAAGCCTTCGACCGACACAGCGCCCTGCGGGCGGGGAAGCGGCATCAGATCCGTTCCCGGCGGTGGGCTCTGTTCCAGCTGCGCTTTCAGACGGCTATAGGCTGCCCGCGCGCCAAGAAATCCTTTCCAGGACCCAATTGCCTGCTCAACCGGAGCCAGCGCTCGGCCCATGATGATGGAACCGGCAATCATTGCCCCCGGGCTCATTTCGGCTTGTATTACCAGCCAGGCTCCCGCACCGGTTACACCGATTTGCAGCATGACACGCACAAATTTGGACGCCGCCGAGATAACACCGCCGCGATCGCTTGCCTGGGCCTGCAGCGCAAGTGAATCCGCGTGGCGGACATTCCAGCGATTAATCAGCTGCGGCATCATGCCCATTGCCTCGATCACATCGGCATTGCGGGACGCAGTCTCCGCCTGCTTCATCGCCACCATCTGCTGGCCGTTCGATTCAGCGAGCAACTTTCGTGTCGCCCGTTCATTTATGATTCCCAGCGTCAACAGAATGACCGCACCGATAAGGGCGATCCAGCCCAGAACCGGATGAAGCAGAAACATAACGCCGAGGAAAATTGGTGCAAAAGGCGCATCCAGAATGGGGAATATACCGGGACCAGTCAAAAAGGACCGGAAATTACCCAAGTCCCGGAGCGCCTGAATGCTGGCCTCCCGACCCGTGGTTAATGTCGACATGATGCTGGCGGTGAGAGCCGCGCCGCCAATCTGGCCATCCAGCCAGCGGCTCATGCGCACGAGAATGAATGTGCGAACCCCTTCCAGGATTGCCATTGTTAACAACGCGAGGCCCGCAATCAGCATCAATAGCATAAGCGTATCGGTATTGCGGCTGGTAATGACCCTGTCAAACACCTGCATCATGAAAAGTGGCGCCGTTAACAGCAGAAGGTTAATGGCAAGGCCGAACACCGCCAGGATTATGAAGACCCTGGAACATCTATCCAAAGTTTCCTTCAGAAGCGGGTTATTTTGTATGCTCACGCGTCCCTCTAGTAAGTCGTCACCAACTCTTGCTGGATCATATTGATTGACAGCGTCTTTGCCAATGCCCGATGGCACACCATCGTACATAAAAATGCTGAAATTAGGATTAAAATATTAACTGGTAAACGTCCTAAACCGGGCTGCTGTGATATTACCGCGGCAAGGAGCGTATAAACTAATGTTGCATTATGGCCATTTTTAGGGAAATACTGGAAAAAAATATGACGTTACCCTTAGAAATAGCGTAAAGGCTATGTTACAAAGCGTCATTGTAGATTTCAACCGACTCTGATAACCATATCAGAAGCATTTTGATAAGGGGGAGGCACTTACGTGTTTACACTTCTAAAGATAAAGTCCGTTGCCACCCGGACAATCTTGATTTCACTGGCACTGTTTGTTTCAGCTTGTGCGGCACAAAACCAGGCTGCCTCTGACGCTCCCGCGTCTTTAGGGACTGCGCCCCAGTATGTTATTGGACCGCAGGATGAGTTGGATGTTTTCGTATGGCAAAATCCGGATCTATCGGTCACCGTGCCGGTTCGCCCCGATGGCCGCATTTCAACTCCGTTGGTTGACGATATGATGGCGGCCTCCAAAACGTCACAGGAGCTTGCTCGTGATTTGGAAAAGGTCCTCGCCAAATATGTTAAGGATCCGCTTGTAACTGTAACGATCAGGTCCTTTAACGGCCCCTATGACCAGCAGATTCGGATTGTCGGACAGGCGGCTGAACCGAAAGCCATTCCTTACCGCAATGACATGACGGTTCTTGACGCCATTATCGCCGTCGGCGGTATGACTGAATTTGCCGCCGGGAACCGCGCGGTTATTGTCAGAAATGAGGGTGGAGAAAAGAAATCCTACGGCGTTCGCCTTGATGACCTGATTATCGATGGCGATGTATCGGCAAACGTGCCGCTGTTGCCCGGCGATATTCTCATCATCCCGCAAAGCTGGTTCTAGGATTGACGGCAATTTTGATTGCCGTTTGTTGAGGGTGGAATCAAATAGAAGGTAGTCGCATTGTGCTAAATGCAAACCAGCTAGTTTTCGGAAAAAAATCACGCATGTCGTTGGCGGTCGGGTGTGTCGTCGCCGGCGGTATGCTGGTTTCATCGGGAAACGCCCAGGCCGCAGAATGGATGTTCAGTCCTTATATCGGCTTGAGTGAAACATACACCGATAATGCTTTCGGCACCTCTTCAGACAGAAAAGATGACTTTATAACAAACGTGAGTGCCGGTTTTATGATCGAAGGTGTGGGACGACGCCTGCAACTCACCGCTTCCTATGATCTTGGTTACGATATATATGGGCGCTATTCAGACCTGAACGGTTTTACGCATAACCTGCTGGCGTCCGCAAACACTGAACTCCTCCAGGAACATCTGTTCCTCGATACGGAAATCGCCCTGACGGAAGAACGCTTTTCCAGCGACGGGGATACGTCCTTTTCTGACCGGACGACATCCGGCGACAGTACCCGCGTTCTGAACGCGCGGATCAGCCCTTATTATCAGCATGACTTTGGCGGTTTTGCGACCGGTGTCGCGCGCTATAGCTACAGCCTGGTTGACTTTACGGATACAAATTCCGATATCGCCTCTTCTGAACCATCTGATACCCAAACCCACCGGGTTGACCTCAGCCTGCTGAGCGGTCGCGAATTTGCCCGCACGAAATGGGCGGCGGAAGCCTTTGCTCTCGACAACCAGGTCAAAAACGGTGACGATCTTAAACGCGCGACTTTCAAGGGCTCCGGACAGATGCCGATTAATCGGTATGTGGCACTGCTCGCGTCAGCCGGTTGGGATGAATTTGACGGCGAGAATATTGATAACGAGCAAATCAGTGGCGCCTTTTACAGCGGTGGCGTCCGCCTGACACCCGGTCCAAGAACAGATCTAAGTGTTCAGGTCGGCCATCGCTTCGGCGGTGGCATCGTGGATGCGGATCTGACGTATCAGATCTCAAGCGAAGCAAGCCTGATCGGTGGATACCATGTTGATGTCGCGGGCTCCGGGGACTCCTTCGCCAATACGCGCGTTCTTGATACAAACGGCCGTCTCGTCAATCCGAACTATTTCCCGGGCGGCTATACGGATGCCATTACTAAGTCGAAAACAGCATCGTTAGGCTTAACCGGAGAAAAGGGCCGCAATACTTATACTGCTGCCGCCAGCTATATCGTCCGCGATTTTCTTGATGATGGCACGGATGAAGAAGTGGTCTCATTTGACGGTCGATATTCCAGGCAATTGTCGCGCCGTCTTGAATGGTCCCTGCTCGGCGGTTATTCCGAAATCCTTGATCCACAGGTTTCCGGTGGCAAGGAAAAAGCATATTACGGCCAGACAGGAATTAACTACCAGTTTTCGGCAAGCCTAATCGGGGAGCTTTCCTACGGCTATTACAACCGCGATAGCGACACTGATGGCAACGACCTTCGGGAAAATACGGTTTCCGTCTCTGTCAGAAAAGAATTCTAGGCCCTACAAGAACAAACGCCCGAAGCAAATGTGCGGCCCTTGCCGCCAAACTGCTCCGGGCGTTTATTTGTGAGACTTAACCGAGGTTTTGTAATTTCTTAACGATCAGCTTCGCAAGCTCTTTGTCATGAATGACGAGTGCCGGCTTCTCCTCTTCCACTTCTTCTCTTGACTGAACTGGCAGGCGGCGTGTGTCCTCCGCGCCCTTCGGCGCGCCGA
>Ga0098035_1001525_pt1 | contig 11112 bp, 8 predicted proteins | sample 3_EtaG_FD_75046 | JGI IMG/M metagenome (GOLD analysis project Ga0098035, IMG submission 75046) | Marine viral communities from the Subarctic Pacific Ocean - 3_ETSP_OMZ_AT15126 metaG | ecosystem: Environmental > Aquatic > Marine > Oceanic | place: Pacific Ocean | collected 2015-01-07
AGCCTGAGTTCCTCCTGTTACAGTAGCAGCAGTACCAGTTGCATTACCAGTTAAGGTGCCTGTTATATTTCCAGCGAATGCTGTTGCCGTTAATGTTCCACTACTAGGGTTATATGTAAGGTTTCCATCCATCTCTAATCCTACGTTACCAGTAGAATTTGTAGCATCTTCAACAAAAGTAACTAAGTTTTCTTCATTTGTGCTTTCGTTATCTGTTACTAACACGTGAGCTGAGTTAGTTGCATCAGTAGCTGTTGTTACAGTACCACTTAAAATTTTAGTTGAAAGTGTATCTAAACCTACTCTTTTAACAGTTCCACCATCTGAATATAATAGTTCGTCAGCATCTGCTAATCCTGATGTGATTTCAGTTTGCCCTGATATAATATTGTCATTTAACATTCCTGATTCAACTGCATCATTTGCAATCGTTATTGCACCAGCATTACTAATTGTTACATCACCACTTACAGCAACAGGATTATAACTTGTACCATCTGCTACTAAAATGTATGTATCTGTGTTTGTAGCCATTTTAAGATCATCACCTGATATAGTAAGATCTCCTGCTACAGCAACGTCTGCACCTGTAAATGTAAGAGCAGTCGTTGTTCCTGATTTAATTATTAAATTACCAGAGCTGTTAGTTGCGCTACCAAATGTAGTACCACCATCTTTAAAAAATATATCTCCACCATCAGCATCTAGTGTTAAATCACCTGATACGTCTAAGTTCATATCAGTTACTCCTGCTGTAGAAGAATTAATTGTAAATACATCTGTTAAAGTTCCAGATACCATTACACCAAATTTAAGTTCACCATCCTCTGTTCCATTTGAAACATCATTGGCTTCAGCAGTTATCCTTGCAAATATAGTTTCTTCTCCTGCATCATTATCTAAACTAAAATGAACTTTTATTTCATCATTATCAGCTCTTGTAGAGTTATCCCCAACAAGTTCTAAAAGAAGGTTAGAGGCGCTGTTTGTTGCATTTTCTACTCTAAGTGGTGCAGTACCTGCTGCTGTGTCAGAACGAATCCAGGCGTGTTCAACCTGAATATGATCTGAGTGTTTTAAATATCTTATTGAGGAACCAGATTGAATTTTGATATCTACATTTTTACCTGTTAGGCCTGAAGTAAATTGCCATAATCCATTTGCATCAGTTGTATCCGTACTGCCAATAGTACTTCCAGAGTCATCAGCGCTGGCTTCTAGTGCAGTTACAGTAGCCCCTTGTATTGCTGTTCCTGCATCGTTATATAAACTTCCTTGTAATCTTGTCATGTTATCTTCCTAAACTATATTTAGAGTAATCTTTAAAATTTAATGCCTCTCTCACATAAAATGTAGGATTTGCCATTATATCGTCATCATCTAAGAATATAAGAGATATGCCCTGCCCTGCAAGTATCTCTCTAGCAAGCAAGTCATTTGCTATGTTTGCACTACCTTGTTCATAGTGATAATAAACTCCTTGTACATTTATAGCTAAGCCTGGAGGATTAGAAAAAAGAAAATCAATAACCATTCCTCCACGTTCAATCTTACCTCCACCAAATCTTGCTTGAAATTGAAAATCTTGGTTTGGTTTTAATCCAAAGCGCAATAATTGGTTATAAACAACATACTCTGGCATACTACCTGAAAAATCAGCAGGTTTTTCTGGAATACTTCTTCGTTGACCTTTAGCAGTAGTAGTAAATCCAGGTGTAACCATTATGGCTCCAATAGTGTTAATGTTCTTTCAAACCTATCGTCAAGTCCTGTCATTTCAAAGCCAGACAACTGAGCTACGTCTACATAATGAGTATAATTAGTGTCATTATGTTTAAATGTATAAGAAAGCAAAGTATCTGAATCTACTATTGTTCTTAAAAGATCGTCTAATTCACTAGGAGTTTTTCCTTTATATCCTTTTTTACCTCTAGGTCTAGTTAAGTCTATAGTTACTTGCCAGCCATATTTTGCTTCTAGCTTTCGCCTAAACTGTAATTCAAACCTATTTATGTCAGGAGATACCTTTGTGCTTGCAGTTCCCCTAGCTAAAGTTAATTTAAACCTAATTGATTTAAACTCTAGTCCTGAAGGAGCAGCAGAATTAGGAAAATTATATTCTGTAACTCCGTCTGATGTTATAGAACCAAGGCTTGTAAATGATGTGCTTCCATTTGTTGCGTATGATACAGCTACAGTTTCTGTGCTTGAACAATGAGAAGTTTGAACTTTTAATTTTAAAGCTAATTTTGTTGAAGTAATATCGTTTGCATCAAAGTCTGGTGTTTGAAGTTCTCCAGCAGTATCAAATTTAAAATCGGTAATTTGGTCTGGGTTAATCACATCTTCGCTTAAAGCAGTAAAATAAATAGTATCTGTTGCAGCAAACCATAATCTATATTCATCGTATGCTGAACTAACATGAGCAGCAGTAGCAGCTTGTTGAGATGTAGTTCCTGCCCACTTTACTTCCCAACCTAATTCATTGTATCCAAGTAAAGAACTTAGGCCTGATGCCTCAATAACTTGACTTCTGTGTCCAGTTTGAGATGAGCCTGTAGCCCATATATCACCTTCATTTCCTGTTGTTCCGTCAACAAGTGCAATTAAATCATTATGTGTGCCAACAAGTTGTCTTATTGTTCCTCTATATGCAGAAGGTAATCCATGATCTCTGTCTGGTCCGACAACCTGTAACGTACTTGTTTCTCCAACTTTATACTTGTAAACAGCTAGTCCAACTGGAAAATATACAGAATCTCTCCATTTAAGAGAGCTAAGTCCTGCAAATTCGTTAAATGGTAATCCTATTTCAGTTTCAAGCCATTTAGTATTTGTATTATCATGAACAAATAATCCAACCTTTGTATTTGCATACAATACAGGGTTAGCACTTGAATCCCTGCCTACGAATAAAGCTGTAACATGATCGTCAGGTAATTGTAATTGCGCATCATTGGTCCAGGAAGTTAAGTTTGAAGAATATCCTAATAATCCATCTTCGGTTATTCCCCACAATAAATTATTCCAATATGCAAAATATTTAGGTTTAAATACTGAATCTGCTTTATTTGTATAGCTACTGCCATCTGAAGTATAAGTATATCCTGCAGCATTGGATGCCCAAACAAGATAAGTTGTATTGCTTATCCTAACTTTAATTACATCAGTTGCATCACCTTGTAATGTGTGTAAAGAACTTCCCCAGGTATCTGTATTTGAATATTTTAATATTTTTGTTCCAAAAGCTGCGTAAATTTCATTGCTTAAATCATGAATAGCCTGAACTGAACCTGATTCACCTGATGCAGCCGTTGCAGTTGTTAATGGAGGAAGAACTAAATGTTCTTTAAACCTTAATTGCGTAGTTGCAAACCAAGCCCTATCAATAGTTGAAGAATCAACACCTCTTTCTATTCCTATTCCACCTCTAAAATCACTAAATGACAAAGTTGAAATATGTTGAGCAGCAGTTTGATCTGATTCACCTATACTTATTTTAGGTGCAAACAATGAAGTAAGTACCCTTCTAGGAGGTCCTTTAATTGGAAACCTATATCCATTTAACAAAATTTCGTTTTTGTCTATTACGCTTCCTACTGAAGAAACCATTACTTAGTCGGTACTCCTTGAGGTGTGGCTAATCCACTAAGTATCCTTTCAGCTAAAGCTCTATATTGACCTGCTGCCGTTCTACTATCATCTGGATCAGTTACCCTACCTCCACTAATTGACATTAAAAGTCTATATGCTGCCAGATATACAATTAAACTTGAACTAACTTCACAAGTTGAACTATCAGCAGATAAAGTAGCAGGCTTGTCAAAACCTACAATTTTTATTTTTTTATTAAATACTAAGCCTCTACCTTGATTTGTTATATGTAAGGTTCTATCTTCTCTGTTCACTTTCCATAAATAATTATCTAAAGTTTCATAATGTTCTGTTTCAGTCCTGAACGCTTTAATTTCGTCTACCCATAGTTCAGCACTATCTAGTTCTGAAGCGTGGTTAGAAACGAATTGTACGGCCTGTATGGAGGTATCTAATTCAGGATTAGCTAATGTAAGTTCTACTCTAGTCCAGGTTCTAGCTGAAATAGCTGGTAAAGATAAAGTTTCTCTTTTAGTTCCTGAAACGCTTGTTTCCCATAATTCTAGTTCTAAGCTACCAGCAGTTAGGGCAGATGAGCTTTTAATCCAAAACTCAATCTTATCCATATCGCTTATATCTTTAGCGCTTGTTGCATTTGAATAAGCTAATGCAGTTCCATCAGCTATACTTGCACTAGCATTGAGTAAATTTAAAGATTTAGTTCCTTCTCTGTATTGAACAGTATCTGAAGAAACTGTAGTGTAGGTACCAGCAGTCCAATCTGAAGAATTAGCATCATTAAGTTCTTCTGAATCTACAGATGCTCTGTACTGTATTTTTGAAATCATTGAAATATTTGAAGGTATTGTGTAGGTTTGTTGGTTCATATCTCCGTATAAAGAAGTATCTTCATCTGGAACCAAAATTCTATCTGATACTTCGGATATGCAATCATTAATTATTCTGTTTACTCTTTCAGGGTTAAACTCTGCATCCCATAATTCATAAGTATCTGAACTAGCAGGAGTAAATGACATAGCAGTAGCAAAAGATAAAGTTGTACTGCTAGCTGTATAATCGGTAATTCTTCTAATATTTACAGTTGTTCCATCTGTAGCATCAGTCACAAGTATCCATTTGCCTATATAGTCGTCATCTCCACCCATAAGTCCAGCGCTATCGACTAACGTGCTTGTACTTGTAGATCCGTTAGCAACGCCAACGTACACAGCTCCTAGGTGATCTCCTATGGCTTGCCTTATTGATTCTCTAGTTTCTGATTGTAATATTGCCATTTTAAATAGTTCCTCTTTAAGATAAAGGGCTTGTGTTTATAATTCTTCTAAAGATTATTGCTCAAAGACTAACTTTCGCTGACAAGCCCTTCACCTATTTAAAAATACAATTTATTTTTACCTAATTTTTTATTTCTTGCCCAATCCGATCTTGCCACCATAGCAGCTTTAGCATCTCCTAATTTATCAACATAACCTGGTTGACTTCTTATTTTAGCCTTTTCTGCTTCTTTTTTCTGTTGCTCTTTATGGTTTTGATAAGCTACCTCATCTTGCCATTCAAGTATATCTTTTAGCTGAATAGGATCTAAGGTGGGAGCATCTGGTATTTTCACAGGTTGCTTCCCACCCTCTGGTCCTACAATAAATACAGTTGGATCCTGTGTGGCGTGACTATCTACATATTTTTTAGCAATATGAGATTGACCTGCTGACATAGGCAACCATATATTCGCCATGCTATCCTCTAATATTTAAGTCTACTAAAGAATATTCAGTAGTTGCTCCTACGTTAACAACGCCACCAATTAAAAACTCTGCGCTAGAATCGTCTGCCATAACATCACCAGAACCATCAGTTGTTGATCCTGTCATCACGTTTTTACCAACTACAAATGTACCATTAGTCAAAACTGCTGCATATCCTTTAGTTTGGAACCAACCATAACTTCCAGATGCAATATCTCTATTTGGAACTCCAATACATGGTCCATCAATATCACTTAAATCCCATACTTCTACGGAATTATATGGATTTTTTGCTAGACCAACTTCACTTGAAGTTGTTAGTGCAGTAGCTACAACATCATTGTCGTAAAAATCTATAGTTATAGTTCCACTAGAAGCGGCAGTACTGTGATCCTTTATTTGCCAAACTTGCCCTTCACCTGCTGCATCGTTGACGAATACATAACCATCTTGATAATCGCCTCTTGTAGCAAAATCACCAGTATATGCGCCACTACCTGTTATAGCTGTAGTAGCATTGGTTACTTTAATTTGAGTAGCATCTGCTGCTGCTGCTGCTGCAACTGCTAAGTCCTTAATGTGTCCACTAGAAGTGGCAGTAGTCATACAAAGTTTACCAGCAGTAATTGCTTCCCCTGTATAGCCATAAAAAAATACTCTACCATCTGGTAGTTCCATTTTTTGTCCTACTCTGTGTTTAGCAGAAGTAGTTGTTGATTTTTCAAAGCCAGGTGAGCCTTGAACAGTAACTGGATAAGCCATTTGCTTAACCTCCTATTTAATTTTTGTTACAGGTTTCTTATACACCCTGCGATCAGTCGAAAAGATTATACTGGACTCGCCTGATCTTTACATCCAGTTTAAGCGCAACCCTAAATTAATGGGTTTCCATTTTTATCTAAGGTTGCACCTTTTATAAACGAAGGGTTAATTAATGGATGATCTGAACTTTTAGGTTTTCCTGGAGGTGACAATTTAAGTCCTCTCGCAAAATATTTCCTCAAACTATCAGCATCTCCTGGTAAATTTGGTTGAGGAACCCATCTTGTTTTGATGGTTCCATCCTTACTTTTAACAGGTTGTGCTTTTTCGTCTGTAACAGTTTCCTCGCTGTACAAAGTAATTCTTGGTACGCCACCATAAGTTTCGATGTCGCCAACTGAAAATCCTTGTGCATTGATTTGCTGTCTTAATTCAGTATCAACTGCCATTACTTACTCCTTTATGCACTCGTTGAGTGGTTTCCTATTTCATATTGTAATCTAGCTCCCCTAGAGTCGTCTAGTTCAAACATTCCATAGTCCTCTGTTATAACCATTTCAGTAGCTCTAAGAGAAGCATCTCTCTGTCGCTCTACGTTTCGAGCAGCAGATGTGACGTGACCCATAGCTCCTGAAGTAGCTAATACGCCATAACCAGAATCAACGCCAGATACTTTTTGGATGTTTCCATCTTCAAAGAATGGTACTCCACCAATTCTAATTCCTGTAAAGAAATCTTTTACTGGTGGTTTGTTGAATACGTCTGGTAGTGGGTAAGTAGCCAAAGGTGTAGTTAAGCTTTGTGTTAACTTAAATATAGCGTTTGGATGATGAACGATAAATGGATTAGTTCCAAATTTGTCACCTTTTCCTCTTGCTATAGCTGAAGTAGCATTAGCCAAACTAAAGTTTGCACCATCGGCTCCAAGTTGTGTACTAAAACTAGCAAAAAGAGCGATAGCATCGGTGTCTTTTTTCCTTGCCATAGCATCTCCACCTTGTCTGCCGATTACTTGCATTACGTCTTGGTTAAATTGTCTTGCCAATTTGTCGGTTATTATAAATTTAAGTCCAACTTCAGAGGTAGTTGCAGATACTATTGAAGCACTAATTTCTTCAGAATCTGTCATATCTTGACCATCAACCAAATCTGATGCAGTTGCCTGCGCAGCTTTTGGAATGTCAATTTGTTTCTCACCTTTACCTAAAGTAAACTTTTCTATTAAACCAACAACAGGCATATTGTGTTCTTCTGTGTACCTCATTTGAGCAATTATAGTTCTTTGTACCGAACTTAAATTACCAGTTGAGGCAGTTTGTACGCTTGTTGCCATTGTTTTTCCTTATTTTTTAAAAGTTTTTTATCCGTTCCAATTTGGATTCATTCTTTTCATAGCGCCTTCATACATATCCATAGTGATTTTTGGATCACCAGAAGCAAATCTGTCAAGAATGTCGTCATCATTGCTTGGAATGTTATCAGGAGGAACATCGCCTGAAGTGTTAAGTTGTGGAGTCGTTTCTCTAACAACCTTATTAGTTTGGCTTACAGCAGCAGCATACTTTTCCATTTGTTGAGGTGTAGTAAATCCTTCAAGGTCGCCAGCTGATACATTGTACCTACTAGCTATTTGATTTGTAACAGTTACCTTTGCTTGACGATCCAGTTCTTGTTTCTGTTGCTCTATTGACTGCTTTTCTTGGTCCAATTTCATTTGAGCCATGGCAGTTTGAGCAGCAGCTTCACCTTCCTGTCTTGCTTGCATAGTAGCTTGTGATTCATCTACTCCCTGTTGAACCAACCATTGAGTTTTATCTCTAATGAAAGAATCCCTAGCACCAACTATTTGTTGCTCTGAATACTGTTGATTCTGGGTAGTTGACTGTTGCTGTAATTGATTAACTTGCTCTTGTAGCTGAGAAACTTGTTTGTCATTCTCAGCTGCACGTTTATCGTAACTACTTTGAATTTTCGATACTTCTTCATGAGAATAAGCACGATTTTCTTCTTGTTGTGGTGGTTGTGTAGAGTCGTTATTGCTAACCTCTGTAGTTTCTGCTCCCTGATCGCTTGATTCAGGCTCCCCAGATTCAACATTCTCTTTAGCTCCTTCCGATAATCCTTGATCTACTTCAGTTTGTAATTGTTCTTCTGTAGTGTTATCGGTAAGAAGATCTGGTTCCTGTTGTTGAGGCTCCTGAGTGACAGCGTCTGAAGAAGTTCTTTCAGTTGTCATTTTTCTCCTGTACTAAAATTATACGACAAATATGTCGTTTGTATAATCCTAAATGTAGTTGGAAGATTTTGTCAATAATTCAAGTTAAACCTTTTATCGTGGACTCCATCCAGGCTTTGTACCTATAGCTGAAGGCGTAGGCCAAGGCATAATAGCATCTGTTGATGGAGCATCTGCACCTACAGGAACTGGAGTAAGTCTAGGTGTTGGAGTAGGTGGGATTTCTGCATTTTCATTTAGATAATTAATAAATGGTAAGTAGGCTTGGACTTTTTCTTGGACTTTTTCTGGAACCTGCACTCGTAAGTTAAATGTTCTTGAATCCCACAAAAATACTGCGTTTGGATCTAATGCACTTCCAGGGCTACCTGCGTTTTTAAATCTTTTTCGTGCATCTTCAGATTTTTTTCTGTCTTTATGCCAATATTTAAGTGGGTAAACTCCCATTTGACCATATTGCATCATTTTTTCTAAAACTTCAGGTTCGTAATAAAGGTCATTTATGTTTCTTGATACATATTCAATCTGTTCAGGTGTCCAATTACAAATAACGCTTCCATCTTTTAATTCAACTTCTTGCCCTAAAAATAATTTGTCTTGCAATTCAAATCTTGCAGGATCGGTTTCTTCAAGTTCTTTATCATAATAAACTTCCATCATATCGTAGTATTGTTCTGATGCAATTATGTTTTCGCTAGATTCTTCGTAAGAATGTTCGTCTACATAAGGATCTCCGTCTTTTTCAATTTGACCTTGGCGCTTAGTGTAGTAATCAGCATCTGCATTTCTTACATCTCTAGCAAATTGTTTTGGTCCATAAGTATCATTTATGCCACCTTTTCCATAGCCACGCTTTAGTCGTTCAAGGTATTCTCGCTGTTTAAATATTCTTTGCTCTTGTAATCTTTGATGTGGAGTGCCTAATGCTTCAGTTGACCTACCAAATAATTGTCCTACTGCTCTAACTAATCCTCGTTTTTCTTTAGCATATTTTTCTTGAACAATTTCTTTAAAATCTTTTTTCTGATGTGGTTCTAGCCTTGTAAAGTCTATGCCTCTTTTTCTGGTTTCTTGTATTAATATATCTGTATAACTTTGATCTGAAGTAACCTGTCCACCAAATTCAGCTACTGCTTCTGCTGTGTCAACTCCATAATCTCTAACTAACACTCCCAAATCCATAACTTTCTTTTCTGATTCAAGAAAGTCTTTAGCATTTTTAACTCCATCTTCCGTTACTTCTGCAATAGCCTCAAATGAAAATGGAGAAAACGCATCCCCTAAATACATAAGTATATCAACTAAAACTTGTTCGCTTCTACCTTCTGTCCAATCTCTTTTATCCCATATAGGCGTTCCATTCCATTCTTCATTCATTAACCCATCTATACTTAATTTAATCATACCTGAACCTACACTTCTTCCTGTACCCATCAATTGGTCTAAAGCTCTCTTAGGGCTTTTATTTTGTATTGCATTAGCTGTGCCAGCCACAAAGCTAAATATGTGACCAGGTATATTTATTACAGAACCCATTAAAGACCATTGTTTATCAGAAAAAGGTATGTGAAGTGCCATAAAGTTACCATTTTTTCTCCACTTTTTTGTTACTGGATCTCTAACTATAGGTGAAAAATCTGTTTCCTCCCCCTGTGCTGAATTAATAAGATAAGTAACTGTTGTTGTGTAAGCGAAGAATTTTTGATATCTTCTAGCCATAATTTTTGCTATTAAATCTTTCGTTTTTCCTAAAGTTGCTGTACCTTTCATAGCTTTATACATATTTCTAGCTCTGACCATATAGTATCTTTGTGCAAATAAAAATGCTGCTGCTATATTTGTAAAATTTCTATACCTTCTACTTAAGTGCATTGTTCCACTAAGGTTATTTGCTATTTCAGCAAAAGTTTTTAAAGTTCCGTCTGCACGCATATCTTCTATTGTTCTTCCCATAGCCACAGATTCTTCAATCAAACTATCAAATTCTCCTAACCTGTATACATTTCCAAAATCTGTAAAAGCTCTGTTAAAAGAAAGTGGAGTCATGCCTCCTAATTTATCTAATACTTTTTTCATTCTAATTGAATTACCGACACCCATTTGAATTTCAGAAATGTTTCGATTTATTACTAATCCTTCAATTACAGCTTCTCTTGAATTTAATCTACCTGTTTTTGTAGCTTGTTCATCAAATTCAGCAAGTCTTTTACCTAATGTTTTTGGATCTACAAACGCTTTAAAGTTTGCTAAAGTTGCCTTTCCCCAAACTTTAGGATTTGTCCACATACCAACGCTTCCCTGAATACCAGGACCAGAAAAGTCAACAGTTGATTTGGTCATCAAATAAGCAGCATTAAATGTTTGCATAAATTGTATAACACCATTTTTTTGAGTAGAACTAAGATCATCAAAAAAATTAAGAAAAGATTTAGCAGCTGTTTCATCTAAATACATATTAGATAATTCTTTGAATCCTAAATCACTTAATTTTCTATAACCTTCGTAACCTTGCTTATCAAGTCTTTTTAATGCTGAATTAAATTCTTGCCTGACTGGACTTAATTGTTTTAATAAATCACTTAAAGCATTTTCTATTTGTTTTTTTGTGTAATTTTTATTTGGTCCAGCTTTAACCACATATAATTTTTTGGTAAGTATTTCAAAAATTCTATCTAAATTTCCACTATGTTCATCTAATAGTGTATCACCAACATCTTGTGTTCTTACTTCAAGCATATTTCTTAACCCTGTAAGCCT
>Ga0098035_1001528_pt1 | contig 11105 bp, 9 predicted proteins | sample 3_EtaG_FD_75046 | JGI IMG/M metagenome (GOLD analysis project Ga0098035, IMG submission 75046) | Marine viral communities from the Subarctic Pacific Ocean - 3_ETSP_OMZ_AT15126 metaG | ecosystem: Environmental > Aquatic > Marine > Oceanic | place: Pacific Ocean | collected 2015-01-07
CGATACCTCTGACGGATTGATAATATCCTTTGGGATATCCATGAAGTGAACGATGTTATTGTGACCCCACCATACACGGTACTCTCCGTAGGCATCGGAGACATGAAGCGCGTCAAACCCCTTCCCTGCGGAAGATGATTGCCACTTCACTTCCCACCCCATATCGTTGTACCCCAGAATAGTACTATATCCAGTGGTGGGGTCTATTACGGTAGCTCCGTGGTGGCTGATCCATTGAAAGGGAATGGATGTGGATGAAACCGTTGCTGGCGCTGCGTCCGCATCAACCCCTACAAGTAATTCATTATGCGACCCAGCCATTTTGCGGATGGCCCCACGCCTGTCTGACGGCAACCCGTCGTCTCGATCAGGACCAACGACCGTGATAACAGCCGCGTTGTTCCCGTTTATGTATTTATAAATTCCATTGCCTGACGGGATATATACGGAGTCACGCCATGTAATGGTTCCCGAACCGTTGTCAGGATGAACCGGGAAGTCCATCTGGGTCGCTTCCCACATAGCATTGTCCGCATTATGGGCGAAGAGCCCGCGAGTGGTAGCTGCATATATGATTGGTATCCCCATAGCGTTTCTTGCAACGAACAACTTCGTGACCGATCCATCAGGAAGCGGGAGCATAGCATCGTCAACTTCTGTCCCTATCGTAGTGGAGTGCCATAGCTGCCCAGTATAAGAAATCCCCCAAAGGCGTTCGTCCCAGACAGTTAGAAACTGCGTGTCCTTGCTGTCGTTTGCCTCCCAAGTAGAGCCATCATAATAAGTGTAGCCACTGCCATTAGAATCATAGTGTGCAAACACCAGGTAGGACGTACCGCCGCTATTAGTGAATACCACGCTATCCGTAACGCGGTCCGGGGTGGTATCCAGTGCGCTTCCCCAGCTATCACCTGTATTGTTGTACTTAAATATCTGGGCATCCTGGCTGACACTGCCGTTCCACGCTGCGTACACCTCTTCTCCATAGGTGTTAAGCGCCCCTATAAATCCGTCTGTAAGACCATGCGACGGGCTGTCGCTTTCAGTAACGAGCCCTGGAAGAACAAGGTGGTTCTTGTAGCGTAGCTGACAGGTTGAATACCAAGCCCGGTTAACATCTCCAGCCCCGTCCATCCGGTTAACCCCAATTCCACCACGCCAGTCAGACCATGCAATGATCGACGTGCGGAGCTGTGAGTCCTTCGTCGTATCTCCAATAACTATTTTTGCAGGGTAGATCGACGCAAGCGTAGAACGCACCGGCCTTGTTATTGGATAGTAAACGCCTCCGAGATAAACCTCGTTAGCCTCAACTACTGAGTTCGCCATCAGTCCACCGACCTAACATTAACCAGCATCGGGAATGCCCGTCTTGCACGTTGCGCCTGGTCAGACCAGAACGCGGCCAACTGACGCTTCGCATCAGGATCGGTAGATTGACCACCAGATGTAGACATAAGCGCAAGAGTAATTGCGTTAGCAATAATGTAGTCTTCATCAATCTCTGTCGCTGACGAGTCAGCAGTTAATAATGCTGGCTTATCGCCCCCGACTATCTTGATGAGGCTGTACCCCACCGCCGCCTGTCCATCTCTCATGAGGATCAGGTCTCGGGCTTCCTTGTCTATCTTCCAGTTACGCCTGTCGAGTGCTGTCCATTCAGCAGTATCATTCGCAACCGCAGAGATATCATCAACCCATACGGTACAAGCCCCGAGGTCTGAGTCATACTCAAGTCCTACAGAAATAATCGCAGTATCCGTCTCAGGATTGGCAAGAGACATCCTTACGAACGTCCAGGTATCTGCACTAAGGGCAGGGATGCTCAGGGTTTCCAGTGGACTACCACAAGATGCAGTGTCATCAAGAAGGAGTTTCAGGTTGCCGGAGCTGGTAGCCACGGTACTCTTCACCCACATCTCAATCGTGTCATATCCAGAAAGGTTTTTACTTGTGATGCTATCGGTTACGAAATCCCCCGCAGAAGCACCGGATGCAATAACCATCTTCAGCGACTGAGATCCCTGTTTTTTATCTTTTGTATCCAGTGACTGGGTAAAATCAGAATCTGTTTTCTCATCAAAGGTCGCTGTCCCCGCATGAATACGAGTAAAGCTTACCTTTTCCCTGTACTCTATCTTCGAGATCATGGATATGCCGGAGGGGATATCAAAGCGTACCTGTTTCCCATCTCCGTGCAGTGAAATATTCTCTATCGGGTCATACACCCATCCGGTTGCGGAGAGAATACTTTGGTTTATAAAGTCATCGACGTTGTCTGGGTTATAGTCCCAGTGCCATAGCTCATAGGACTCTGATGCCGTGGATGCTGTTGCCGCTGGCATGAAGGTGGACGTTGTGACATTGCTAGTAATAGCAGAGTCGGTGACACGACGAGTTAGCCCGTCGTTATCACCGCTCGTAAATCTGATCCATTTCCCAATTTGGTTGTCAGCACCACCCAGAACAATCGTGTTGTCCAGTAGCGTTGTAGTGCTACCGCTGCTTGTCGCGGCAGACACATAGACAGCCCCTAGAGTGCGACCTATATGCTGCCTCAGTTGCTCACGAGTTCTCCCTTGAATTGCTGGCATTGTCTTTCCTCATACTATCAATTAGCGCCGACGAGCTGGGGCTCTAGGAGCTGCTCGTCTGACCGGAGCAGGAGCTCGAGCAGGGGCTCTGCGGTTCGGGGCTGCTGCCCGTGGCGCAGGTCCTTGTGGTGCTCTTCCCGGCCTCATTTGTCCGTTCCCTCTAGGTGGCTGACGCCTCGGCATTGGCATTCCAGCGCCCGGTCTGCCAGCGCCTCTCCCCCCACCGAGTACCTTCTGAACATCTTCAGGCCCAAGGGTTTCCATAATGCTCTGGATCATAGGTAAAGCCATCTTAAAAGCTGCCGCAAACCGAGGGTCATTAGCGGGATCTCCTCCGCCGGGGGGTGGTGGTCCAACAGGTGGGCCACCAGGTGGTGGTGGTGGAGGCCCGGGTGGCCTCATTCCGCCAGGGGGTCGCATTACCATGTTAGTACCCTCCCTTTTTCTTCTTAGCCATAGGTTTCCCCGTAGCCTTTGCGTATTTCTTGGCTGCGGCTCTACCTTTAGGAGTATATGCGAAGTGGCGCTTGCCTACTTTTGGCATAGCTATCCCTCCTTATTTCTTGGAGGACTTCTCGCTCTTCACCTGTTCGAGCTGTACTTGCAACTCAGTAATCATCCTTGACAAAGCCTTGTTCTGAACTTCCAAGGCGAATATCCGATCTGATTGCAGCACTGCCTGGATGTCCTCGGTCTTAATATCTACACGCACATCGTTAGTCATCGTTTCACTTCCTAATGATATATTTTCCTATTCGTACTCGTAATACGTTTCGATGCGTATTTCCGAAACTCATTAAGAGCACGTCCTATTTCCTTCCGTTCAAGCTCAGTAGGTGGTCGCTTGTTGTACTTGTCCCTAACTTCCTGCACAAAGCTCTCGGCAGCGTTCCCCATCATCTCTTCAATATGTGCCTGGCTGGTATCCTTATCAGCCAGTACCTGCACGCGCATCTTATGCTCCTTACCAAACTTATCCTTGGCCTTGAGCATTACGGTATGCGCCACAATGGTGCTACCTGTCTCTGCGTTATGCCCCACGGAGACTGTCCCTATTTGGACAGCCCCCGATGGGGTCCATAATTCCTGTATCATGTATTTCCCTTACTACGGTGCTATAGTCAAATAAACAAACCCATAGTCCGTGGCAGCAGATGCAATCAATAGTTGCACCCCAATTACTTGCTCGTTCTCACCAGTTCCATCTCTGTCGAGGTCTTCAAATCCACCTGCGGTGCTTGCCCCGCCGACACGAACGTGCTCACCTACTACGCCAGCCGCATTAGTTAAGACCGCTGCCTCTCCCCAAGTCTGTAACCAACCAAAATACTCGGTTGTCAACAAACGAGGAGCAACTCCAACCGCCATGTTTGTTACGGTGGTGGGAGATATGATGACATTGCTGTATGTATTGACGGCAAGGCCAGCCAGGTGTGTGCCGTTTGTCAACGCTGTGACTGTTCCATCTTCTTCGTCAAGCGTGAGTACGCAGGTTCCTCCTGAGTCTCCTGCTGCGTTAGACTTGATTTTATATACATGGCCTTCACCAGTACCACCATCATTGATGTAAAGAAACCCATCTTTGTACTGGTTTTTTGTGGCCGCTGTTCCCCCAAGAGTCACTGTTACTGAGGTGACCCCTGACGCGGCAGTGGTAATTGCTAAGTCCATGTCATGGTTAGCAATTCCTGCTGCTGCCTGCACTATCGCTCCAGCAGCAATATCTGCTGCACCTACCTCGGCATATCTAAATGCTCGACCATCATCAAATACCATGCGAGTGCCAAGTTTGTGCTTCTGCTCCGAGGTCTGCACCTTTTCCCATCCATATTTACCATAGATACTATTCGGAAATGCCATAATAATTCTCCTTATAACAGGCTCTATGTCCTGCGAACGCCGTTGTTAATATATCGCTAGGCACGGCAATCGTTACACCTAACTTGACTGTGCGTAAGGCCCTAATCGCCTTTTCCCTCTTACCCGTGGATCAGGCTTATTTTCCTCAGTCTTCTCGGGAGAAGGCTGAACAAGCTTCGCCCCGGTATTTCTCCCTGCACACCACCGACACGTACATGAATCACTGGGGGGCCACGGGAAGAGCCCTACACGGGCCTTTCGGGATACATAGTCTGGATTCCCTGGTAGGTTATCCAGCCTTGTTCCTGCTTCACTCACGACCTCTCCACTTGGAGACACCATAGTGCGGTGGCGATACAGAGATACCTTCGCTTGCCATTCGTCGATATACTCCCACGAATAGCCCTGACTTACTAATTCCTGTCGCAACTCAGTGCGTTCCTTGGTTGTTATAGCCATATCATTCCTCTAACTAGGCGGTTGCAGGTGTACCGGCATCCAGTGTGAGAGCAACACCCTTGGAATCGTCAAGCTCGAACACACCATAATCAGCAGTCATTACAACCTCTGTCGCACGGAGAGAAGCGTCTCTCTGACGCTCTGTCCTGGTGTCAACACTCTTCAAAACAGCGAGAGCTGACTTGTCCGCGCAAACCCCAATGGCGTCATCCGAGGAGTCAATCGTTATGTTTCCATCCTCGAATATTGGGACACCGTTGATCGGGCGAAGACCGCTGAAGAAGTTGCCCAAGAGATCAGCAGACCAACCTGCTGGAACAGGATATGTACTAGATGCCGTCACCGCAGTGTTGGCAATATCCCATACCGCAAACGGGTGCTGAACAATGTAGACCTGTGAACCGAACCTGTTGCCCTTGGCATACGCTACGGTTGCGGATACGTTCGCAAGGCTCATGGCTCGGCCAGCAGCTCCGATATCTGTGCTGAAACCAGAGTAAAGCGCCGTTACGTCAGAGTCCTTTTTCCTTGCCATGCCGTCACCAAGCTGTCTCCCAATGATGGAGAACACGTTCTCGGCACTCTGTCGTGCTAACTTATCGGTAATGATAATCTTCGCACCGACCTCTGCCGCCGTGAGGTCTACCGTGGTCATCCCGATATCTTCCTCGTCGATGATGTCCTGCCCGTCAACGAGATCGGACATACTCATTTGTCCTACCTTCGGGACTGTGACCTGCTTAGAACCTTTGGGCAACGTGAACTGCTCAATCAGGTTCATAGCCGGAGCATTGTGCTCCTCTGTAAATCGCGCTGTCGCGATAATGATTCGTTGGGCATTCTCCAGATTGCCCGTGGTTGCCGTCTGTGCCATATCGAGCCTCCTTTAAGCTCCCAGTGCTAATCTTCTTGCGGCGCGTACTGCCGCTTCTGACCTGTCGCCGTTATTGTACGCATCAAGTAACCTATCGTCGTTCGACGACACCTCCGCAGCTCCCTGACTATTGTCGAAAGTCTGTGGAGGAACACGACCTTGCTTTAGCCGAGCATTTTCTGCTCGAAGATCCCTATCACTTCGTATTCGTTTGACCTCCTTCTCCATTTCTGCCGGAGTATTGGCCTGTTGAATAGCTATAAAATCGTCAAGCATCTGCTGGTCTGCCAACCCATGCTTCTTCATGTAATGGACAGCCGCAGCCTGACGCCCCTGCAAAAACCCAACCATGTTAGAGGCCTCTTCCTGTTGCTTCTGAAACCTCTGCTCCTGCCGGACATATTGCCTGGCTTGCTCCTTAGCCTGTTCAGGCATATATCCCTGTTCCTCTAACTGCTGTTCATATGCCCGAGCTCTTCTCCCAACTTGTTCACGCCACTCACGCTGCTTTTCATCAGCGCGGCGTCTCTGTAATTCCTGAAGTTCCTGAATTGTCCTCTGGTCTGTCGGGGTAACAGCCTCTGGTTCTGGTGGCGGTGGTTCAGAAGCAACCGTTGGTGCAGCAGTCTCTTCGGCACTAGCTGCCATATCCCCGAATGACGTGGTATCTTCCGCCTCCAGTGTCCCAGTGAACTCTTCTTCCCCGGTAAACCCGTCTCCATCTGAGACGACTGGTTCTATTATATCTACAGATTCATCTATTTCCTGTGGTTGTTCCATTGAAGTAACCATATGTTATCACTCCTTTTCCTGTATATATAGCACCTATCTGTAAAACCCACAACATATAGTGGTTTGTTAAACTACACCAGCTCTTTTTGACAGTATGTTATTAAAATACAGTTGCTCGTAATCGGGGAACCCCCTGGTTCCACCCCTAGCAATTGCGTTATAGATATCCCGCTCCAAATCTTCTCTGCCGATATAGTGATATCCAGCATCCATCATTCCATACAGCCATTCAGAAGGAGCTTGGTTCTTAAACGCAGTGTGTAAGCGCCCTAGCATCCCGCTTTCTTGCTGAGATTGAAGAATAGCTTTTTCAATTACCGATCCGATATTCGTTATCTTTGCAGAAAAACGCTCAGCGGATGTAAGCCTGAGATACTCCAGTACAACCGATGCAGGTTGTCCTGTCCTTCGCGCAATATCTGCTACGACAGCCGGGTGAGTCTTCAGATCCCAGTATGAATATTGCTCCGCCCCATAAGATGTGCTAGGTCTTAAAGCCATCTTGAAAGACCCAACGTACCGCTTGGCATTTAGTAATCTCCTGATAGGTTCAGGTAATTTCCTTTCAAATGCCCTCATGCTATCCAACACTGGTTGGACATCTTGCGGAGGAAGATTCCCCCAGAACGCCGACTCCGAGTCCTCAACTTCCTGCCATTCCTCTGCGCTTAACCTACCCCTGCCTTCTAGAGCCTTGAAAATCTGTCGGTATTCCCATAGGTGATGTCGTACAGTGCCTGGCTCTGGTTCAACATCCTCTTCATCATCATCATAGAACTCTCCGATCCTTGAGTAATGCTGTCGAAGAATTTCACTTGCTTGCTCTCTCACGTACCTTGCTCTACCCCATTCAACATCCTCAAGATTCTCTTGGGATAGGATACTTAGTTCTTCGATGGTTTCTGATTCTTCACTTTCGACTTCTAACCGAGCTTGGGCAGGTTCTGATCCCCTCAGTGCTCCAGTTTCTGTTCTATACCTCAGCTCCTCTTCAATACCAGAAGTCTGCTTTGCAATCCTCTGTTGACCAGGAGTAAGATCCTCCCACCTCTCCGCTATCTGGCCGTACCTTGGGTTCTCTCTTCCCAGAATTCTATACTCCCCCTCCGATGTTATACGATCCAGTAAGTCAGAAGTTGTTTCGGGCCTCAAGTTAATACCTGGAGCTTGCCATAGGCCAGCTCCTCCTAATCTTTCTTCGCCTGGCGGTAGTATTTCACCAACCCCTGGCACTTTTTCTCTTGCATATTCAATAATAGGTTCTCCTAAACCAATAGGAGCAAACACATCAACAATGAACGCTGAGGTTCTAGAAACTAAACCTGCTGGTCCAACCGTATCAATAGGGGCTCCGAAGAAATCTGTTCCGAGCAATTGGTTTTGTAAAGCCCGTACAGGTACAGACTCCCGAGAACTAAGGAATCCCATCGGGTCTAGCACACGGAACGCAGTATCCATTTGCCCCACAATATCTAGCGTAACTTCCGTGCCGCCTCTACCCTCGATAGGAACAGTGGGTGCAGCAAACTTTCGGCTATACCCAAACGGAAGAGGCCCCCAGTTATCTTCCGATAACGGCTTCCATCTGTCTATTGGAAGCATTTCCCCGGTACTCGCCACGTGAATCACACCAGCGGTTGACATGAGTGCCAGGTATGATGCCAGCCAGTGCTTTTGCCACACCTTGGCGTAAGGCCCGGTAATGGCCCCAGCCGCCTGACGAAGCAACCCTTCAGATTCACCAATAGAGAAGAAAGCCCTTTGTAAAAAGGCTCTCACAGCGCGGTTTTGAAACACGCTTTGAGATGCAGGAACCGTAGAATATCTAATGTTTATATACTGAGCAACCATTCCGTTGATCGCCTCATCCGTGGCATCTGGGAAATTGCGAACCATTACGTGAACTATATTATTCTTGATGTCAGTCATTTGGGCTGCCGGATAGACCCCTTCAAACAAACCTCGGCGTGATGCGCTTTCCAATTGTTTGATAAGCCTCCCCACAGACCTCCCCTTCCCTAGCAAGCCTAATTCTGAGGCCACTGATCTAGCCATATCGTCTACCGCATCTGGGAATATGCTCACGTCCCGTATAGAGAGCCCTGCTTCCATCATCCCCTTGAAGTGTATCCCTGGGCGTCCGGCGACAAGTTCCTTGGTACTTGTCAGTTCTGTCTTTAATTTCATCCTAAAGTCAGGACTTAGGTTGGCTTCTATTATGTCATATGCCGTCTTAGGCCATGCCGCAAGAGCCTTCACTGCTCCTATCGGCCTTCCTGCTGCTAGTTGGTCTACCACCTGTGTCCATGTCCCAAATAAACTTCGCTGCAAGAAGTCCTGTTGCTGGAATAAAGACGCAAATAACTTAACGCGTTTGGGGACAAACGTAATGGTGTCTATGATCTTCATAAACTTTGTCCCTGCGAGAGGGGTTTTCCCATAGATGTTTTCCAGTCGTTTGGCAACCTCTTCATGGACAGCATACCGCCCAGTTAGAAGAACATTAGGGTTACCCGCCTCATCAGTGAACCCCACATATTTCCCTTCAAATGCCGGTCCAATTTCGGGAATTCGATAATTATTGAACTTAGTAATGCTAGGGTCTGCAACTGGTTTCGCTATACCCGTCTTTTTCATTCTATCTATAAGCATCATCTGCTGGCGATACCGCATCCCCTGCATATGTGATATGCGCCACTGTTCAAACGGGTTCCAATTAAGTGGCTCAAACTCTAAATCCCTCATCTCGTCCCATGTTTTTTTAACACGTGCCCGGTCAAATACGGGCCTCGCCCCAACCCCGCCAGTACTTTCCCAGTTTTGAAATTCCTTAACCACACTCTCTGGAGGTTTCCACCCTCGATAGAAATAATGCTCCACAACCTTCATGTCTGGGGAGACTTCCCTCCTAAGCATGTCCTCCCAGTTTGTTAACTTGCGAAGTTCGTCATATGCACCTCTAAGTGCAAGAGGGGCCAGATCCTTATTCTCACTGTGTAGCGCATTGAATAGCTGATCCATCACCCCTTTCCGCTTAGTATATTCTGCCTTGATAACCGCTCTGCCTTCTATATCAACCGCATACCCAAGGCGAATAAAGATTTGTTCCGCTCTCCTAACCATGTCCAGTGATGCCGACTGCGCGGCATTTATAGCCCCTTCGTGACGACGCAGCATTGTCAAAAGATACGGGATATTCGTTTGTCCCTCTTTACCTTCCCAAACGTACCCTTTCCACCCACCAATTTTCTTCCCAAACACCTTTAGGGTTGGAGCCTTTAGTCTGATTCCTCTCCCAGCCAGAAACTCTTCTTCCCCAAGAGTTGCTTCGCGGCGGAGTTCTTCAAGAATATCGTCGTAAGTCTTCTCTGCCGCAGCCACACGTCCTGTGGCAGCAGATTCTTCAGGCACAGATCTGACGCGCATACTCGGATCAAGTTCGCGCTGCAAAACAAGTGATCTGGGAATCCTAACTTCTCCTGTAGGTTGGCCCGTAATAGTTTGCTTGATATGCCCTCGAACTTCCCACCCAAATTGTCGCAACTCTTTGATAGACTTCCTTGGAAAAAGACTTTTCAAGAATGCAACATACAGTCCATCATTTTTAGATTTAGTTTTCTGAGAAATAATAAAGAACGCCTTGTCGATATCACTTTCAAATTGGGGTAGATAAATATATCTCCCCAAGTTATAACGAGGCTTTGCCCCCCTAAGCTTCTTTGGCAAACTTGGATCTACTAAGATTTCTGCTGCCTCACCCGTCGCTCCCGCGGGTGGTGGAAATGATTCTGGAAATGGATCAGTAGCCTTAATATAATCACCAGCTCGTTCGTTAGGGACGAGCACATCAAGATCAAATAAAGCTAATTGACGCGGAACAAATCGTGGCGCTTGTCGCATACCAGCTTGCTCTACCGCCTCTTCTGCTACCTCTCCAACTGCTCCCGCAACAGGCGTGACGGGGGCTGCGGTGGTGGGAGGTTTGGGCGCATATAACCACTCATCATCAGAAGTCCTTGCCCATGCTATCTCGTTAGCAGTAACGCGCTTAGAAATAATTGTATCTGAAGGATTACGCAGATGCTGTTCTGCATATTCACGATTAAGAGCTATCCAGTCTCCCGCCTCTATTGACGATATCCCCTCTGGTACTGCCCGATATACCGTTATAGGCGCATCTGGCTTACCTCTGGCTAGTCTAATCACATCGGCAGTATCCATCGATTCAGTAGATATACCTACAACCCCCTCATCTAAGAATCGGTCGAGCCTTGGATGCTCAGAGGGAGCTTCTAATGCGTATTGATACCTAGATTCTGGAGTCCCCATACCAAAGGTCATACGCTCGTCAACGACCCTCGCAGCAGGCGTGACGGGGGCTGCGGTGGTGGTGGGTATGTCAGGCGTGACCGCCCCCGCAACAGGCGCGGCGGTGGGAGTGGGGGAGGGAGATGGGAGCCTAGCTACTGCCGCATCTCTAACTTTTAGAGCCTCATCAAAGTCGTCAAAGATGGGAATGGAATCTC
>Ga0098035_1001532_pt1 | contig 11083 bp, 13 predicted proteins | sample 3_EtaG_FD_75046 | JGI IMG/M metagenome (GOLD analysis project Ga0098035, IMG submission 75046) | Marine viral communities from the Subarctic Pacific Ocean - 3_ETSP_OMZ_AT15126 metaG | ecosystem: Environmental > Aquatic > Marine > Oceanic | place: Pacific Ocean | collected 2015-01-07
GCCGCCCTCGCGCGGGACCTTGCGGCCCCAGCCGATGAGGTGGCCGGCTTCATGCCCCGCCTTGAGCCAGTCGACATGCTCGGCCAGCAGCGCATCCACGGCTTCGATTGGGGCGATGTAGCGCAGCGAGAGAATGAAGCTCGGCATTACAGCGTGTCCTGTCCGAGGATCCCCTTGGTCGACGGAATCGCCCCGCCCTTGCGCGGGTCGAGTTCCACCGCCGTGCGCATGGCCCGGGCGAAGCCCTTGAACAGCCCCTCGCAGATGTGGTGGTTGTTGGTGCCGTAGAGCAGTTCCATGTGCAGGGTGATGCCCACCGCCTGGGAGATCGAGTGGAACCAGTGTTCGACCAGCTCGGTATCGAACTCACCCAGCTTTTCCTGCGTGAAGGCGGCCTTCCACACGAAATAGGGCCGCCCGGATATGTCGAGCGAAACGCGGCACAGTGCCTCGTCCATCGGCGAGTGAACGTCGCCGTAGCGGCCGATCCCGGCCTTGTCGCCCATGGCCTTGGCAATCGCCTGGCCGATCGCGATGGCGCTGTCCTCGGTGGTGTGGTGCTGATCGACGTGCAGATCGCCTGCGATCCTGCAGGTGATATCGATCAGCGAATGGCGCGAGAACTGCTCGATCATGTGATCGAGAAAGCCAATCCCGGTCGAAACGTCATAGGAGCCCGTACCGTCGAGGTTCACTTCGACGGCGATGTCGGTCTCGTGGGTCTTGCGATTGATCGAAGCTGTGCGCATGCCGTGCGCCTATAGACCTGTATCTGCGGGAATCAATCACGCGCGAACGCTCAGGGGCGAGTACGCGGCATTTCCCTGTATCACGGACGGTTTACCTTGGAATAAGTGCGCGGAACAGTTAAAAAGGCGTGTCAACAAGCTTGACCGCAACATGAACGATGCGCACGTAGGGCGCGATGAACGATACGCCACCAGACAGCATGATCCCATACGACGAGATCGTACAGGAAGCCCTGCGCGCCGTAGTCGGACGCGTTCTTGGCCAAGTGGAAGCCGCCAACGGCATCCTGCCGGGCAGCCATCATTTCTACATCACGTTCAAGACGACGGCCCCCGGCGTCAGCATTCCCGACGATCTGCGTGCCCGTTTCCCCGACGAGATGACGATCGTCCTCCAGAACAAGTTCTGGGACCTGGGCGTGCGCGAAGACGGTTTCACGGTGAGCCTGAGCTTCAACCAGCTTCCCGCGAAACTGGACATCCCCTTCTCGGCGATCACCGCCTTCGTCGACCCGGCGGTCGATTTCGGCCTGCAGTTCCAGGCCATGGCCGAGGACGATGAAGAGGACATGCCCGGCATGGCCGGGAACGACGGTTCGGAACGCGATGTCGCCTCGCGCATTACTCCCAGCGAGGATGGATCGAACGTCGTTTCGGTCGATTTCGGCAAGAAGAAGTAGGCGGGGCCAGCGGCCCCGGGAAGGCAGTCTCGATGGCCACGATGACAGGGCAGGACGAAAGCGACGCGGCTGTTGAAGCCGCGACCGCTGCCGAAACCCCGGCAATGGTTCAGACCGACTCTACCTCCGAAACCGTGGCACCGGGCAAATGCAGCAGGAAGAGCACGCGCAAGCCGCGGCCCTCCCCGCGCGAACTCGTCGGCCCCAGCCCCAACGACCACACCAACCTGGCGATTGCCGACATCGCCCTTCGCGGCGGCTCCTTCCTTGCGCGCCGCGCGGTGGAAAAGGCCCTGCTCGGCAAGAAGTTCGCCCCCAGCAAGGCCAGTGCGATCCTCAAGGGCCGCACGATGGGCGAGACGATGCTTCACCGCACCCTCGCAAGGGTTGCCATGACCTCGATCCCCGGCGCCATCGTCGTGGGCGGCGGGCTGATCGCCAAGACGCTTTACGACCGCAGCAAGGCGCGCACTGCGCAGGCCGCAGGCGAAGAAAAGCTCGCCGACATGGCCGAGGACGGCGAAGAGTCCTGACAGCGCCTAAGTCGCTACCAACGTGAGCAACCGCGCCGCGATTGCGCAGCCCTCTTGATTTGCAGCGTCCCGACCGCCATCGGGGGGCATGGACAGCGCATCCCACCCCATCCAAGACGCAGCCGCCGGCGGCTCGCTGGCCCGGCGCGGCCTCATGTTCATCATGTCCTCGCCCTCGGGCGCCGGCAAGACGACGATTTCGCGCATGCTGCTCGAACGTGACGAGCACATCTGCATGTCGGTTTCCTGCACCACCCGCGCGCCGCGCCCGGGCGAAGTCGATGGCAAGGACTACCATTTCGTCAGTCAGGCAGAGTTCGACCGCATGGTCGCCGACGAGGAATTCCTCGAATGGGCCACGGTGTTCGGCAACAGCTACGGCACCCCCAAGGCACAAGTGAAGGCGGGGCTGAAGGAAGGACAGGACTACCTGTTCGACATCGACTGGCAAGGCACGCAGCAGCTTTACCAGAAGCTGGAGCGCGACGTCGTGCGCGTATTCCTGCTGCCGCCCAGCATCGACGAACTGCGCCGCCGCCTGACCGGGCGCGGCACCGACAGCGAGGACGTGATCGCCGCGCGCATGGAACGCGCCCGTTCCGAGATCAGCCACTGGGACGGCTACGACTACGTCGTCGTCAACGACGATATCGACGCCTGCTTCGACAAGGTGCGCGAGATCCTGGCCGCCGAACGGATGCGCCGCGCCCGCCAGACCGGCCTGATCGGCTTCGTTCGCGAACTGATGACGCCCTGAGCGTTCGGGCCGGAACCCTCAATCGACTTGTCCTGCGCGCGCCCACGCTCTAGGCGCGCCACGAACGTACCCTTGCCGGAGAATACCAAGATGTCCGAACTCGAAACCGCGATCGAAGCCGCCTGGGAAGCGCGCGACACCGTCACCCCCAAGAGCGACGACGTTCGCAAGATCGTCGACGAAGCGCTCGGCCTTATCGAATCGGGCGCCGCGCGCGTGGCCGAACCCGACGGCCAGGGTGGCTGGAAGGTAAACCAGTGGCTGAAGAAGGCCGTTCTCCTGAGCTTCCGCCTCAATGACAATGCCCCGGTCCCCGGCGCCGCGGGCGGCTCGCCCGCGTTCGACAAGGTGCCGGTGAAGTTCGACGGCTGGGATGAGGCGAAGTTCCGCGAAGCCGGCTTCCGCGTCGTACCCGGCGCCGTCGCCCGCCGCGGCACCTTCATCTCGAAGAACGTCGTGCTCATGCCCAGCTTCGTCAACATCGGCGCCTACGTCGGTGAAGGCACGATGGTCGACACCTGGGCGACCGTCGGCTCGTGCGCCCAGATCGGCAAGAACGTCCACATCTCGGGCGGCGTCGGCATCGGCGGCGTGCTCGAACCGCTGCAGGCCGGCCCGGTCATCATCGAGGACAATGCCTTCATCGGCGCGCGTTCGGAAGTGGCCGAAGGCGTCATCGTCGGCGAAGGCGCGGTGATCTCGATGGGCGTGTTCCTGGGCGCATCGACCAAGATCATCGACCGTTCGACCGGCGAAGTCCACATCGGCAAGGTTCCGCCCTACGCGGTTGTCGTCCCCGGCTCGCTGCCCGGCAAGCCGCTGCCCGACGGCACCCCCGGACCGTCGCTTTACTGCGCCGTGATCGTCAAGACGGTCGATGCCCAGACCCGCTCGAAAACCGGCATCAACGAGTTGCTGCGCGACTGATCCACTTTCCCGGCGCGGGCAATCGCGCCGGAACGGTGTTCGCCATGGTGCGTTGCCTAGGGAAAGGGCCACGAAAAAGGTCCCGACCCGATAAAGGAGACGCACCATGGAAACCCGTGGCGAAGAAGTACATATCGACAAGGACGAAGCCCGCGCCGGCAACACGCCGAATATCGTGCGCTACGTCCTTGTCATCAGCCTGGCGCTGGCGATCGTCGCACTCTCGGCGATCTGGATCACCGGCGCGCTGACCGACGACAATCCCGAAGGCAGCAACAGCGCGACTGCAGCAGCTTCCGTGCAGGGCGACAGCATGAGCTGACATCGCCCGCGACAGCTGGGCTGCGAATCACTATCATGCTTCCCGGCTCCCGCACCCTTTGCAAGAGGCGGGGCCATGATGGGGAGATTCGCGTGGCCGACCTTGAACGCTTCGTCGATGCTCAGCGGGCGTTCTATGCCCAGGCGCTCAGCGAACTGCAGGACGGCGCCAAGATGAGCCACTGGATGTGGTTCATCTTTCCCCAGATCGACGGCCTTGGCACCAGCCAGACCGCCCGCCTTTACGCCATATCCGGCCTTACCGAAGCCCGGGAATATCTGGCGCACGAGGTACTCGCCCCGCGGCTCACCGCCTGCACCGAAGCGATGCTGATCTGGGCCGGGAAACGCAGTGCGACTTCAATTCTCGGCGAAGTCGACGCGGTGAAGTTCTGCAGTTGCATGACCCTGTTCGAAGCGGCCGGCGGCGGCGAATGCTTCGCCCATGCTCTCGACGCCTTCTGCCAGGGGCGCCGCGACGAACGCACGCTGGAACTGCTCAACCTGCGCTAGGCGCCCCGCCTCTGAGGCCACCCGATTCGCGCCTTGCGGGAACCGGTCAGCGGGCTTACATTCCAAGGGTAGGCCCGATTTTCAAAAGCGGCGCCAGACAGTCGCCGGGCCTGCGGGAGAGAGCGACTATGCAACGCATTGGCGAAGAAGTTCATCTGGACACCGAAGAAGCGCGGGGCGGTTCCACGCCCCATATCGTGCGCTACATCCTGATCGGCAGTCTGGCCCTGGCGATCCTGGCCATGTCGGCGATCTGGATCACCCGCGCCGTATCCGAACGCCCCGCACAGGGCTGGCCGGTCACGGCAGAACAGCACGCGCTGGGCGGATAAGACCCGGCTCGTGTCCGGCGGACGAGACTTCGGCCGCCGGATTGCAGGCGCAGTCAGAACGTCGTCGGCGATTCGATGGCCGGATCACCGCGGTGGGCTGACGCGTAGGCTTCGGCCGCTTTCATTACCCGCATCATGTTGCCGCTGGCAATTTTCTCCAGATCCGCTTTCGCCATGCCCCGGCGCGCCAGTTCGGTGAACAGCGCGGGATAAGTCGACACGTCTTCCATCCCCGCAACCGTGACGTCGACGCCGTCGAAATCGCCGCCCAGCCCGACATGGTCGATCCCGGCGACCCTGACGACATGTTCGATGTGGTCGGCGACGTCGCTTATCGAGCCGCGCGGCATCGGGTTGGCCTTTTCCCAGGCCTTCAGGGCCGCCTCCGCGCCCTCGGGATCGCCCGGATGCAGGGATGCCTGCCGCGCCTTTTCCCCGGCCTGCGCCGCCAGCCACTGGCGGGTCGGCTCGACCACGTAAGTCGGGAAAACATTGACCATGACGATCCCGCCGTTCTTCGCCAGCAGTTCAAGAACGTCGTCGGGGACATTGCGCGTATGGCCGTTGATCGCCCGCGCGTTGGAATGGCTGAACATCACCGGCGCGCGCGCCACTTCCAGCGCATCGCGCATGGTCGCCGCGCTTACATGGCTGAGATCCACGAGCATTCCCATGCGCTGCATCTCGCGCACGACATCGCGGCCGAACTCGGTGAGCCCGTCATGCTCGGGCGTGTCGGTGGCGCTGTCGGCCCAGGCGGTGTTCCTGAAATGCGTGAGCGTCATGTAGCGCGCGCCGAGCGCATACATCTGCCGCAGTACGCCCAGCGATCCGCCGATCGAATGGCCGCCCTCCATCCCCAGCAGCGAAGCCACCTTGCCCGCCTTCATGGCCCGCGCCACATCGGCGCTGCTTGTCGCGAACATCAGGTCCTTGGGATAGGCGGCGATCAGGCGCTTTGCGACGTCGATCTGCTCCAGCGTCGCCTGCACCGCATGCTGGTCGTCCAGCTTGGCCGAAACATAGACCGACCAGAACTGTGCGCCCACATGCCCCTTGCGCAGGCGGGCAATGTCCGTCTGCATCGCCTGCAGATCGTGCCCCGGATCGGCGGTTCCGCTCGTGTCGGTAAAGTCGAAGCCTGCAAGGATGTCCTTGCGCCTTTCGCGCAGCTGCTCGGGCACATCGTTGTGTCCGTCCCACACGGGGGCTTCGCGCAGGGCCGACAAGGCGACCTGCTGCGGATCGGGCGCGGCGATGGCAACAGCGGGGGACGCGGCCAGGGCAAGGAGCAGGCTTGTGCGCAAGGCTTTGTATCGCATGGCTTCCCTCATTCGACCGAAGAATGCCGCGAACAGACGCGATCGCGCCGCAAAGCACAAGCCCCGGCAAATATTGGAGTCTGTTCGATTGAAGCCTACAGGGGAAGAAGCCGCCGGCGGAGGCGGATGCCGAACGCGATCTCAGCGATCGCGATCCCCCCGGACCGAAGCTTTACCCCCCGACAAAGCTTCGTCCCCGAGCGCCAGCGGCTTCTGTCAAAAATGGCGACATGGCCGCCATCCCCCTGCACGCCGAAGGATTAGGTACAATCCCTTGCAGAAGTGTTAACAGGAACGGAAGCAGCTGGAATACGCAAGGTTCGCGCTTAACATCACCTGCATACTGTTAGCTTTCCGTCACCGTAAAGAAATCCGACAATACCGGAACGGCCAAGATCGCCCGGATCGCAGCCAGCTACACACTTTGCCGGTAGATCGCAGCGATCGAACAGCTTAACTGCGAGGCCATGGGAGAGTTCGACTACATCATCGTCGGTGGCGGCAGCGCCGGTTGCGTGCTTGCCAATCGCCTGAGTACGGACCCGGGAAACCGCGTCCTCCTGCTCGAAGCAGGCGGCAAGGACGACTACATCTGGATCCGCGTCCCGGTGGGCTACCTCTATTGCATCGGCAACCCGCGAACCGACTGGTGCATGTCCACGCAAGCCGAGGCGGGCCTCAACGGACGCATGCTGAAGTATCCGCGCGGGCGCGTCCTGGGCGGCTGCTCCTCGATCAATGGCATGATCTACATGCGCGGACAGGCAGCCGACTATGACGGTTGGCGGCAGGCCGGCAACTCCGGCTGGGGGTGGGACGAGGTACTGCCCTACTTCAAGCAGGCCGAGGACCACTTCGAAGGGCCCAGCGCATACCACGGCAGCGGCGGGGAACTCCGCGTGGAGAAGCAACGCCTGCGCTGGAAGATCCTCGAGGCGTTCCAGCAGGCGTGCAGCGAATACGGGATCGCCGCCGTGGACGACTTCAATCGCGGCGACAATGAAGGCGCGGGCTTCTTCCAGGTTACCCAGCGCAAGGGCTGGCGCTGGAGCGCTGCCGACGCCTTCCTGCGTCCGGTACGCTCACGCGCGAACCTCAAGATCGAGACCGGTGCCCTCGTCGACAAGGTGATCGTCGAGGACGGACGCGCGGTCGGTATCGCCTATTGCGTCGGCGGCGAGCAGCGCACGGCAAGGGCGCGCGGCGAAGTCGTGCTGGCGGCAGGCGCAATCGGCTCACCCGCGATACTCGAGCGCAGCGGCATCGGCGATGCAGCCCACCTGTCTGCGCTGGGCATCGCCCCGCTCGTCGACCGCCCGGAAGTCGGCGGCAACCTGCAGGACCACCTGCAACTGCGCTGCGCCTGGAAAGTCTCGGGCGTGGCCACGCTCAACCAGCGCGCCGCCAATCTGTTCGGCAAGGCGCTGATCGGGCTGGAATATGTCCTGCGCCGCACCGGCCCCATGGCGATGGCTCCCAGCCAGTTGGGCGCCTTCACGAAAAGCGACGCGCGCTACGCCATGGCCAACCTGGAATATCACGTCCAGCCGCTCAGCCTCGAAGCCTTCGGCGGCGCGCTGGACCCCTTCCCCGCCTTCACCGCCAGCGTATGCAACCTGCGCCCCGAGAGCCGCGGAACAACCCGGATCGCCAGCGCCGATCCGGCCGAGGCGCCGGGTATCCGCCCCAACTACCTATCAACCGAGGAAGACCGCCGCGTCGCAGCCCAGGCCATCCGCGTGACCCGCGGCATCGTCGCGCAGCCCGCCCTTGCCCGCTACAACCCCGAGGAAGTGCGCCCCGGCGCCGCCTACCAGAGCGAGGAAGACCTGCAGCGCGCGGCAGGCGACATCGGCACGACCATCTTCCACCCGGTCGGTACCGCGGCGATGGGCTCGGTCGTCGATGCCGAGCTGCGCGTTATCGGACTTGATCGCCTGCGGGTCATCGATGCATCGGTCATGCCCACGATCACGTCTGGCAACACCAATGCGCCCACGATGATGATCGCCGAAAAGGGTGCCGCCATGATCCTCGCCGCCGCGCGAGCCTGAAGAAGGGGAAGCACGACAGATGAGCGACGCCGATACGACCGCTGGGCAGATCGTCGCGCGCCTCGGCCTTGAACCGCACCCGGAGGGCGGCTGGTACCGCGAGACCTGGCGCGCCGACGCCCCGCCTGGAACGCGCGCTGGTGCCACGGCCATCCATTTCCTGCTCGAGGCAGGCCAGCGCTCCCACTGGCACCGCGTCGATGCCGCCGAACTGTGGCTGTGGCATGCCGGACATCCGCTCACGCTGGAGATGGCGCCCGATGAAGCCGGCCCTGTCAGCCGGACCGTGCTGGGCGGCAATGTCCTGTCGGGCGAGGCGCCTCAGGTCCTCGTGCCGCCGGGCCTCTGGCAGGCGGCGGCGCCGATCGGCGGCTGGACGCTGGCAAGCTGCGTGGTCGCGCCCGGATTCGAGTTCTCGGGCTTCGAACTGGCCCCGCCCGACTGGTCGCCACGCAGCTGACGGACGCTGGACAAGTCCGGCCCGCTCGCGCAGTCTCCTTGTCGGGGAATTTCGGGGGTCCGGCCGCATGGCAGGCGAGTATGACAGCATAGACGTGGCCGCCCGCCGCGTACTCGGTTCGCCGCTGCAGAACCTCGTGCGCGCGGCGATCTTCGTCCTCGCCGTCTTCGTACTGGCCACCGCTGGCTTCGTCGCATCCGGCTGGAGTTTCGGCGACGCCGCCTACATGGTCATCCTCACGATCTTCTCGGTGGGTTACGGCGAAGTCCACCCGATCGACACCGCCTGGCTGCGCACGCTCGACATCGCGACGATCGTGCTGGGCTGCACCGGCATGATCGTGCTGACCGGTGCCCTCGTCCAGGTCTTCGCGCATTACCAGATACGCAACATTCTCGGGATCGACCGCATGCAAAGCCAGATCGACCGCCTCACCAACCACGCCATCGTCTGCGGCTACGGCCGCATCGGCAAGCAGCTTGCCATCGAGCTGCAACGCGCACGAACCCCTTTCATCATCGTCGACCGCAACCCGGCCAAGATAGCCGAGGCCGAAGCGGCAGGACACCTGACGCTCAAGGCCGATGCCACCGATGAAGCCTCGCTCAAGTCAGCGGGGATCGAACGCGCCCGGGTCCTGGCGACAGTCTTGCCCGACGATGCCCTCAATGTTTTCATCACTCTCTCGGCCCGCAACCTCAATCCGCGGATGGAAATCATCGCCCGCGGCGAATATCCCACGACCGAAGGCAAGCTGATCCACGCCGGGGCCGACAAGGTGGTGCTGCCCACCCATATCGGGGCCGAACGGATCGCCGAGATGATCGTCTATCCCACGACCTCGCGTTTCCTGGGCGAAGCCCCGCAAGTGCGCGATCTCAAGCGCGGCCTGCACGAATTCGGGCTGGAGATCGAGGCGGTGACGGTTCCGGAAAAGTCGGCGCTGGCAGGGGCAACTGTCGGGGAAGCCGAGCGCCGGGCCTGCGGCGCGTTCTTCCTCGTCCAGATCGACCGGCCCAATGGCCAGAGCTACGTCCACCCTGCCGAGGATACGCGCATCGAGGCGGGCGATACGGTCGTGCTCGTCCTGCGCGGCACGCGGATGACGGCGGGCTCGATCTTCACCGAACCACGCCAGCCTTTCAAGATGGGGCGCGGTTACGTCTGACCGGAAGCTGCGCGGCTAGGCGCGGTGCAATTCGCAGGTGAGCGTGCCGCGTTCCAACCTGCCGCGACAGACCCCGAAGCCAAGATGCGGACATTTGCGCTGCGCGTCGAAGCGACTGCCCCGCGACTTCGCCACGGCCAGGCCAAGGCCCTGCACTCCCATGGCTGCAACAACCGGGCGGCCCTGCCGAGTCGCACTTTCCAACATCGTCACGAATGCCATTGCCATCCCCTGATGGGCTACCGACCGATGCGTCCGGCCCGTCCCGATGAAAGCAACATAAAGGCATCGGCGCAGGAAAACTTTGCGCCAGCGCAACAAGGCGCGGCAGTTTCCTGCCACGCCTTGCGCTTCTCCCCGTTCCCTCGGCCTACGGCGCGACCCGAATGGCTCTGCGGGTTTTCGATCGAACCAGCGTTACCTGCTTGTATCCGACCTATGCATCTGGACTCACGGTATTCCGACGCCATGCGCGCGCCGGAACTTCCCGATAGACGATCTGCCCTGCACCCGGCACAAGCGCCAACCGCTGCCCGCCGGTCTGCAATCCGGCCGGTGCGCACAGTGGCAATGCCGAGAGCAGGACCAGATCGTCTGCTCGGGGAACCGATATGTCGCTGGTAGAAATGGTGCCTGTCATCGCTGCAGGCTCACGGGCCCGGTGATCCAGCCGGACACGATAGCCCGAGCGCCAACACCAGGAGCGAAGCCTTGTCTTTGGTCTGCCATGAATTGCTTCAAGACGACATCCTCTTCCCTGGCAATTCCGTCTTAGCAGACTGCCTTATTGGTAAAGGTGAACATAACATTGCCATAAGCAATGCAAAAGTCCCCAATGGGATTATCGCCGATCCGATCCCTTTTTGCATCGCAAAAACAACGGGACAGAACTCTTGCGCACGTTTTCGCGCGAGGCGCAGGGCCTTTCGGTCGCAGTTGTAGCGAGGTCCCGCACATGCGATTCCCGGATATGCGGGGCTTGCGGCAACAGCCATACTTGCACTCGCTCACTGGGCCCGCTCCGCTGCCGCTGAGGATCGGAACCGGCACCGACTTGCGGATGCTGCATTGCGCAATGGATTGCAGCGCCCGATTTCGCGGTTTTACACGGGAACATCCACAGGTTTGTCTACGTTACGTGCCCGTACTGTCCACTCGGCAAGAAAGGCCCGGCCATGACCACCAATTCCGCTTCCGCGCGCTACGAAGGCTTCGGCAAGAACGGCAAGGGCGCGATCAGCACCCGCTCCGGCGTCCTGAGCGACCA